>Ga0255047_10002703_pt1 | contig 11570 bp, 7 predicted proteins | sample JV7_2_1_MG_FD_183640 | JGI IMG/M metagenome (GOLD analysis project Ga0255047, IMG submission 183640) | Seawater microbial communities from Jervis Inlet, British Columbia, Canada - JV7_2_1 | ecosystem: Environmental > Aquatic > Marine > Inlet | place: Canada: British Columbia | collected 2016-10-06
ATACCCATTCTATTAGGGCCCCTCCATGCGTCCAAGGCATCCTCTGCCGCCCTGAGCACAGTCTCTGGATCACTCAGGTTACCTGCATGCTTATCCAAGACAACATCAAGGTCGTCCATGGCTTTCTTTTCTGCGTTAACTACAGCCCTGCTTATTTCATGAGCCGTGGAATTAGCCCTAACCTCAGGGAGGTTCTTGACTTCCTCCAGAGCATTATTGCGCTGAGTTCCGAAGTCCCAAGTGTCCCTAGTTTGCAAAGGCGTAGGGCCCGTTGATACCTGCTCCCCGACCTTGGTTTTATCAGGGTCTTTGGGAATATGCCTCTCTAGATGACGGTCTACGTTATCGGACACGCCTCGGCTAACCCTCGCTGTCGCCTTGTCTCCCATGTTCTTGAGGGTACTGGGGCTCCTTCCGCCTAAGGTCATTGCGCCACCTATGACGTTCTTTGCGGTGTTATATGTGTCTGGGTATGCTTCCTCAGCGGCATCAAGCACCGGAGACACCTTCTCCATGGCATAAGGTATGGTCTGACCATAGGTAGACTTGAGGAACTGCTCAATGGCCCACTTACCGCCCTTCTTGACAGCCTCGGGTATGTAAGGAGACACAGCGTTACCTACGGTCTCACCGACCCCTATGAGTCCTGCACCGATGGACGATGCTTCTCCCTCAATGGGGCCTATGTTTCTGCCCGTAGGTTGACCTAGAAGTTCTCTCTCTCGGTCACGCAGGGAACCCCCACCCCAGTCAGTAGAGCCCCATACATCGGAAACCTCTTGGATAGCGTTGGGGGCTAAGTCCCTAATGCCTCTCCAGCTACTCTTAGCTTCTGGGGCTTCCTTTGTTTCCTCCTCATCCACAGGTCCTCCCATGTCAGCCAGTAACTCCCTAGCCTCCTCTAAGGTCAAACTACGCTTAGTAGACTTAGGGGCAGTGGGAGCTTCTTCGGTAGACTCAGGGGCAGGGGTGGAGCCTTGGGGTTCCACCAGAGCCCTCATTTCCTCTAAAGATAAACTTCTTCTCGCCATGGTTATTACCCCTCCTCACCGAGTAGAAAGTCTGCTCTATTGTACTCTAGAAACTTCTCGCCCGTACTGTCGTCCACACCTACACCCTTGATGTCTATCTCATCTCTCGGGGACAGGGCGATGCCTTCCTTCACTGCAAAGGCCTTACCAATCGTAGCAGCTTCCCGCTCCTCCTTAGTACCGAAGACACCAGGAAATCGCTTCTTACTGTATGCCTCCCAGCGAGCCTGTGCTCCGCCCCTGTTACCCTGTATACGAGTAACCTCGGCCGCATGAGCCGCCCTAGCTTTTGCTATCAGGGCCGCTTTGGCCATGCCCCTAAAGTAGCTCGCCATATCCTTTGCGCTAGTGTTGGCGTCAAGTACTGTGTTCATAACCAAGGCTATATCCTTGTCAGACGCAGGTCCGGCGGGTAAGGAGCCGATAGCCTGCCGCACCAAAAGAGCACGAGCGTTCAACTTAAGTAGTTGATTCCCGTCCATATCTCCAGTTATCTTAGCAAACATGGTTTCAGCCTGACCAGCCCAACCCTTTGAGTATTTACTGTCGTCTACGTTACCGAAGGCTGTCGCTAGGCTTGCTAGCTCCTGTGCGTTCAGCGCCGCCGCTTCTGACTCTTTCGCTGCATCGTTTATTTCCTTATTGTGATAGGCTTTACCCTCGCCAGTACCAGCGGGCATGGGCGTCACGGGGTAGTCTTTATCAAACGGACTCCCGGACCCTATGTCAAATTGACGGGAAGCCCTTGAGTAAACCCCCTCACCTACCGCCGCAGCCTCCTCAGCGGTCTTAGCCTCCTCAGCCGCCAGTTCAGCATCACGCTCTGCCGCATCCTCAGCTAACTGTTGTTTATGCTTGAGTTTCTCCAGTTCTATGTCGTTCTTGTGTTTTTGTGCCTCTGCTTCTGTTTCTCTCCTGTATAGGTCTTCCGCTTCTTTTACCTTAGCGTCAGCAAGTAGAGCTTCAGCCGCTTTCTTCCGTTCGTTTTCCAAGGTTGTCGCATCCTTCTCAGCTTCAGCGTCCTTGTGTGCCTGAATAGCAGCTAGGGCGTCCTTGTTGTCTATGTCACCAGTGACAATGCCTTTGGCAAGATCATGGAGACCCAAGGAAGCCGCCTGTTTAGCTAATACGTCCCTGTGGTCTGCCTTTCTAGCGGCGACCTTTTCTTGAGAGGTACGCAGGGGCTGGGGGCCTTGTGGCCCACCGACTCCCATGGCACCCAAGCCCCCAAGTAAACCGTTGGCCACGTTCTTCATGCGTGGGTCTACGTTATCCATGGCGCTGTGAGGCTCACCCTCGACCCCAAAGTCGTACTGCTTGTTCAAGGGGTCGCGCAGGATGCTGTCGTTCAGTTGGCTAAATAATCCGTCCATGCTCATTATCCGTTACTCCCGAATATGCTGTCGTATAAGTCTGTTCCCAAGTCCCAAAGACTACCCGCCCCGTCAACAACATCGCCTACGTTAACATTACCAAAGGCACTGTTCGCTGCTTGGCTTGCCGTGCTCCACATGTCACCAGTCATCTTACCTGCTATGTTCTCGTAGTTAGTGTTGGCCGTCATACCACCTAAGCCTAACTCAGTCCACAGCTTCATGTTGTTCTGGTCCCTAGAGGCCTCAGTGGAGATACCCTGAGCACCTTGTGCTCCCAGCTTGGCCAAAGCGTCCATGGGCAGATAGGACTGCTCCTGCATCTTTCCACCGATATTAGCGTACTGTGCTTGTTCCGCCATAGCCTGAGCACGGGCTGCAACCATGTCCTGAGAGGCGTTGTCATTCATGGCCTTTGCAAACGCATAGTCCTGGCTGTTACCGCCGTAGTTATTGGTTCGCATACCCCCAGTGCCCGCTCCGTACACATTGTTCTGTAGGTTAGCGTACTGTTGGTTCATAGCTGGCTGTCTCTGAGCTTGCATCTGCTCAAAGATACGCTGCTGTGAGGCATCAGTCCCTTGGAGTGCTTGGTTGTACATCTGGTTAGCACCTTGGTTCAGGAACATCTGCTGCCCTGCTTGTCCTGCGTTAAGGTTATAATTAGCACCATCAGGGCCGTAGTTTATCTGGCCCAAGTTAGAGGTAAGACCGTAGCCGCTGAAGTTACCTTGGTCTTGGACGTAGTCTTGCATACTCCCAATCTGGGCGTTGACGTTGTCTTGGTTGTTCCTGAGATTGCCTAGGGCATCATAGAGCCCATAGGCGTCCCCTGCGGTACCCAAGAGGCTACCGAAGTTGAGGTTCCGCCACCCAGAGCCCTCAGAGCCCGTGGCGCTCCAGCCACCCTCAGGGACTGTAACACCGCCCCCAAGGTCCGTGGGGCCGTTAAAGAATGGGTCGTCACTGTACTGACTCATGACCAAGTACCTCCATTAATAGTAACTGTCCCAGAAACCACAAGGTTCCCAAAGGTATGTGTTCCTGTGTGTGTCAGGGGGCCTGCTATGTCAGCCTTGGTAGCCACGGCAGTCTCAATGTTTTCAAAGTGACTGTCGAAGTCAGAGCCGTCAATAGTCCCTGTGATAGATGCGAATTCATTGTTGTATACAAAGTCTGACATTATTTAATTCTCCCAAGGAGTGCCTGTAGGTTAAGTTCTTGAATACTGAGGGGTGTCTCTGAGATAGTCCCCGAAAGAGCCAATGTGATGTTCTTCCCTTGGCCCCACATGTTTACGTAGTCGGTCATGATGTTACCACCTGACTGTCCGTACAGACCGGAGCCCCAAGTCCCTGAGCCCCACTGTGCCCCCACGGCCCCTGTGTTCGTTATGTTCTTGGTGTTAGCGTTGGTGGAGAAGTCAAAGTACCAAGACACCTCCAGACCAAAGGTAGCACCACCTATGGCTATTATGTCCACCTGCTTAGGGAACTTGAACTTAGAGGGGCTCTCGAAGTCTTGGGGGTGGGTCTCGTAACGCATCCTGACCCCAGATATAGCGTCCTCCCCAGACAACAGGGAAGTATCATGACCCCCTGTGTACTCATAGAGACCGCCTTGTCTGCCAAAGAGTAGTTTACCTCCTTTGGTTCGTCTGGCACACCTAAGTCCCCCACCAACCCACTTGGTAACCCTGAGGGTTTCGTTCTGTAGGGGTCGTCTTGTGTCAAAGACATAGGTAACCGTGCTGTCTTGGGAGCCTGATACCATAGGCACTATGAGTAAGTACATAGCCTCCTCTTGGGAGAACTCCGCTTTAATGGGCGCTGTGGCGTTCCTTGTGTCGCTTATGAGTTCATCCCTTACGTTAGCCGACATGTCACCTAGGGGCAGGGATTTGAACTGAATAGACCTGTTGAGACTACGGACACCCGAGGCGTCCAAGAATAACAAATCTGTACCTGTGGCTTGCACAGAACCCCCTTCTATACACCCTATGTTGTTCATTGTGTCAGAGAGTGTCATGTGCTCAGGGCCCGCATCGGTAACCCCTTCTCCCTTGGGTATTGTGTAGATAAGGATGGAAGCCTTGCCAAAGATTATCAGGGAGCCGTTGAATATCGCAAGGGCTGTGATGTTATCAGAACCGTTAGGCCAGTACTCCTCCACATTGATAGACCCAGACCCCGAGCCTGTCCACGGTGTAGCTGTGCCGCCTAGGCCTCCATCGGGGCTAACCACAGACCACTCTACTGTGGACTTCTTTGTGGCACTGTTGGCGACAAAGAGGTGACCCAAGCCCGCCACAATGATACCGGGATTAGAGACCACTTGGGGCTGTTGGGTCATTGCTTGGAACGAAGTGCCGTCATCGGTGTACTGAACAGTCTCACCCTCTTGGGCAATGAAACACTGGTCGCTAAGTGAGGCATATGACCAGTTGTTGTTGGTAGCTGAGAGCCCTGTGACCTCTGTGGCCACGCCCCCTGAGTCCTGTGACCACATAGACCCACCACCCGAGAACAGCACATGGGCAGTACCTGTCTCTGTTATAAACTCATGCACAGTCTCAGCGATATCAGTGCCTATCTGATTAGCACCCTCGGGGTCTGTGGTTAACGCTTGGAATCCCTTGCGTGAGCTTATGCGACCCAGCTTATCAATGACACAGTTGTCGGCCTTGGCTGCAAAGGTCAAGTCCATGCCCACAGGGGAGTCTTGGGTGTTCAACCCAGCGAATCCCGGTGCACCTATGTTTATGTTTGTCTGCTGTTGAGGCATTAGTGTGAAGTCCTTACGTTGCCCTTAAGAGGTATGTCCAAGTCAAACCAAACAGTGTCTTGGGGGTACAGGGCGCTGTCCATGGCTATAGCGTCACTGAGGGCGTTGTCAGCCAAAGCAAAGAGCTCTGAGGTAGGTGTACCGCCCAGTTCCCCACGCTCCCGTGATGCAAGGGCTGTAGCCAGTGTGTACACGGGGAGACTGGGGAGCTTTAATTGACAGTCCCAGCAATCCAAGTCATCCTGATCCTTGATACGAAACACCTTGTATGTATAAGCGAAGTCCATGGGGCAGTTAAAGCGTACTTGGAGGTCTCCGTTGTCTGCATTGTAGTACTGAGCAAACTCCCTAGGGTGACCTGAGGCTATGGGTTCTGCGGCGTTGTTAGACCACCTGTTTGCCATGTACGTGGGCTCCCTTTGCTTAAGGAACTTCCCTGACTCCACGACCAGAATACGGTCATAGATGTAATTGGAATCCGCAGAGTCCGTTATGGTTAACACAGGCGCATCGAGGACACCCAACACATCGTCCTCACCTCTGTTACAGCCCCAGTTCCATGCGTTCTGTACAGCGTCCTTGGCGTCATTGATATGAGCACCTATGGAGCGTACATAGGGGTCGCTGTCGATGTCTGTGGACACTACGCGCTTTTCACGGAGCCTATCGAGCACCTTGTTGTGCAGGTCTAAGTAATTCATCTTCGTTGTCCTCTGTTCATGAGTGCTTGCCAAACCGACATATTGTGCTGCTTAAGTGGCCCTATGCGCCTAGCTTCGGTCAGGGGTATACGGTAATCGTTCTTCGAGCCCCCAAGCATACCCATGAGGCCATCGGCCAGAGGTGTCTCACTCCCCGATCCTGAGCCATCGCCGGCACCGTCTCCTGACCCTGATCCCGAGCCTGTACCTGTACCTGAGCCTGACCCCGATCCTGATCCTGATCCTGTGCCTGTGCCTCCTATGCCTCCTATGCCCCCAGCGCCCGATCCTGTGCCTGATCCTGAACCACCTGTGCCGTTTCCTGTTCCAGCGTCTCCTACTGCGTCCCAGAGGCCGTCAGGGCCCTGTACCCACGAATATCCCGGGGGTAGTGTTGTCGTGGGGGCTGGGACTGTGGTGCCGTCAGAAGCCCATCCGCCGCCTGTGGGAGAGCCTGTTGTACCTGTGGGAGAGCCCGGCGTCCCTGTGGTTCCTGTGGGACCGCCTGAGGGGCTTCCTATGGTGTTCGAGGGTACTGAGCCTGTACCTGCAGCACCGGGACCTCCCAAGATACCCCCAGAAGGGGACGTTACTGTTGACCCTACACTGGTGGAAGAACTCATGGAGTTAGCGTTCTCAATAGCGCCTGTTATCGCCTCCACGCCTGCCCTAGACGCATCACCCACAGTGGCCCCTATGTTCCCTAGTACGGTCTCCACACCCTCAGCTATAGTGTCTAGGGCGTCTTGGGGGAAGTCTACTATAGGGGAAAGGTCAATACCATCCGCCCCTGTGACAACATCATCCACTATCTTACCCACTTCAGCCTTTATCACAGGACTAGAAGTGATGGAGTCCATAACCCTATCGACTTCAATCGCCGCTGCCTCAGACACCGCCTCAGACGCTGCGCTGCTGCCTGCATCTATAGCACTTGACAAACTACCGCCACCACCGCCCAGATCAGGATTGAGAAGATCAGATTTGTTTATGTCAACTTTAGGCATCGTTATGATGGGCGATATGGGAGGCTCGAAGTTCTCAGCCCCCGGCATCTCTACATTAGGCCGGTCGAAATCGGGCAGGTCTGGCCTGTCAGGCTCGAAGTTAGGCCCCGGAGCTTCTCGGGCTTCATAGTCCAAGTCGAGCCCGTGGCGTTCATTGGGACGAGTAATCTCTGTGGGCTCTCTAGGGTCGCCACGTGTAGTATGGCGCTGGAGATCGTCAGCGGGGTCGCCTATGTTAGCGTAGATAGTCGGGTCTTCTCCAACCCCTATGTTAGATTGGTCAACAAAGTTGGAGTTTGTGCCGGGAACACGGGGGAGATCAACGCCTGCGGCAACAGAGAACACAGGATTATGTGTCCTGATGTAGTGAGCGGGGTCTGGTGCAGCCATAGCCGCATCAAAATCACCCTTCTTCATTATATAACCATTACGCGACATGGAGTGACGCAGGGCTTCGGAGCCTGTCAATCCTGGGTTGTCCGCCATTAGCTGATCTACGCTATCCCCAAGGCCGTTCTGGTCTGCAAATTCAAAGGCCTTATGGTCTTGCATTGTAGGCGGTGGGCCAGACACTAAGTGATTCTCACCTGACACGGTAATTTGCTCAACGCCCGAGGCATTGGTGCCGTCAAAAGAACTGTTGTTTGAAGGAGGCCCCATGGGCGTCTGGTCGTTATAGGTATACTGAGGAGGACTAGGTGGCCCCATGGGCGTCTGGTCGTTATAGGTATACTCAGGGCTCCCTGTGAGCATCTGGTCGCCGGGGGCTTGGGTGACTGGGGGCGTGGGGCGGTAGTTATCAGTGATAGCGTCTACATCAATCTCTTCTAATCCGCTACCGGGAAGAGGGCGGTACTGGTCGGTGATAGCGTCTACATCAATCTCTTCAAGCTGTCCTGCCTCAAGCCCTGCCTCGGTAACTTCAACCGAGGTAGTCCCATCAGGGTTCACAGTAACCTCTACCTCATCTGTGGAGAACAGGTCGCCTAATATGTCAGAAGCCTTCTCTATGGTGAGAGTGACGCCTTCCGCCAGCGCCGAGTTAACAAAAGCATCTACAGGGTCAGTGCCATTGATAATAGCATCTGATACTGACGACGTAACTATGTTAGCGACGCTCTCATTCCAGCCATATTTCGTAACGAGGAAGCCCTCAGCCCCAGCAGCCCATGACCCTGCGCCTGCTGTTACTGCGCCTGTAATCATGTTCGGGAGGAGGTCGTCTGTGTTCCCTGTGATTATGTTGGAGCCTGCTGACGTTATTGCGCCCGCAGCAGCCCCAGCGGGCACCCCGGTAAGTCCCATCTGTGCTACCAGTTCCGGAGCGTAGATTGAAAGAGCCACTATAGCTGCAGTCTCTAGGGGATTCTCCGATACGAAGTCTATAAACGAGCCGTGACGAGATGTGTTATTACCGCCTAGCTTAAATAAGTCAGCCCCATCTCTGTTGTTGATGTCCTTGTACTCTCTACCTGAGAAGTCCTGACCATAGCCTAGAAGGTCGTTAGCCCGCTTCTCATAGTATTCATAATCGTACCCACTCCCCTCTGGCACGTAGTCGTGCGTTAGTTCATCCCGTGGAGTAACCTCAGGCATCATGTCGGCAAGGCTGAAGGGCAGGTCGTAGGTATAGTCATTATATAGAGGATGATGCCCGTCTATCATGGACTGCCTCTCTTGCGTAGCGTCTGCTACATAGGCAAAGAAGCGCCCAGCCCACAGGGGATTCTTAGCAGCCCATGCATCGAACGCTTCTTGGTCTGACTCAAATAGACTATAGGCGGCATCGATAAACGTAGGGATGTCGTCACTGTTCTGTGTGTTGTTTATATTTGCGGTAGCTACGTCCAGCCCTTCTACTGTACCGTGCCACTTCTCCTCTAACGCCTTACCGAATTCAGGGGTGTTATACAATGCTTCATTCCGCTCCATCTCTTCAACCACACCACTGTTCGCTATCGCCTGTGCAAACTCAGGGGTATTGACTAGATCGGGGTTGTTAGCGAACGCTTGGTTGAACAGAGATTGACGCTCAGCAGGAGTATGTCCATTCTGCCAGTAGCTGGTCCGAGGGCCGTTGGTGTCCTCAAGGAACTTAGGCTTCTCTACGTAGTCGGGGTTTAACAGGCCGACACCGGGGACTGGGGTGCCGTTGTTGGTGTGGATGAACTTACCAGCCTCTGGGTCTTTACCTGCGAACGTCACCTGCTCGCCGTTGATCATACCGGTATATTTGTCCTCAGGGCGAAGGCCTGTTACATGATCGCCATACTTATTAACGTACTGAGTGAGCATGTTTCCAGTGCGCTGGCCTTCGGGCTTGACATAATCCTTCTGCTGCTGCTCCCAATCGGCTGTTGACTGCCTTACGTAGCTATCCGTATTAGGGTCCCAGTAGGCGAATACATCGTTACCCTCACGCCCTGTGAAGTGTCCCGTCTGCTTCTCATTCATCCACCTGTACTTGTCAGGGTTGGCCTCAATGTCATCGGCTATTGCCTTGTCCCAATCAGCGGCCATTATCTAAGTTCCTCAATGCGTATGTTATCTATACGAATGGTATCTGAGACCGAGGGGACAGTGACAAGTGAAATCCGTGAAGACGTACTCAATGCCCTAAAGGTAAGCGTAGCTGAGTCAACGCCCGCTGACAGGGTCGGAGAGGCCGTTAGCACCTCACTCCCCGCTACATCAGTTACAGCTAGGGTAGACGCAATACCACCAGCCCCTGTGGCCAGAGTTAGCCTGTAGTCCTTCCCAGCAACCGTAGTGAAGTCTAGGGAGGGACCAATGATCCCTGTGCCCGTGGCAGTCCAGAGTATGCCTCCGGCGTCCTGTGTTAGGTTAGCTGTAGTACCCTCGTCCCAGTCACCTTCGTTTTGCGCGGGGCTGGGGTCGCTGTATACACTTTCCCAAGCTGTGCTCCCCACGTTATCAGTCCCCAGGAAAGCGGACGAGACCTCGGTAGAACCTAAGTATATGCGAGATACAGGGTCACTGCCTAAGTACATGTTTAACCCTGTTTCCGCAGGGGTGCCCATGGAGACAACAAAGGCATATGACCTTACGCCACCTACCTGCGTAACCTCCATAGTGAACCCATCGTCAGTCCTGTGGGCTGCGTAGGCTTTGTAGCCGTTGGTGGCGGTGTCGTCAAAGGAATTACAGACACCGAAGTCAAAGCGTGTGTTACAGTCGATGGGGTCTGCTGCGTCCTCGTTCCACTGGGACACAGTTAAGCCTGAGCCCTCTATTGTCCAGTCGAAGTTGTTACCCGAGGCATCCCCATTGAATACAGTGGTGTACGCTGATGCTGCGGAGTTGCCGTAAACCTTGACAACCGAGGGGCGGTGGCCCATGCCTGTCTTGGTATAGGTTCCTGTGCCTGCTGGCAGTCTTGCCTGACTCAACCCACAGTCCTCGTTGGCGAAGCGCATGTACAAAGGGAGGAACTTGAAGGAAGACGCTGAGTAGACATCTACTGTATAGTTGTGCTCAAAGTTACCACCATCTGTATCAAAGTTAGTATGGTCCGCTAGATTCCTTATGGTACTCGTGTTGTCGATGTCTCCCGTGAATCTGGAGGCGCTCATGAACACCTCGGAGTCGCCTGCGCTAGCATTGTCGTCTGCTTTTATAATCCTAGCCCGAGCTTGGCCAGCGTCTACACCGTTGTCAAACACCCATCCGTGACTGAGGCTTAGGGATGTCTCATTCGTGTTCTCATCATCGTGAGAAATAGAACCAAACATAGCTAAGTTGGGACGGAAGGGTATGTTACCGACTCTGGTGCCTGAGTCAACATAGGAGCCTGAGGGTATCCATGCTGAGAAGTCATCACCACCCAACAGGGTAACCTCAATGAACAACTCAGCGGAGCCGGAGACAGCCCTCCAACTCCCCGCCTTGGTCAAGGTGATACCATCGGCAACAAGGCTCCCTGTCATATAGGCTGAGGGCGTTTGATAACCAAAGGGGATTATAACAACGCCGCTGTTCATAGCCCGCCTTAGTGCATTCTGAGAGCCTACGTTGTCCTCTGAGCTAATACCACAGGCCCATTGGTCAGCCGAGGTAATAGCACCTAAGCTGTAGCCTATGCCTGTGAGATTCTGGTTGTAGCTGTTGGTTCCCTGTAGCTCCTGTACGACAGTGACAATAGCCGCCTTGGGAGTAGCACCACTAAACAGGTCAGGACGCTCTAGGGTTACCGTGGAGTCTGCGGGGTCAAAGGAGCCTGTGATTGAGCCTACTATAGCCATGAGGCTTCCTTATACAATGATGTAGAGGGTATTGTTGTCTTTGGTAAGGCCATCGTACTCGGCTTGTGTAACAGTAACAATGGAGTCCGTGAGGGCTTGTGTACCCCCGTCCTTGGCTCCCACAGACACACCATGGTCTGAGGTCACTTCACCTGAGGCCGTAATGTCAACAGCCCCTACGTCACCTGAGGCAGTAATGTCCACAGCCCCTATGTTACCCGAGGCCGCAACGTCAACAGCCGCCATGTTACCCGAGGCCGTAATGCCCACAGCCGCCATGTTACCTGAGGCAGTAATGTCAACAGCCGCTATGTCTCCTGTGGCGTCTACGTTACCTGAGGCGTCCACAGTAAGGTCACTTGTGGACTCCCAAGTCCCTGCGTTATTCCTCAGTGTTTGTCCCTCGGTGCCT
>Ga0255047_10002704_pt1 | contig 11560 bp, 12 predicted proteins | sample JV7_2_1_MG_FD_183640 | JGI IMG/M metagenome (GOLD analysis project Ga0255047, IMG submission 183640) | Seawater microbial communities from Jervis Inlet, British Columbia, Canada - JV7_2_1 | ecosystem: Environmental > Aquatic > Marine > Inlet | place: Canada: British Columbia | collected 2016-10-06
CCGGACGTGGTTGTAGTAGTGGTATTCGGTGGCTGGGTTGTCGGAGTCGTCCCCGAAGAGGTGGTTGGTGGGCTGGATGTCGGAGTAGTCGTGCCCGGTGCGGTGGTGGTTGGGCCGGACGTTGTGACGGTTACCCGCGCTTCTTGCCGTTGTCGTTCCTCATCACGGGCTCGGGCCAGGTCGACCTCGCTCAAGGCCCCTTGATAATCCGCATTCGCCGTTTCAGAATCACGGATGGCGGAAGCCACGGCTGAGTCTGCTCGATCGTATAGATCCGCCAGATGCTCTACTTCGGCGTCTATCTCATCCTGAAGCTGCTGATATGCCTCCTGGTCCGCCAGAAACGTCATCTGGAGCTGCTCGAGGCTACGTCGTTTGATGAACAGCTCATCGACTCTGGCTCGGCCGTGAGCGACCACATCCTCAACAACGGTAGAGGCAACAAGTGCCTTTTCGACCGTGTCACTATTGACGAGGCCCACCGAAGGCGATGCGACGACCGTCATGTAGGCGTCCACGGCTTGGACCTCAATCTCCGCCTGAATGCCCGCCATCTCGACATCGGCGAATCCCAGCTTGGCCGCTACCCGATCGAGACCAGAGCCGATTATGGAGAGTTGCGATGAGAGCTCGTTGACTCTGGCGATGGTATCTGCGAGCTCCTGTTCGATTTCGCTCCGCTCGGCTATCGCCTCGTCGACCAAACCAGACGCCTGATCGGCCTTCTCCTTTGCGGTGTCGGCATCGTCTTCGGCGTCCGAGGTGCTCTGTGCAAGGGCAAGTGGGCCACCAGCAGACGTGGCGGAGAAGACCAGGGATGCCGCTACGACAGCGGAAACAAGACGAAGGGGCCGCATGGGGATGTGAAAAGGGTAACCAAACCCTTTCCTTGCGAGAAGTGGAACTTGCAGATCGAGATCGGGTGTCTCTCCTCCTCTTACCCATATCGGAATCGAAGGCGGGTTCTTGACGTTGGTCTGACTCTCACGACGACGCCGCGTGTGCAGATAAGTTCGCTAGGCGGGATGAACTGCACACGCTTAGCCTGAAGTGATGCGCCAAAACATCTCATCGGGCTCACCATTCGAGCCTCAAGTCGGTTTCTCTCGCGCGGTCCGTGTTGATAATCGAGTGATCGTGGCCGGCACCGCACCGATATGGCCCGACGACTTTGTCGACCCCGACCCCAAGGTTCAGACCCAGAGGTGCCTGGAGATCATGTTGGCCGCGTTGGAAGAGGCAGGTGGGACACCTGACGACGTGGTCCGTACTCGAATGTTCATAACTGACGCTTCGATCGCAGGTCCAGTGGGTGAAGCACACGGTGAGGTGTTCTCGCAGGTGCGGCCTGCGGCGACGATGGTTGTGGTCGGGGGTCTCCTCGATCCAAGATGGGTGGTTGAAATGGAACTTGAGGCTGTCTTAACCGGTTGAATGGTCTGATGAAGCTTTGATCTCTGGGGGACGACCCCAGACCCACTCTGGAGGTGGAGATGTTTGGAAGAAATACCAAGGAAATGCCTGGGGTGACCGATGCCCTTCCGGGGCGGGTCACACCGGTTGACGTCCCCTCGGCTCACTTCATAAATGGCAAACCCCTTGACGGGCCTTATCCCGCCGGTCTCGAGACCGCTGTGTTTGGGATGGGTTGTTTCTGGGGAGCGGAGCGTCGCTTCTGGCAGGTCCCCGGGGTGTACACCACCTCTGCAGGATACGCCGGCGGCTACACACCCAACCCCTCATATGAAGAGGTCTGCACCGGGCGAACCGGCCATACCGAGGCCGTCATGGTGGTTTACGACCCGGATCAGGTGAGTTATGACGAGTTGCTCAAAGTGTTTTGGGAGACTCACGACCCCACCACCGGTTATCGCCAGGGAAACGACATCGGAACCCAGTACCGCTCCGCCATATACACCATTGCTGATGAACAGCTGGATCAGGCAAAGCGGTCACAGGACGTCTATCAGGCGGAATTGACCCCATTGGGCTTTGAGCAGATCACCACCGAGATCAGACCCCTCGACGAGTACTACTTCGCCGAAGAGGTACATCAGCAATACCTGGGGAAGAACCCACACGGATACGACTGTCACGCCAACACCGGCATTGAGTATCCAGGTCTGGGCTGAATCTGGCTCTTTGCCATAGCAAGAGGGGACGGATTTGACCTCCGGTTGCTATGGCGACGAAGGCCTATATTGGGCTCCAAGGAGGCAGTAGATGATCTTGTCCTTGGCCCATGCAAGGGTCGATGAAGCAACAAGTGCCAACGTGTTTGGTGCGTGGTCGGATCTCGTGGTGGGCGACCGTCCGAGCGGATTGGTTGATTGTTATCTCCTGGAGGCAGATGGAGAGATACAGATTGCCGCCGTTTGGGAGAGTGCTGATCACCATGATGACGCAATTGGGGAGGAGGGCAAGCATCCTGCCTATGCAGTCTTCGAGGCCTCCGGATTGGACCCGACTCACTCTGTTTTCAAGGTTGTGGGCCGTCTCCATTAGGTGATCTGCCTGGTTGGCTGTTCTTAGGGCTCCGTCCTTGTCGCCGTCACGATGCTCTCACTGTTGGGACAGGTCCCACCTGGTCCTTCCCAAGTCCACGTTTCCTTGCCCGTCATGGTCATAGTCTCGAAATCCACCTCCATGGTGAAGACTGCCGAAGTCACCCCGTCGTCTTCCGTTCTTGTTCCACCAAATGAAATCACATTTCCCTCGATCTTCCCTTCCCACTCCTGAGTGTCCTTGGGAAAGCCAAGACCCACGATTGTGAGAGTGGAGCCGTCCTGGCGGATTTTCACTTGATCGGCATCGAACTCGTCTGCTTCCTCTCCCGCGCATGTTCCAGTGGCAACCGTGACGTCGACGGCGACGGCCCAAACCCCATCGACCGTTGGAGGCACGGTCGTTGTTGTCGCGGGGAGTTGGGTTGTGTTGGTGATCGGCTCGGATGCGGTCGTGGTGGACGTCGTCTGAGCAACAGCCGAAGTGGTGGTGGCCAGCGCATCGACGTTTCCATCGCGGCGGAGGACTCCAAACAGGAGAACGACGATGACGACCGTGGCCCCAAAGAACAGCCAGAAGATCAGGCGTCGGCGCTTCTTCTTATCTTCTTCTTCAGGGACGTCACTAGGAATCTGATCGACCATGCCGCGACTCCGATCGGTGGCTCCGACTGCAAAGCTACGCGATCACCGCACCAATGGGTTGGGTGTTAGGAACCCGAGACTGTGCCGCGGCAGGTCTTGGCCTTCAGCTCAGAGCTAACGCGTCCCAGTTGGGATCTAACGTGGACCTATGTCAGCACGGCTTCGTCAACCCGGTCCCATCCACGGATTCTGGACGACAACGGCACATCCGGCGATCGTGGAGATAGCCAGCTCACTCGAGCCCGACTTTGTGTGTTTGGATGCTCAGCACGGCACAGACCTCAGCTTGCTGACTTCGCAGACGTTCACGACCATGGCTTACTACGACGTTCCCGGCCTCGTTCGGGTCGCTCGAAACCACTCGTCGGATATCGGCAGGGCCCTCGACCTGGGTGCGGCTGGAGTCATGGTGCCCATGATCGAGACTGCAGAAGACGCCACCGCGGCGACGGCTTCGTTGAGATATGGATCAACGGGAACCCGCTCTTACGGCATGCAAACCCCTCGCGTGGACCCGATGTCTTCCGACCATCAACCGCTCTGCGCGGTACAGATCGAGACTGCATCAGCGATTGACAACATTGACGAGATCGCTGAGGTTGAAGGTGTTGATTGGCTCTACATAGGACCTGCCGATCTCGGGCTGGCCAGTGGCGGGATCCCCGCCGCTGATGTCCTAGCGGTGTTCGAAGGTTCCCACCCATTGTCGGATCAGCTGCTTGAAGCTTTCGGAGGGGTTGTGGCCGCCGCAGCCAAACATGGCAAGTTGGCCGGTCTGCACTGCGGATCAGGCGAGGCGAGTCTTGTCGCTCAGGACCACGGCTTCACAGTCTCCAGTGTCGCGGCCGATCTCTCCGAGGTGAGGGCAGGTTTATCCCGACAGCTGAATACTGCTCAAGGTCTGTTGTCTTAGATCAGATTGCCGGCAATACCCGAATGACTGATGCCACTTGTCGGACGACGTCGAGGGTCCCCAGCGCCTCAAGGGCAGAGCGTTGGTCGACTTCTGGGGCTGGGTGAGTGATGAAAAGCAGTGTTGCTTCGTCGTCACGTCCGAGTTGGACCATCGACTCGATACTGACCTGGTTGTTGCCAATCGCTGAGGCGATCTGAGCCAGGACACCAGGGCGATCCAAGACTTCTAAACGCAAATACCAACTGGTCTCGACATTCTCGAATTCGCGGAGACGACCGGGACCAAAACGAACCCGCGGGGGGGCCTGGGCGCCGGCAAGCAACTCTCGTGACGAAGTGATGATGTCGCCGAGCACGGCTGTTGCGGTCGGCCCGCCCCCGGCTCCGGGGCCAGCAAACAACAGCTCATCAAAATCGGGGCCTTTCACGAACACCGCGTTCTGCGAGCCCCGAACAGTTGCCAGAGGGTGGTCGAGGGGGATCAGCATTGGATGGACTCGAACACTCACTCCATCTCCTGTATCGCTGGCAACAGCCAACAACTTGGGCAGGAAGCCCAGGTCGGCAGCGAAAGCGATGTCGATGGCCTCGATATCCTCGATGCCCTCCCGATAGACATCTTCGCTGCCCACCCAAGTGCCAAACGAGAGGCTGGCCAGAATGGCGGCCTTGGAGGCGGCGTCGGCCCCAGATACATCTGCGGTGGGATCGGCCTCCGCGTATCCGAGTTCTTGGGCCTCGGCGAGAGCAGCCGCATAGCCAGTCTGGTTCTCGCACATTTGAGTGAGAATGAAGTTGGTGGTGCCGTTGACGATTCCAAGAACCTCGCTGATCCTCTCACCAGCTAGTGACTCGGACAGTGGTCTGATGATGGGGATTGCACCGCCCACGGCTGCCTCGAAGAGAAGTGACACTCCGTTGGCCTCGGCGGCCTCGATCAGCTCACGTCCACGGGATGCAACCAGTTCCTTGTTGGCCGTCACCACTGGCTTGCCAGCATTCAATGCTCGGAGCACGAGCTCGCCTGCCGGTTCCATGCCGCCCATGAGTTCCACCACCAACTGGACCGACGGGTCGTCAACCACGTCTTGTGGTTTGTCAGTGAGGACACCTGGCGGAAACGCATAAGGACGGGGTTTGTCCAGCTCGCGGACAGCCAGATAGCGCAGGTCGAGCGACAACCCGGCTTTGGATGCGATGGCCTCCTTCTCGGTGAGTAGCCGATGGGCGAGGGCACCGCCGACGGTGCCGCCTCCGAGTATTCCAACGCCTACATTCACGACTGCTCCATGGGTTCTGAAGCGGGAGATTGTATGCCAACGTCAGGCCGCGTCCAGAACCGCCTGTACCAAGGCCTCGAGTTCTAGGCCGCTGACGTCCATATTCACGTCTGGTGTGACTCCGACGCCGCCAAAGTCAAGGCCCCCGGGAGTGAGCCAGCGGGCGATCGTCAGCTTGAGCGCTCCACCATTGGAAAGGGGGAATCGTTGTTGCACCGTGTTCTTGCCAAAGGTGTTCACGCCAACCACCTTGGCCAATCCGCGTTCCTGGAGCACTGCGGAAACAACCTCAGAGGCCGACGCGCTGCCTTTGTTCACCACGAAGACGACTTCGAAGTTTTCGGGGACGATGGATGCTCCGCTGACTGAATACGACATGCTTTCGTCGGGACTCTCGGTGACGACAACGTCCCCATCTGCCAAGAACACCGATGCCACGGCAATGGCAGTATCGAGGAGACCACCAGGATTGTCACGGAGATCGATAACGAGACTGTCGACACCTTTACCGAGTTGGTCGACAACCGCGTCCTCGAACTGTTCGTCGGCGTTTTGGGAGAAGATTCGGAGTCGGATGTACCCGGTGTCACCGATCGTTTCTGAGTTGATGACGGGAATTTCGACCGCTGCCCGTGTGATAACGATCTCAAATACATCGCCCGATCGATCGATTGTCAAGACAACCTCAGTTCCAGCGGGCCCCCGTACCTGAGAAGTCACTTCATCGATCGTCCAGCCGGATATCGACTCTCCGTCGACACCGACGATGACATCGTCGCTCTGGACACCGGCGGCTTCAGCTGGTGCGCCTTCGATGGTCGACACGATGAGAATCCGACACGTGTCACTCACAAGAGTGCACTGTTTATTGTCGCCTTCGATCGTCTCGTCTTCAGGTGATACCAGGGCACCGATGCCCTCGATCTCGCCTTCCTGCTCCTGTTCGAGCAACTCAAGAGATGCCTCGTCAAAGTAAACGGAGTTCGGGTCGAGGGCATGGGTGGCCAGTCCGCTGACGATTGCCTCCGCGGCTTCGGCCGAATCGCCGTTGAACTGTGCCGCCTGACTGCAGGACTCCACGAACTCTCTTGTCGGCAGAACACACACCAGGGCGCCCTCGGCAGTGTCGCCACTGTTGGCTTCGAGACCGAGTGTCGCGGCGTGGGCAAGGGCGTCGTCGTCGATTTCGTCTACATAGTGGATCTGGATTAGCTCATAGGCCTCGCAGACAATGGCAACATCTTCGGGAGCATCTTCACATTGGACCTCGCTGACCAGGCGCGGCGAGCTTTCTGTTGTGCCGACGGTCGCGGCTACTGAGGTATCTGTTGACTCACTAGTGGTGGGTGTGTCGGGCTGGGTAGCCGCCTGGCATGCGACAAGCACCAATGCAAAAACAATAAGCAGGGGTGTTTGTCTCTTCATGATCATGACGCGGCGTCGAGCGCGGCGTCGACGATCTCCTCGTTGGTTAGGTCGACGGATAGCTCGAGCTCTCGATCCGGAGTGAGGCCACCTTGGCCAACGGTCAAGCCGTTTGGTGTCTCCCAACGGGCCACTGCTAGGTACATTTCTCCGCCGTTCCGCAAGTCAAAGGGTATCTGCACGGCGTCCTTACCGAAGGTAGGTGTACCCACGATTACCGCGTTCCGACGCTCCCGCAGCGCACCGGCGAGAACCTCAGCAGCGGACGCGGTTCCCTTGTTCACAACCACGATGAGTTGCTCTCCGGTGGCAAGACCTCCTTCTGTCGCCTGGTACTCGAGAACTTCATCCGGGCCTGACGAAGTCATCACCAACCCACCGTTGATGAACATGGACGCGACATCCACAACGGCATCTATGAATCCCCCTGGATTGTCTCTGAGGTCAACAACGATTGTCTGGGGTCCGAAGTCATCCAGAGACAACAGGGCATCTTCGACGAGGGCCGGGATGTCATCTTCGAAGTCAGGTATGCGCAAATATCCGATCCCTGTCTCGGGGAGGTCGACGATCACGGTTGGCACCGTCAGTTCGGCTCGCTCGATGTTGAAGACCAAGGTCTCGGCGTCACGCAACACTGTGATTTCAACCAGCCCAGACTCGTCAGCGGCGATTGCTCCAGCCGTTGCTGCGAAGCCCTGGCCTTCGATGAGTTCGCCGTCAACAGCGATGATTACGTCACCTGCGAGGAGACCGGCCGCCTCGCCGGGGTTGTCTTCGACCACGAACACGATCTCAAGGGGACAGGTAACGGTGATTTGGGCACACTTCGAACCGACTGGGTCGGTGGCGTCCAATAGAACTCCAACACCGCCCACGACACCGGTCTGGCGATAGGCGCCGACCTGGCTCGGCGGGACGTAGTAGCTGAACGGGTCGAGTCCGATGTCGGCCATCGCCGACACGGCCGCATCGACGGCGGGCCCCACCGCGATCTCTGACTCCAGGACCCGTCCTGCCAGGGCGACGCAAAACTCCTCGAACGCCGGTGAGGGGGCGACGCACTGCAACGTCCTGGGTGGTGGAGCTTTTTCGATCCCTACGTAGTCGTCGAGTGCCAGAAGAGCTACTAAGGCGAGGCCCGCATCGTCGATCGGACGATCGACATGCCACTCGTGGATCAACTCATGTATCTCACAGAGGGCTGAGAAGGTCACAGGTGGCGATCCGCAGTCCTGGATAACGTAATCCTGACTCCGCACGGTTGTGCTGCTCTGCTGAGACGTGGTGTCGGGCGTGGACGCCGTCGACGCGGGTGAAGTCGACTGTGCGCAGGCAGCTAGGACGATCGCAACCACAGCGAGTGAGCAACGCATGGAATTCATTATGTGAAGTACTCGGCAGTTAGCGTCACTTTCGTGAGTATTCGGGTCACTCTTCGCACCCCGCTCGGCGAGACGTTGGTCCGCGACGTCGTCGAGGGGCGATGGGCAGAGCCATCGGGGATTGCTGACGACTCGGTCGGTAGGGGAACGTGGGCGATCCCGGGTCTGGTCGACGCTCATGCTCATCTCGCCTCGGGAAGCCTCGACCCTCAGCCCGGCGTCCTGAGCGAAGCCCAAGAGAGAGCAAGAGATGCCCTCCTTGCCGGGGTCACCCTGATCATCGACAAAGGTTGGACCGACACCACCGGGGTCGATGTGATTCGCACAGTTCCCGATGTCGAGCGGCCGGAGATCGAAGCCGCCGCTCGAATCATCTCGGTCGAGGGCGGGTATTACTCGGACTTTGGGCTCGTAATTGACCCCTCCGAGATCGCGAAATCTGTGGTTGATGAGGCTGCCTCGGGAAGGGGGTGGGTGAAGCTCGTAGGTGACTGGCCGAGACCTGGGAAGGGTCCGGTGTCCAACTTCACCGCAGCCGAACTTCGAGAGGCGGTGCAAGCCGCCCAAGAAGTCAGGGCCAGGGTTGCCATTCACACGATGGCTCGGGACACCCCAAGCGAGGCGGTTGCCGCTGGTGTCCATTCAATCGAGCACGGGCTGTTCCTCGTTGAGGAAGATCTTGAGCCACTCGGTGCTCGAGATGGGATGTGGGTCCCGACGTTGCTTCGCACCGAGGCCATTGTTGGCCAATTGGGGCCTGAGTCCAACGGTGGGCGACTGCTCCTCGAAGGCTTGGAGAACATTCGGGGTTTACTCCCGCTCGCGATCGAGTCGGGTGTCATTGTTCTCGCTGGGACTGACCTGGTGGGTACACCAGCTGAAGTCGCTGAGGAGGCAATACGTCTCCATGAATACGGACTGCCTGCGGCGGAGGTACTTGATGCGGTCACTGCAGCGGGGTTTCGAGCGACGGGGCGCAGCGCCAATTTCGACATAGGTGCCCCGGCGGATGCGGTGCTCTTTGCCGAGAATCCGCTGGCCGATCTTGGCGTGCTTCGTCACCCCACCACCGTGATCAGGTTGGGTACGGTCCAATGAGATTGGTGCTCGCGTCCGCTTCCCCGCGTCGTCGGGAGTTGCTGGAGCGACTCGGTCTCCAGTTTGATGTCGAGCCGGCGGATATCGATGAGACACGCCGTCCCGACGAGCCGCCGGGCGTATATGTCGAGAGAGTGGCAAGTGACAAAGCGAGGGCGGTGGCAGGTCCGGGGCGGCTTGTTATCGGTGCTGATACCTCCGTCGTCCACGAGGGTCGCATCTTGGGCAAGCCGGCTCACCCCGAGGAGGCGCGTTCGATGCTTCGTCGCCTCGAAGGGGAAACTCATGAGGTGTTTACCGGCATGGCTGTGGCGTCGTGGGACGAAGGCGTCAGCTTGGACTCCGAAGTGGATGTGACCGAGGTCAAGATGGTGGCGATGACCGGTGACGAAATTGCCGACTATGTGAGTACGGGAGAGCCGATGGACAAGGCGGGCGCATATGCGCTCCAAGGATCTGGAGGACGCTTCGTTGAGGCGGTCAAGGGCAGTCCATTCACTGTTATCGGTATGCCCATCCACGTGCTGCCCCGGCTGATCGCTCACGCCGGTTCTGACTTCGATGCGTTCCGGATGCCGCCGACGAGCGGTTAACTTCGCGTCGATGAGCAAGGTTTTCCCGCTAGTCGCTTTGGTCGTCGCGGCCTGCTCACCCGGCGATGCCGCGAACACCACAACGTCGTTGCCCGAGTCGACGAACTCTTCAGTCGCCGTTGCATCGACTGCTCCTACGGCGACCACTTCAGCCCCGATCGATACCTCCACATCATTGGGCACGACGACAACCACCAATACATCCACCACCACGACCCTCGCCGGTGGCAATTGGGCTGACGAACCGCTTGTCACCACCGGATTCGGTGCGCTGGGCTGGTGGGACGGAGGGATTTGGGTGCCGGCGCAGGATGTGGGAGGACTTCCTATCGTGGGAGGGGAGGACTACCAGATCGCGCTGATTGGTCTCCAGGCAACAACTACTGGCGGCCCCCAGGCATTTCGTTGCGAGCCTCTTGACAATCTCGGGCTGCAACTCGAGGACGAGCAACTGCTGGGCGACTTCCCGGGTCCCTATGGAGTGGCAATCTCGGCTCCATGGGATCTTCAGCCTCACCTATTCGAGGCCTTTTCCGACGATGGAACATACGCCTCGATCGCGTCTGGTCTCTTGGCTGACCGTGGACTAAATGTGGCCAACCCAGTTATCAAGCAACTGTTTCGAACTGATCTGGAGGGTGATGGCACAAACGAGGTCCTGGTGGTGGCAGAAGAAATCGCCGGTGGGTATCTGCCGGTCCTGGGTGACTATTCGATTGTGTTTCTTCAGAAAGTGGTCGATGGCGGGGTGCAGACCGCGGTGTTGGGTTCGACAACCATCACCGACCCAGATACCCAGTTTGTCGAGGGTTTCACCATCGGGGCTGTGGCCGACCTCAGCGATGACGCCAAAATGGAGATCATCCTCAACTCGGCGTTTTTCGAAGGCTTTGGTGTCGCCTTGTGGGAGTACGTCGATGACGATATTGGGCCCAAACTCCAAATTCAGACAGGTTGTGGAAGCTGATGAATGATCCTTTTGCCGACACGGTCAACTTCGTCGGTCACACCGGTATCGAGCTGACCGAGATCTCACCCGATCGCGTCGCCGGTCGAATTGTGATCACGCCGAATCATCATCAGCCTTACGGTCTCATCCACGGCGGCGTCCATTGCACTCTTGCCGAGAGTCTGGCGTCGACCGGTGCCGCATATTGGGCAGTAGAGCAAGGGATGGCTGGCGCAGTGGGGCTCAGCAACAAGACCGACTTCATCAAAGGGATTAGCGAAGGTGTGATCATCGGGGAAGCGACTCCGATCCATCGCGGTAGGACCCACCAGATCTGGCAAGTCTTCAACACGCGAGAGGCCGACGGGAAACTCCTCGCCCAGAGTCAGGTCCGTCTTCAGAATGTGACCAGCACCGACTTCTGAGCTTTCACCGATGCCTGTGCAAATACCGGCAATATGTGCTCGTTGATGGTCACGCATAATCTGATGGTCAATGACACTGGAGATTGGCCCCCTTCGAGTTGACCCGCCGGTGGTGCTGGCGCCGATGGCTGGTGTCACCAACGCACCCTTTCGCAGACTCTGTCGCGATTTTGGAGCAGGTCTCTACGTCTCCGAGATGATCGGGGCGCGAGCCTTGGTCGAGAAGAACGAGAAGACCCTGACGCTCGCCCGATTCGAGGACGACGAGGTTCCCAGGTCGATCCAGCTGTACGGGACGGATCCCGTGGCACTTGGCGATGCAGTGGCTTTCCTGGTGCGCT
>Ga0255047_10002706_pt1 | contig 11554 bp, 6 predicted proteins | sample JV7_2_1_MG_FD_183640 | JGI IMG/M metagenome (GOLD analysis project Ga0255047, IMG submission 183640) | Seawater microbial communities from Jervis Inlet, British Columbia, Canada - JV7_2_1 | ecosystem: Environmental > Aquatic > Marine > Inlet | place: Canada: British Columbia | collected 2016-10-06
GGCCAAGGTTGTGGTGAAAGCGCTGCGGAACGCCGGTATGGAGGTGGTTTATACCGGCCGGCATCAGAAGGTCTCCTCCATCGCCCGTGTTGCCTCCGATGAGGATGTCGATGTCGTTGGCCTCTCCGTGCTCTCCGGTGCCCATGAGGAATACTGCCGACGGGTCAAAGACGCCCTCGTGGAGGTCGGTGCCGATGATGTGGTGCTGGTAGTTGGTGGGACGATCTCCGATGAGAGCCAACCGGTGTTGAACGATCTCGGGTTTCTGATCTATCCGACGGGGTCGACGCTCGCGGACATCGTCACCGGTATCGAGGGAGCTGTCGCGGCCAAGGCCAGCTAGTCGCTCTCGGTTCGAGCGGCAGCGGTCGCCTCCGTGTCGATGCAGCCGTCCTCGCCAATGACCACCGAGTAGTGATCCCGGGCGGCTTCACGACTCACCAGACCCAGGTCGACGTCCCGAGCGACAGCATCCGGATCGCGCTCGGTCGCTTCGCCATAGCCGCCACCACCGGAGAGTCGGAAGCTCACCACGTCCCCATATGTGAGATCCATCGACACCTTGCCTGCGACAGGACGCTCCGATGGTTCATCGGGGTTGATCACCGTGGCACCTAGCGCGCCCGACGAACCGCCGAACAACCCAAAGGGTGCGAACACCTGACGCTCCGACAGATTGGAGAACTTGACCTCCTCACCCTGGATTCTCATGTCCCTTCTCACACCACAGCCGCCACGATGACGACCAGGGCCACCGCTGTCGGGAATCAACTCGAAACGCTCGACGATGACTGGCTGCACAGCTTCCTGGGCCTCCACCGGGATGTTTGAGGCGTTGAAAGCAGAGGACATCGCCTCACATCCATCCCGCGATGCCCGGGCGCCGGTGCCGCCGAGGATCAATTCATAGGCGACGAACCGCCCCTCCTTGGCGGGGTCGAGCCCGCCCCAGGTTGGATTGGAGAAGTGGGAGCCGGCGGCGGAGACCCGGTCGGGAAGTGCCGGAGCGAGCGCACCGAGCACCACTTCGAATATCCGGTAGCAAATGATCGCTCGTGGCCCTCCACCGGCTGGGCGTCTCGGGTTGAGAAAGGTCCCCACCGGGGCCGATATCTCGATAGGGCGAAGCGCACCAGCATTCATCGGGCCATAGGGGTCGGTGAGGCATTTGATCGCGGCGTAGCTGTAAGACTTCGTGTAGTTGAGATAGGCGTTCAGCCCCGATTCGGTCTGAGGGGAGGAGCCGCCGAAGTCGAGGGACAGCGAATCATTGGCGACGGTCACCACCACGCGAACCGTTAGAGACTCGGTGTCGGGCCCGTAGTCATCGAGGTGATCGGCGAACTCATACCGGCCATCCGGAATGGCAGAGATCGCTTCTCGCATTGTCTCTTCGGTTTGATCGAGGATTGCCTCGATACAGCTCTCGTAGACACCCAGACCATGTCTCTCTACAAGTTCTTGGAGTCGCAACTCGCCCACCTTGAGGGCATTTCTCTGTGCCAGGAGGTCCCCGCGTATGTTGTCCGGTGTTCTCGAGTTGGCGGCGATCAACTCCAGCACAGCCTCGTTGGGGACTCCTCCCACCACGATCTTGGTGGGAGGGATGAACAGCCCTTCCTGCTGATAGTCGAAAATACCCTCGACAGCCTGGCTTCCTGGTCTCGATCCCCCGATGTCGGTGTGATGGACGATGTTCACCGCAAAACCGACGAGGTTGTCGCCGTGGAAGGCGGGCTGAGTCACAAAGAAGTCGGGCAGGTGGCCCGAACCGAGGGCTGGATCGTTGAGAAGCATCACGTCACCCGGGGAAAGGGACTCGGCAGGAAACGCCTCCAGCATGTTGAGCACAGCGAAGTTCATCGCTCCCATGTGACCGGGGCTGTAGGGACCCTGTGCGGTCATTCGACCGTCTCGATCGAAGATCGCCACCGAGAAGTCCTGTCCTTCCCGTGCCTGTGCCGAATAAGCGGTGCGATGGATGGTGGTACCGACCTCGACGGCAATCGACTGCAGTGCACCCCACACCACTCCGAGCGTGATGGGTTCGGGACGTTTGCTCACACGACTCCCACGCTTACGGTTCCGTACTCGTCGACCAGCCCTTCGAGACCAGGGGGGATCACTGTGGTTGATTCCCGCTCTTCGATGATTGCTGGTCCCGGTATCGCCTGGTAGGGGGCCAACTGATAGCGGCTGAATATTGGTGTCTCCACGAAGCCGCTGGTTTCAGGGAAGTAGGCCATCCGCGATCCGGCCGGGTCAGCCGTCGCCAGCCCGTCCTCTGAGCCGATCTTGGGGATCTCCAATGGAGGGCTGGCACCGAATGCAGTCAGCTTCCAGGTGGTGGCCTCGACCGGCTTGTCGGCGCTGGCGAATCCGTATCTCTTCTCATAGACCTCGTCGAATGCGTTGCGCACTCGATCGAGCACATGTTTGGTCACCGGACCTTCTGGTATCTCAACCGCCAGCTCGAACCCCTGGCCCACGTACCTCAGGTCCACCTCTCGGACCATTCGTACCGGCTTGGCATCGGTCGACTCCTCGATGACGCGCGATGCCTCGGCCTCCATTTCGTCGTACACCCGGCTAAGTCGTTCCGGAGCCAACCCCGCGAGCTTGGCGACGAATGAGCGTGAAACGTCGAACTTGACGTCGGCCGACAGAAGACCGATCGCAGACGCGACGCCGGCGGCGGCCGGGATCAGGACCACCGGCATTCCAAGCGCCACCGCCAGCCGGCAGGCATGAGCGGGCCCAGACCCGCCTGTAGCTACCAGGGCCAACTCCCGCGGATCGTTGCCTCGTTCGATCGACACGACTCTGGTGGCCATCTCCATGTTCAGGTTGACCAGCCGATGAATTCCCCACGCCGCCTCCTCGGTGGTCATACCCAGCGGCTCGGCCACGTTCTCAGAGATCGCCCGTCTCGCCGTCTCGACATCCAGAGTCATCGACCCACCCGCGAACCCCTGTGGGTTGAGATATCCGAGAGCGAGATTGGCGTCGGTGACAGTTGGCTCGATGCCTCCGAGGCCATAGCAAACCGGCCCCGGCACCGACCCAGCACTATCGGGGCCAACCCGAATCGTCCCCTGGGCGACTCGGGCGATGCTCCCCCCTCCGGCTCCAATCTCGACCAGGTCGAGACTTCTCACATTCATGGGGATCCCACTGCCTGCAGCCAGACGGACCTTGTGCAACTCGAACTGGCCAACTGTGGCGGGCTCACCATCGCTGATCAGCGACAACTTGGCAGTCGTGCCGCCCATGTCGAACGCAACCAGATTGTCGTGGCCCGAGATCTCGCCGTATTTGGCGGCGATGAGCGCCCCGGCCGCAGGGCCGGACTCAATCATTCGCACGGGAAGCTCGGCCATCGACTCCGCGGTGGCCACCCCGCCGCCCGATTGCATGATGAACAGTCGTCCTCCGTAGCCGCGTTGAGTCAGTTCGGCCATCATCGTCTTGAGATAGGCGCTAACCGCTGTCACGAGGTAGGCGTTCACCACCGTGGTACTGGTTCGCTCGTACTCTCGGAACTGTGGGGAGACATCTGAGGACAGCGAGACAGCGATGTGGGGCGCCTCCTCATCGACCAACTCGCCGAATCGACGTTCATGGTCTGGATTGATGTAGCTATGCAAGAAACACACAGCAAGAGATGTCACCCCACGCTGGGACATCTCCTTGATCGCGAGACGGGCCGAATCCTCGTCCAGAGCGTCGCGCACCGTGCCGTCGGCAAGGACACGCTCTCCCACCTCCCATATCGAGGATCGCGGGACAAGAGGAGCGGGTTTGGTGATTTGGAGGTCATAGACCTGGTATCGCTTCTCCCTCCCAATCTGGAGGACATCCCGAAAACCGGCGGTGGTGGCCAGAGCGACACCAACACCTTTGCGTTCGATGACGATGTTGGACCCGAGCGTGGTTCCGTGAACGGCGCGGATCACATCGCTGAAGTCGACACCGGCCTCCGTAGCCAGCGCCTCGAGCCCCACGATGCACGCTTCCGATGGATCGGGGTAGGTGGTCAACCGCTTGCCGGTGTGCCAGCGGCCAGAGGCATCCTCGAGGACGAAGTCGGTGAAGGTGCCACCGACGTCGAAACCAACTCTGGTCATGCGCCGCGGCCTAGGACATCTCTGCCAATGATGCCTCGAAGAAGCTCTGAAGTCCCCCCGCCGTACAACAGAAATCTCGCGTCCCTGAAATAACGCTGGGCGGCGTACTCCATCGCAAACCCATAGCTGCCGAAGATCCGTGTCGTCTCGTCCACGATCGTGACGCAGGCTTCCGTCGCATAGAGCTTGGCCATAGCGGAGTGAACCGGGCTTGGCTCTCCCTTGTCGATCCGGGCAGCCGCGTCCCGGGTCATCAACGAAGAGGCATACAAAGATGTCTCCATCTCGGCCAGCTTGTGCTCGATGCTCTGGAACTTCCCGATGCTCCGTCCAAACGCTTGACGGTCCTTCGAGTAGGCAACGGCATCCTCGAGGGCGCGACGAGAGAGTCCAATCGCCAATGCCGCGGTCATCACCCTGATCTCAGATAACACACCTCCCACGTTCCTGGCCCCGTCACCCACTTCACCCAGGAGGGCATCACCTTCGACCAAACAGTCGTCGAAGGACACCTCAGACGTGAGACTCGATCTGACTCCCAGTTTCTCGATCGGTTTGCCCACTGAAAATCCCGGGTTGTTGGCATCGACCAAGAAGAGTGCGATGTCCTTGATTCCCGGCTCATCGCTGGTCTTGGCACCCACGGTGAGGAAAGAAGCCACAGGGGCGTTGGTGATCCAGGTCTTGGTTCCTTTGATCATCCAGCCATCGTCAACCTTCACCGCTCGGGTCTTCATCGCTCCGAGATCGGACCCGGCATCGGGTTCGGTCAGGGCAAATGTGGCGACCGATTGGCCTGCCAGCGCCGGCTTGAGGTAGGCGTCATGTTGGGCGGTTGTCCCGTACCTGTAGACGAAGTGGGTTCCCATGAGACTCTGCATGGCGCAAATAGCGGCAAGCGAGAGACTGCCGCGAGCCAACTCCTCGTACATCACACATGCAGTGGTGAAGTCCGCGCCCTGGCCGCCGACGTCCTCCGGATACGACAGCCCGAGGTATCCGAGCTGACCCATACGCTCAAACAAGTCCTGGGGAAACACACCGTGTTGGTCGAGCTCCTCGACCCTGTGCTCGACCTCGGCGTCGACAAACTCCCGGACCGTGTTGCGAAACAGCTCCTGTTCGGCGGTCAAAAGATGTCCAATGGTTCCTGATACTCCCCAAACACCGCTCGTAGCGTGGCGAAAATCTCCCCGACTGTGACGTAAGCCCGGACACACTCGACGGTTGCCGGCATGATGTTGGCCTCCGGGTCCCGGGCCGTCTTCTCAAGTGTCGCCAGAGCTTCGGCGACAGCTTCGTCGTCCCTGCTTGCCCGAACCTCTTTCAGACGCCGCTGCTGCTCGACTGAAGCCCCAGGGTCGTACTGGAACAGACCCGTGGGGGTGTGCTCGTCTTCGAGGGTGAAGATGTTCTCACCAACGATCTTGTGTTCGCCACTCTCAACGGCTGCGGCGTGTTTGTACGCCTCGTCGAGAACGACTCGGGCGATGTGACCGCTCTCGATGGCCTGCGCCATCCCTCCCCGGTCGGCCACGTCGTCCATCAACTCGAGAATGCGACGTTCATACTCGTCGGTGAGCGACTCCACGAAGTAAGACCCGGCCAGGGGGTCCGCGGTCGACGCAACACCCGACTCATGAGCGATGATCTGCTGAGTTCGAAGTGCCGTCAGCATGGCCTCCTGATCAGGGATCTCGAAGGCCTCCTGCCAGGTGTTGACGGTGATGCTCTGCACGCCGCCGAGCACCAGCGCGAGTGTCTCCACCGTTGCCCTCACGATGTTGTTCAAAGGCTGTCGGTGGCTGAAGGTGGATCCACAGGTGCCCGCAAACCACAAGAACCTCCACGAGCGCGGGTCTTGTGCGCCGTAATGCTCTTTCATGAGTCGGGCCCAGATCCGACGACTGGCGCGGTATTTGGCAACCTCTTCGAAAAGATCCATGAAGGCCCCGAGATTCCATGAGATCCGCGGCGCGAACGAGTCGATGTCCAGTCCCTTCTCCAGGGCTCGATCGATGTATTCGATTGCGTTCGAGATGGCGAATGCCATCTCCTGGACGGCGGTGGCCCCGGACTCACGTATGTGATAGCCACAGACCGAGATTGGGTTTGCCCGTGGCATCACCTGTGAGCAGTACCCAAAAGTGTCGGCCACGATGCGCAGACTCGGCTCGACGGGAAATACACAGGCGCCTCGGGCGAAGAACTCCTTGAGAATGTCGTTTTGGACAATTGGCCTTAGATTCTCAACGGGAACGCCCTGTTTCTCACCGGTCACCTGATAGAGAGCAAGGAAGACGAACGCCGGAGCGTTGACCGTGAAGGAGGTCGACACCTCGTCGAGGGGAATTCCCTCGAACAAGACCTCGAAGTCGGCCAGCGAATCGATCGCAACCCCAACCCGGCCCACCTCCGGGCTCCACTCCTCGTAATCCGAGTCATAACCCATCTGGGTTGGGAGGTCCAGGGCAATGGAAAGACCGGTGGCCCCTTCCTCCTCATACAGCCGGCGGTTCCAGTCGTTGACCTCTGAGACGGTTCCGAACCCGGTGTAGGTGCGCATCGTCCAGAGCTTGTTGCGATACATCTCCGGGTACGGCCCGCGGGTCATCGGGTATTCACCGGGGTTTCCCAGAGCGCGCCGATAGTCGAGATGGGCGGTGTCTTCGGGACCGTAGACAGTCTTGATGGGCACACCCGAGGTGGTCTTCACCACACTCGAATTCTTCGGTCTGGCACTCACCTCATCTGCTCCTTGCCCGAGACGGGACCGTCACTCACCCTATATCCCATTCTCTCCCCGGAGTCAGGGTCCCTCGAGTCCTGGGCGGGATCGACTCCCCACGAGCCCGACAATCCCTGTCCTTCTGAACCATTCGCGTCAGGAGAAATGATGGAGATGCTTCATTGCTTTCCCTCTGACCCTTTGTGACCCTGAAACCAACCGAACGGCCGGACGGGATGACGCCGCGCCCGCTGGCCGATGACAGAGTAGGAGGTGATGTGACGGTCGATCATCCGTTGCTCACGACCGAGGTCGGGCACGTCGAATTCCTGCTTGGCAACGAAGCAATCGTCCGCGGTGCTATCGAAGCCGGCGTCGGTTTCGCCTGTGGCTATCCGGGCACTCCGTCAACGGAAGTGACTGACACATTCGCCCTGCTCGCACCGGCCCTGGGAATTCCGTTCGAGTATTCGGTGAACGAGAAGGTCGCCCTCGAGATGGCATTCGCTGCGTCGCTGACCGGTGCGCGGTCGATTGTTGCCATGAAGCATCTGGGGCTGATGTCGGCCGGCGACCCGCTCACGACCATCCCATACGTCGGTGTGGTTGGCGGCATGGTGATTGTCAGCGCCGGTGACCCGCAAAGCCACACCAGCCCCAACGAGCAGGATCAACGACACCTTTCCGACGCTCTGCACATACCGATGTTTGACCCGCGCACTCCTCAGGAAGCGTTGGCGGTGACCCGATACGCTTTCGAGGTCTCCGAACGCAGCCAGCTTCCGGTCATCGTGCGTCCGACCACACGTGTCTGCCATACCTCGGCTCCGATCACCTTTGGACCGATCGTCGAACATGAGACACCTGGCTTCCGGCGAGATCCCTCCCGATTCCTGCCAGTGCCATCCAACGCCCGGCGCATGAGAGTCGAGATCAACGATCGATTGGTGACGGCGGCGCAGATGATGAGTGAGTCGAGCTTCTTCGATCGCGAGGGAGGTGCGCGTACCGGCGTCGTAGCCTCTGGTGCACCAACGGCGATCTGCTCGGATCTGATGAGCGAGGCAGTGGCCGCGAACGAGATCACGCTGATGTCTCTTGGCACCGTCTACCCGTTGCCCGAGGATTGGCTGGTCGCTGAGCTGCGCAAGTTGGACACGGTGATGGTGGTCGAAGAACTGTCTCCCTACCTCGAAGACCAATTGCGAGCTCTGTGCACGCTCCATGGGCTTCCCTCCAAAATCCTCGGGAAACGCACCGGGCATCTCCCAGTGGAGGGGGAATACCGGCCGGAACTGATACAGACGATGCTTCATGACGTATTTGGCATCGGGTCGCCGGCGCGGCCGCAGGCCGAGCTACGCGTACTGCCCCAACGTGCGCCCACGCTGTGTGCTGCCTGCCCGCATCGTTCGTCATTCTTTGCTGCCCGTTCGGTCTTTGGAGACGAGGCCCTCTATTTCAACGACATTGGCTGCTACACACTGGGGGTTGCCCCACCGTTGAGCACTGGTGATGCCCTGCTCGCCATGGGCGCGGGATTCACGCTGGCGGCGGGCGTGGCTCGTACTACTGGTGAGCGGACTGTGGGCTTTCTCGGTGACTCGACGTTCTTCCACTCCGGCATGCCGGCGCTGCTGAACGTCATCAAAGAAGACGTGAACATGGTCGCGGTCATCATGGACAATGAAGTGACCGCGATGACCGGGTTCCAGGAAAGCCCAGGGATCGAGGTGGAGCCGGAGGGAGTGGATCGCTCAGTCAACATCGAGGCAGTGGTACGAGCCCTCGGCGCACCGCACGTGGAGACAATCGATCCCAACGATCTCAACTCGGCTATAGCCGTCTTCGAGAGGGCCAAGCAACGAGACGAGCTCAGTGTCGTTATCACCCAGAGGGCGTGCCCCATCTTCTACAACCGAGCGGTCGGGCATCCCGAACAAGTCGGTTCGGAGCTGATATCCACATATGCGATCGACCATGACCGCTGCCAGCATTGTGGGCGGACGAGTTGTGGCCAGCGTTGCGACCAGGGTGTCGTAGAGGGATTCGAGCGTGCCATGGCCCGGGCGCGCTCTCTCGAGATCGGCAGCGAATCAGGCCGACCCATGGTCGCTTCCTGCGCGACGGCTTGCCCTCTCTACCTGTGCATCCAGGGGTATTCCGCCCACATCGCTGCAGGGCGGTATGAGGATGCACTCGAGTTGATCATGGATGGGCTGCCCCTGCCCGACTCCGTATGCCGGGTGTGTCACCGACCTTGTGAGACGTCCTGCGTGAGGGGAGATGTCGATCATCCGGTCGCCATCAACGACTTGAAGCGTTTCGTCATGGATTGGGCCGAGGACCAGGACGAGTACCCATATCAGCCTCAAGTCGAAGAACCAACCGGTATGAGCGTCGCAGTTGTTGGCGCCGGTCCTGCAGGCCTCGCTGCTTCGCATCAACTAGCGATGCGTGGCTTCGAAGTCGACCTGTTTGACTCCGATGACGAGCCCGGGGGGCTCCTTCGCACTGGCATCCCGGACTATCGACTTCCCCGCGAGGTGCTGGACAGGGACGTCGAGCGAATTCTTGAACTCGGGGTGCACTTTGAGGGCGGGCGACGTCTTGGAGCCGATTTCTCCCTAGATGAGTTGGCCAAGGAATACGACGCCGTCTTGGTGGCGCTTGGCGCGGGCGAAGACACCACTTTGGATCTTCCAGGCGAGGGGCCGGAGATGGTTCCGGCCTTGACCTTTCTGGCTGACCGAGGGTTGCCGTCGAAACAAGTGCTGGTCGTGGGTGGTGGGAATTCAGCGATCGATGCGGCCCGGACTGCAGTCCGCCGTGGAGCCGAGGCCGTGACAATCGGTTGCCTCGAGTCACGCGACATGATGCCTGCCATAGCGAGTGAGGTCGCCGCGGCCGAAGAGGAAGGTGTAAGGATCCTCAACGGGATTCGGCTGACGTGTTTGAGACCGGGAGGCGTCGAATACGTCCATGTGCAGAGCACACGTCACGGCAGTCGCGATCCCGATGACTACGTGGCCATCGAGGACTCAGAGGGCCGTGCCGACGCCACCCAGATCATCGTGGCCATCGGCCAGACCCGAAACGGCGCGATGTTCGATGGTGGTTCGGGGCTGGAACGGTCCCTAGGGCAAGGTGTCGATGCCGAGACAGGAGAGACACGCCACGAGCCAGTCTTCGTGGCGGGTGACCTGGTTGGGTCTGAAGGCACCGTGACTGGAGCCATCGCCAGCGGGATACGAGCTGCATGGGGGATCGATCGCAAGCTTCGGGGCACCGCCAAGGCCGATGAGCGAATGCCACCGCCGCTGGTGCCTGCTGGACCACCGACCGGGCGTACCGGCGTGACCCGGGTGGATAAGCAAGCTCGACAATCTCCGCCCGAACTTCGGCTCCGCAGCCGGGTGTCGGGGTTTGGCGAGGTAGCGCGTGTGCTCACCGAACAGCAAGCACAGGCGGAGGCCGCCCGTTGCATGATCTGCGGTCTGTGTGGCAACTGCAACGCCTGTCTGGACCTCTTTGGCTGTCCCGCGTTCTATGTCGCTGATGGTCTCATCGAAATCGACCCCGGTATCTGCGTGTCGTGTGGTGTTTGTGCCCAGTTCTGCCCCAACGACGCCATCTACCCGGTGATGGCGCCAAAGGCCCAGGGTGGGCCTCATTGAGACAGGTCTGCAACATTGTTGTGGCCGGTGTCGGTGGTCAGGGTGTGTTATCCACGGCCCGCCTTCTGGGACGAGCCTCCACCATGGCTGGACTCGACGTACGTGGCGGTCAGATCTACGGGCTCTCCCAACGCGGTGGCAGTGTGGAAGCCACCGTGCGGATAGGGCCGGTGGGAACGGCATTCATCTCAGCTGCAGAAGCCGACGTCGTTCTCGGATTCGAGCCGCTGGAAGCCGAGAGAATCCTTCCTCGGATGTCGGCCGCAACCACGGTCCTGGTCAACCAGACTCCAATCGTTCCCGCAAGCTTGACTCTGGATCGGTCGGCTTATCCGGAGTTGGCCTCGATAGTCGAAGAGATTGGAGCCACTGCCGGTGTTGTGGAAGTGGTGGACGGGAACGAGATGGCAGCCGATGTCGGTGATCCACGTCTTCTCAACATCGTGATGCTCGGCGCCGCTGACGGTTTTCGCCTACTCCCGATTCCCAGCGACGCTCTCGCCACAGTGGTCGAGAACTACGGGGCAGCGTCCGACCCTGAGGCGCGAAGCCGGGCATTTCATGTCGGTCGTGTGGCTGGGGCTGCCCGTCTTCAGGCCTCGGGATCGTCGACGGGCGCATGACAAGCACATCCCAACCCGTCGTCCTCAGTCTGGAACAGGCGCTGAGCCTGCCCTACGGCACCTTGAGGTTCGTCCATCTCGGGTGGCGGGTGATCCGCATCGAGGCAACACCAGTGCCCGGTCGTGTCTCCCGTGGCGATCCCAACCGCTACATCGGGCGGCCCGTCGCGGGGGAGGACCGGCACAGCTATTACGTCGCACCCAATGTCGGCAAAGAGGCCATAACGCTCAATCTGAAGACCGAGGAAGGCAGGCAGGCTCTGCTTCGGCTCATTTCGGAGCTCGAAGTGGATGTCTTCTGCACCAACACGATGCCGGCCCGGCATGAGGAACTCGGCATCGACTACACCACGCTCCGAGGAGCCAGGGACGATCTCATCTGGTGTTCGGTCTCCGCCA
>Ga0255047_10002707_pt1 | contig 11547 bp, 10 predicted proteins | sample JV7_2_1_MG_FD_183640 | JGI IMG/M metagenome (GOLD analysis project Ga0255047, IMG submission 183640) | Seawater microbial communities from Jervis Inlet, British Columbia, Canada - JV7_2_1 | ecosystem: Environmental > Aquatic > Marine > Inlet | place: Canada: British Columbia | collected 2016-10-06
ATTTCAGTTCGTCGGCGTTCGCGGGTAATCCCTGGCTGGTCGACCTCGACAAACTCGTCGAACACGGCCTGCTCGACGAAACCGGGCTGTCCGACCCGGTGAGGCACGATGCGATCGACTTCGACCGGTTGCGTCGGTCGAAGCAGCGATCGCTGTCGGCGGCGACCGATCGGTTCTTGGCCTCGCCGGACCACCCGTGGCGACTCGGCTTCGGCGTCTTTGTTCGAGACAACGACTGGCTGATGCCGACCTGCCATTACCTCGCACTCAAGGATCTGCACGGCGATCTTCCGTGGTGGGACTGGCCGGACTCGATTCGGCGCTGTGATCCCGAAGCCCTGGAGCAATCGCGCCGTTTCCTCGCCGACGAGATCGATCGTTGGTCGACGATGCTGTACTTCTTCGAGGTCCAGTGGCGTGCCGTGCGCGCCGACGCAGCCCGGCGCGGAATCCGAATCTTGGGCGACATCGCGATCTACGTGGCCCCCGACTCGGCCGACGTGTGGCTCAATCAGGATCAGTTCCAGCTCGACGAAGCTGGCGGTCTGATCGTCCAGTCGGGGGTGCCGCCCGACTACTTCAGCGAGGACGGCCAGTTGTGGGGCAATCCGTTGTACCGATGGGACGCGATGGCAGCCGACGGTTACTCGTGGTGGCTGTCACGGCTGCGGCGCTGCCTGGAGTTGAGCGACATCGTTCGGATCGACCACTTTCGTGCTCTCAGCGCCTACTGGGAGGTGCCCGGTGACGCCGAGACGGCGATCGGTGGCCGTTGGGTCGCGGGGCCTGCACAGTCGTTCCTCGACGCCATCAAGCAGGCATTCCCCGATATGCCGTTCGTCGCCGAGGATCTCGGTGAACTCGACGAACCGGTATACGTGCTGCGTGACAGCAACGACCTGCCGGGGATGCGGGTGTTGCAGTTCGGCTTCGACGGCGGCCCGGAGAATCCACATTCGCTCGAGGCATTCATCGAAAGATGTGTCGCCTACACCGGCACCCACGACAACAACACAACCGCCGGCTGGTGGGACGACCTCGACGCCGAGACCAAGGCCAACGTCGTCGAGGGGCTCGACATCAGAACAGGTGCCGGCATCGAGACCATTGTGTGGACGATCATCGAAGCCGTCATCGCGTCGCCGGCCGTGGTGGCCGTGATCCCTGTTCAGGACCTGCTGGTGCTCGATCAACAAGCGCGCATGAACGTTCCTTCCACGACGACGGGCAACTGGGGCTGGCGCATGCCGCCGGGTCTGTTGACGCCCGAGTTGGCAACGTCGATCCACCTGCTGGCCGAGCGCTACCTCCGCGCCTGATTGCTGTTCGACACCCAGTTCGACGTGGCCCGCTGTCGGCTGCGGATCGAGGCGACCCGCGAACACGGTCGTTGCGGTATTGTCTGAATCCCACCAGCGACGAAGGAACACGACCATGGCACCATCGGGCAAACTGACACCTCTCCAGGAGCAGGAGGCACAGCGGCTTGCTCGGGCGAAGGCCAAGGCCAACAAGACGCCTGTGAATCGTACCGAAGAGGAAAAGGCGCTTCGCAAAGAGCGGGTCGGCAAGGCCAAGGACGCCTTGGCCCGGTCAGTGGGCATGAGGGGCGACCATGTCGTCACTGGGCGCGCCGCTCTCAAGAATTATCTCCGGCAACTGAACGAGCTCAACCAGCCCGACGACGCCCGTTTTGAGATGCTGATCGAGGCCCCGTTCAAAGCCCCGCCCAAAAAGCGCACCGAAAACCGCTACTAGTTGGCAGTTGTGCCAGGCACATCTCCCAACTCGGATCGTCCAACGCCACTTACCCTGGCCTGGCGTGGTAATCCATCGCGATGGGGATTCCTGAAACCTCGCTGAACGAGGTCGGCAACGGCTGCCTCGCCTACTTGCAGGGAGACGGCGGTTGGGGGTGGAGCAACGCCGGGCTGATCATGGGCGACGGCGCTTCGCTGCTCGTCGACACGCTGTTCGACCTAAGAATCACGCAGCACATGCTCGACACGATGGCTGACCACACCCGGTCGGCGCCGATCGGCACCGTCGTCAACACACACGCCAACGGCGATCACTGCTACGGCAACCAGCTCGTCGGCGGCGCCCAAGTCGTCGCATCGACGGCAACCGCGCATGAGATGGGCGATGTACCCCCGGCGCTGCTGGCGGCCCTGAACGCCGACGAAGGGGCGACCGGCGAGCTGTTCCGGTCATTCTTCGGCGAGTTCGACTTTGAGGGCATCGAGCCGCGTCTGCCTGACCGCACATTTGATGGCCGTCTCGACGTCGAGGTCGGTGGTCGGTCGGTCGAGCTGATCGAGGTCGGCCCGGCCCACACGGCCGGTGACACGATCGTCGTCGTTCCCGATGCCGGAGTCGTCTACACCGGCGACATCGTTTTCGCCGGGGGCACTCCGATCGTGTGGGCGGGGCCGGTGTCGAACTGGGTGGCGGCTTGCGATCTGATGCTTGGGATGGCGGTCGACACCGTGGTGCCGGGCCACGGCCCGATCACCGACAAGGCCGGCGTCACGGCGGTGCGCGACTATCTCGTGTTCATCGAACAGGAAGCCACAGCCCGCCACGCCGCCGGCCTGGATGCGTTTGACGCAGCGCGAGACATCGGTGCCGCAATCGGTGCTTCAGAAGACTTTGGATCGCTCGGCGAGTTCGGCCGGATCGCCGTCAATGTCGAGGCTGTGTATCGCCAGCTCGACCCGTCGCATCAAACGCCCGACGTGGTCGAGCAGTTCCGTCGAATGGCCGAACTCGAGCACAACTGACCAGCCCGGCGACAGCCGCTTCTAGTTGGGAGTTGTGCCTGGTACAACTCCCAACTGGTGGGTGCCGATCGAGCGTCGCACGGCTAGCAGCCATCCGATGGCGACGGCGGTGGAGAAGATGAACCACTGCACCGCATAGGAGAGATGGTTGCCATTACCGAGGATTGGTGCGGCAACCGGCTCGGGCAGGCCCTCGAGTTCTGGCGGGTTCGACGCGATCAAGTCGACATACATCGGCACGACGTCGCCCGGGAGCTGTGCGGCGAGCCGATCGATGTCGACCCGCTGTGCGACCTCGAGGTCGCCCTCGGCTGCGTCGGATAGCTGTCCGAGCCGCTTCTCTTGAGATTGCCTCAGGCGCCCGACGATCTCGACGGCGGTCGCCGGAACCGCGGGCCCGGTCACCTCGGTCAGCGGGATGAATCCGCGGTTCACCAGCAGAATCCGGCCATCGTCGAGCCGCAACGGCATCACCACATTTTGCCCGGCACGCCCGTTCTGCGATCGGTTGGCGATCAGGATCTCCTGATCGGGCAGATATGTGCCCGAAGCCCTTGTCGGCCGCCATTCGATGTTGTCGGGATTGGCGCCAGGGGCGAACAGCTCGTCGAGTGGCACGGGCACGGCGTCGAAGCGTTCCTCGATCAGGGCGTTGAATGCTTGACGCTCGTCGAGTCGACGCAGTTGCCAGAACCCGAGACTGATCATGGCGACGATCGAGGCGATCACGAGCAGGTGGAAGCCGATCCACTTCGGTCGCAACAAGAACCGGTACATGCGACCGATGACGGTATCGGCGGGGAACCACCAAAGGGTGTCGAATGTCGCCGACTCCTACGCACACTGGTGACGAAAGTTTGATACCTTCGGCTCGGACCACGAAACCGGAGGCTGTGATGATCGTGCGACGCGGAACTGCTGCAACTCGCACGCTCGTCGGACTCGCGCTAGTTGCCGCCTCGGTCGTCGCGTGGTCCGGTCAGGCGTTGGCCACTCACTCCGTGGAGTTCGCGATCGTCTTGTCCGACGAGCAGGACTGCAACAACGGGTCCGATGTTTTGCGGATGGGTGCGGCCCGCCCGTTCGACGTCGAAGTGTGTGTGGCGCAAGACGATGTGCCGATTGAGGGCCATTCGATGACGGCCATGATCACGCATGGTGATGATTCTCTGGAAGAACTGCCGTTGGTGACCGATGGTGCGGGTGAGGCGGCCTTCACGGTCACGCCCCGAGCACCAGGGGGGACCGAGGTCGAGATCTGTGATGCCGACGGCTGCGTGTACGGATCCGTCGAAATGTCGGCCGACCAGATGCCCCCTCCGCCTCCGGTCGCTTCCTACACAGGCCCGACGTCCGACATGGGTCCATCGGAGCCGATCATCGACGAGGTCGACGACTTCATCGACGCGACGACCGGCCGCCCCGCCCCGCCAGGCAGCGGGGACCCTGCATTCGATATCGAATCCGTTCAATATCTTGGCGTTCTAGATGGTGCCGCGACCTTCGAGTTCGGCGTCCTCGGCGATGCTTGTGGACCTCTCGAAGACGGCGCGCCGATCGCGCAGGTGTCGGTGCACATCGGCAATCCCGATGAGTCGAGCTACGACCTGTTCTACAGTCGCTCTGCCGACGGCGAACTCTTCAGTAATGCGTCGTCAGAGGGTGCACCGCTCGATGATGTGACGGTCGACCTGAGCTGCACTCGTTCCGGGGTGAGCGGTTTCGCAGGATCGCCAGGTCAGGCCATCTCGACGGTCCTTCTTTGGGCGGACGGTGCCGACGTGCAACTGGGGTCGAACATCATTGTTCAGTTCTGGCTCAGCCTCGGCGATGAGTCGTCGGGCTTTCGCGATTTCGTTGAAGCGATCCTGACTGCTCTCCAGCCCCCGCCGACTGAGGCGGCTGCGCCACCAACAGCCGGCCCACCCAGTGAGCCGGCCACGGTCGACGATGGGTCTTCAGAAACCGGCGAGCAACAGTCGGACGGCGACGGCGGGTCGACGACGAATGACGAGGAGGGGAGTGAGGGCGGCGGCACCGACCCAGGAGACTCCGAGTCGGACGGGTCCGGTTTGACCCTCGAGATGCTGCTCGCGTTGCTCATCTTGTTGCTCTTGTTGCTCGCGCTGCTCGCCTGGTTGGCCTATCTTTGGTGGTTGCGACACTCGCAACCGGTCCCGGCCCAAGACCGGCCCCCGCCCCCCGAGAAGCCTCTCGAACCCGACGACCCTGAGTTCCCGACGGTTCTCGAAGGCGTGCCGGTCGACACGCCGAGCGAGTTTGACGCATACCCTGGATACACGTTCGAAGACCCATGTTGGGAACAGCAGCGCTCCCTGGACTCGCGCCAGGATCGATTGCGAACCCTGGAGGCCGAACTGCAAGAAGTGGACCCATCGAGTGCCACTTACGCCGAGCTGCAAACAGCCATCGCCCACACGACCGCCGACGTCGCCGCAGCGCAGCAACAGCTCGACGAATGTATCGGGGCACTCTCTCCGGAAACGCCTTCGGGCGGAGGGCCCGGTACGGCGCCGCCACCCCCAGCTCCGATTACCTTCTCGAAGGATTGCAAGGACGAGGAGGCGGCATATGCCGCCGCGAAGCAAAGAACAGAACGTGCCAAAGAGCGTCGCGGTCGCGCCCAGGCTGCGTGGCTCGAGGCCGACGCGCGCAGCAACGCGCTCGAAAACAGGGTAGGGACGGTTCTGGTCGAACCTCACCGTGACACCGGTTATCCGGAGGGGTCAGAGTTCGACGCGGCATTCGCCGAAGACATGGTTCAGTATGAAGTCGATCGAGCAGCGCTTCAGGAGGCCGCAGGGCAGGTTGCCGAGGCACATCGGGCCGAAGCCGCCGCCCTTGCCGAGCGAGATGCCGCCATCGCCGAACAGTCGGCGGCAATGTCCGCCGAGAACGCCGCCCGTCTCGCGCTCGACGCATGCCTGGGCCAATCGAGCTCGCCAACCGACGACGGTGATGACGGTGATGATGGTGATGGTGGTGACGAAGGCGGTGGTGTGACCGGCGGCGAACTCGGTGGTGCAGCCGGTGGTGCGGCCGGCGGCGAGCTCGGCGGCGGATCACCTGGTACGGCCCCGCCCCCTGACGAACCGCCGGAAACTGACCCAGAATGCACAGGGAATGAAACGAAATGGGTGAAAGAGGGTGCTGACGAGGTCTTCACCTTCGCCGAGAGTGTCACGGTGAGAATCAGCAATGCACCTGCACCCTTCGGCGCTTGGATCACCGCCAATGGTGGAAATATGAACGTCAATCAGAACGCGCTCGCTGGCCTCGACGGTGGTGAATTGGCCGAACTGCTCGAGCCGCTGCCGGAATACCTGCGAGTGATCCCGGCAGCCGCCGTGCATGTCAAGACCATCAAGCTGTTCTGTGAACGACTCTTCGAGTGTCAAGGCGGTCGGTGGGTCAAGACGGAGCAAACCCGCAAAAACGAGGTCGTCGTATCGGTCGATATCGAACGTTTCGGAGGAAGACCCGCCCCGAATGTCGCGAAGATCTACAGCGTCACGCTGAAACCCCTCAAAGCGCGACTCAAGGCGTTGGACAGCGCCAGTGTCCTGGCCGACGCCAAAGCTTTCACCTGCGACTGAGCAAAGTCCAGACCGGCCAGCAGATTGGCCCGGGGCTCCAACAGCTTTGGTGTAGACAGCGAGTTGATTGCCTGGTCGCCCGGCTACCGTCTGTTGGGTGAGGGACCATCCCGACGATCATCTGGCCGACAAATACGGGTCTATGGGCGCTGCCGAGAAGATCGGATGGATGATCGAGGCGAAAGGGTGGGCTCTCGAGCCGGTGTCACCACGATCCGACACCGACCCGCCGACGCCTGCCTACGCCTACACGATCGGGGTGCCAGAACTGGTCGGATTCCCAGAGATAGCCGTGTTCGGGCTGAAACCGGTGGCCGCCAACGGTTTGATCGAGATGGTGGTCGATGAGTGCCGCGGCGGTATGGAGATACCGCTCGGCATCGAACTGCTGGGCTTGTTGGACAACGAACTGCGTTGCATGTTCGCGCCGATCGACACACTCGAGTTTGGTGCCCTATTCGGAGCGGCATCGGATTGGTATCGCGGAGCTGAGATCTCGATGGTGCAGATGTACTACCCCGACCGCAGTGGTTTCATGCCCTACGAGAGCGGGTTCGAGCAGCGGATGCGGTTGGCGCAACCGGTGATCGGGGTCGTGGGCGCCTGACCCGCACCGTCAAGACGAGCGTCCGCTCTTGATCTCTATGGCGACTGCGCCTGTTGCTTCGCCAAATCGACCCAGTGACAGCCCGCAACGAAAGCCCCTGGAAGATCGGAGGGTGAATCGCGGGTTGCAGCCGCTCGTGATCCCTCCGATTTCATCGTTGCGCTCGGCGTTCCCCCTGGTACTCTGCGTGGGTGCATCAAGAGCGGCTTGGTTTCGACCGGGCCCGGCAACCTGGGTAACGCCTCCAAGGTGCCTCCCTCGGCTCTGGCTTCGGCCAGTGGCGAGACATGCGGTCGGCTCGTCCGGCAAACCGGCGATCGGGCCGCTCGCGATGTCACGAAGGTAGTGACCGACAACGCGGACGAAAGGAGCGAGATGGCGAGCGATGCGCTTCCGGCCTCTGGCGCCTGGACCCCCGGTGATCCACCCGGCGCCCGTCAGTTCTTCACGTTTGCCTCAGATCGTCTTTTTGCGGTCGAGAGTGGACAGGTCTTGAGCGATGTCACGATCGCCTACGAGACGTGGGGCACGCTCAACGCCGACGCTTCGAACGCGATCCTCGTGTGCCACGCCTGGACCGGCGATTCACACGCCGCAGGCCGCGCCGGGGCAGGCCACAATTCGCCCGGCTGGTGGGACGAGGTCGTCGGCCCGGGCAAGCATCTCGACACCGACCGGTGGTACGTCGTGTGTCCGAACGTGCTCGGCGGCTGCCAAGGTTCGACCGGCCCGGCATCGCTCCACCCCGACGATGGCCTGCCGTACGGCTCACGGTTTCCGGTGGTGACGATTCGCGACATGGTGCGCGCCCAAGCCCGCCTGATGCGTCACCTCGGCATCGATCAGTGGGCATCGGTGGTCGGGGGCTCGATGGGTGGGATGCAGGTGCTCGAATGGGCGATCACATACCGCAAGCACGTGCGCTCGATCGTGCCGATCGCGGCTTGTATGCAGGCCAGCGCCCAACAGATTGCATGGGGCGTGATCGGGCGTCGTTCGATCCGGCTCGATCCGGCATGGCGTGGCGGCGACTACTACGACGCCGAACCCGGCGAGGGTCCGGCACAGGGTCTCGCTATCGCCCGTCAGGTCGCCCAGGTCACGTTTCGCAGCGATAACGCCTTCACGGAGCGGTTCGGGCGCAACCTCACCGACCGCTCGCGGATCGGCGACACATTCGGTTTGTGGCAGGAGTTCGAGGTAGAGCGCTACCTGCAATACCACGGTGACAAGCTTGTTCGCCGCTTCGACGCCAACAGCTACCTGATCATCGGCAAGGCGATGGACCTGCACGATGTGGCCCGAGGGCGCGGCAACCTCGAGCGGGCGATGTCGCTGATCACGGTGCCCAACCTCACGATCGGCATCGACAGCGACATGCTGTACCCGTCGTACCAGCAGCGCAAGATGAGCCAGATGCTGAGCCGGGCCGGTGTGCCGAACGAGTATGCCGAGATCCAATCGCCGCATGGCCACGATGCGTTCTTGATCCACTTCGATGAGGTCGGCGAACTGATCGCTCGATTCCTTGATCGGGTTCTCTGACCAAGCAACTCGGATCTCGGACTCGTCGGCAGCGGTGATCTTCGAGGGTGCGGCGTGGCACAATGTGGGCAGCGTGGCGACGAAAAATCCAACTCTCTCGATGCTGTCGGCATCGGTGGCATTCACGGTTCTTGGGTCTGTCGGCGACCCCGAGGGCACACGGACCGTCTCGTCGATCATTGCGTTACTTGTAGCGCTCGGGCTGGCACTGCTGATGCTTGCGGTGTGGTTGCGTCGAACCACCCGGCCAGATCCGGAGGTGCTGGCACCGCTCGAGGTGATGGGCGAGCGCAAATGGCGGCGGGCTGACCCGGTATGGCAACGACGTCGGCTTGACGAGATCAGGCCGCGGGGCGCCGCCCCGATGCAACCGAGCATCGCCCCGCCGGCGATCGATAAGACGTTCGACGAGGGGCCTTCGGGTACCGGCTTCGACGACTTGCACGGCGCAGGAGTTTCCTCAACAGACGGGCGACTCGATGGTTCGATGTCGGAGGCCTCAGCCGATGTGTCACCTCTGTCGGACGACGATCGAATCGTCGATGCCGATACCCCTGCGGCCCTGGATCGTCCGTTGCCCGAGGAGTTCGCTGAGGCCGACGTCGATCCCGACGCGTTGGAGGCAGCTATGGCCCAACTCGACGTCGAACTGGGCCTCGATCACCCCTGAAGTGACGGCCCGGCCCACCGGTCGACGTCTGGCGACAGCTACGATCACCACATGGCAACGCTCGACCCTGAGGCGATGATTTCCCGATTCCGCGATCGTGCACAGGCGGTTAAGCAGCGCCCGTTGCCCCCGGTAGCAGGTGACGAGCGACAGCAATTCATCAACCAGGCCAAGACCGACTACCAGGACTACGCCATCATCGCTGACGCCGAGGCGACGATCGAGGAGGGCGTGTTGATACTCCGCGTCGACCTGCGCCCGCCAGATCAGCGCGACTGACCTGGTCACCGGCTGGTGGTGTCCGGTCCGGCTCGAAGCTTGATAATCTGTCGAACGCTGCGGACGTGGCTCAGCTGGTAGAGCATCACCTTGCCAAGGTGAGGGTCGCGAGTTCGAATCTCGTCGTCCGCTCCAAACATCATGCTCAGCGGCCCTATCGGGGCCGCTGAGTCGCGTTAAGGGGCGTTCGCTCTACCATTCCGCTCTACCATCGAGGTCGTGTGGCACGACAGCGCCGGGATGATCACAGCGATCCGTCAGAATCCGTCGGCTACCGCTGGTGATGAGAAGGAGTGCTTCTACTACGACGCCCGTCAACGTTTGACGCGCGGGTACACGATTGGCGATGTCAACGGAACTTGCCCAACGTCCGCCCCGAGCGACGCTACGACACCTGGTGGCGCAGCGCCCTCCAACGAGGGCTACACATACGCGACCCGAGACATCATGACGAACAACGACGGCCGCGCGTACACCTACGCAGCGAATGTTTCGGCGCTTCCGTGCCAGTCGGGAACCGACGATCCGAAACCGAACGCAGTGTCGGAGGTAAGCGCCGGTAACGGCCACGCAGCAGAGAAATTCTGGTATGACTGCAACGGTTCGATGATGGCACGCACCAGCGGCACAACATCGCGGTCGTCGTATGCGTACGACGAGAACAACCGCCTGATCGCGGTCGCCGAGGGTGATCCAGTTGCGTGGACGAACAAGATCAACACGACGGTCGATTCGTCGACTGGGGATCTGATTTCGGGCACGATTGGCGGGTCATCGTACGACGCAGGCGCTTCAAGCACGCAGACAATCTCTGGTGACGGCGCTGTCTCGTTCCGTTTTCGCGAGCGCGGAACTCCGCGGCTGGTGATTGGTCTGAACAAGGTGGACAACAACACGACATACCAAGAGATCGACTACATGATCCACCAAAACGGTGGACGAGACATCTACATCTATGAACACGGCTCACGCAAAGACCCGTCGGGTGGAGGCGCATGGTTTTACGACGCCGAGGAAACCGACGTGTTCACGATCGAGCGCTCGAGCAACCGTGTCTTGTACCTGCGTAACGGTAAAATCTTCTACGAATCAGCCACCACAGCAGCAGGCTCCTACGTCGTTGATGCTTCATTCGTGTACACCGACACCGCACTTGGAGATGTCATCATCTCGACCGGCGATTCCGGTGTCACCCGCCACGTCTACGACGTGGCAGGCCAACGAGTGCTACGAGTTGAGCCCGACGGATCCAAAACGGTCTACCTCGGGACAACCGAGCTGCGATGGACACCAGGTTCGTCGAGCGTGCAAGCTGCCCGGTCGTATCCAGGTGGAACCCGCCGTGAGTTCGATGGTTCGCTGACCTACACCGTGGCAGGTCACCAAGCCAGCGTGATCGCATCCGTCGACGCAACCACCGCTGCTGTCACCCACAACCGGTACCTCCCCTATGGCGAACTGCGAGGCGGTACAACCGTGGACGACAAAGGCTTCCTCAACCAAACCCACGACAACACCAGCAGCCTCGTCTACCTCAACAACCGCTACCACGACCCCGCCCGGGTCATGTTCGTGTTGGTTGATCCGCTCTTCGTGAAGACCGAGTGGCTCGCTGTTGTGCTGAGCCACTCGGGCGGTGCGGCACCTTGTCTGTGATCGGTGTTACACTTGGGTTATGCCGACGACCAAGCAGCGCATCACGATCACGGCGACCGGCGAACTCAAACAGATCCTGGCGGTCGAACAGCGGCTGCATCCCGAGCTGAGCCCGTCAGCGTTGGTGGTGATGTTGGTCCTTCGTGGGCACGTGGCTGGTGATCGGCCGCGCCGCGAACTGGTCGAGGCGTTGGCGGGCGGGGAGCGCTATCCGGATGACTATCTCGGCGAGTTGCGCGACGAGTGGCCGATTTGATCGTTGCCGACGCGAGTGTGCTGATCGGCTGGCTCGACGACGAGGACGCGCACCATGGCGAGGCGATCGATGTGCTCGCCTCGGTCGAGCGGTTCGTGGTGCATCCCTTGACGCTGGCCGAGGTCTTGGTGCAT
>Ga0255047_10002708_pt1 | contig 11542 bp, 11 predicted proteins | sample JV7_2_1_MG_FD_183640 | JGI IMG/M metagenome (GOLD analysis project Ga0255047, IMG submission 183640) | Seawater microbial communities from Jervis Inlet, British Columbia, Canada - JV7_2_1 | ecosystem: Environmental > Aquatic > Marine > Inlet | place: Canada: British Columbia | collected 2016-10-06
AAGTCTCTGGTGTTTATTAAGGTCACTAAAACCAAGGTTCTGGCTGCATACGGTCAGATCACTGAAGTGCTTTTTGGTAACAACCGTTTCCCTATTTCTATTAACCCCACAACCTTGCCTGAAGGTGTTGCAGAGACTGTCTTTATTGACACCCAAGCACAGACATCCCCTATGGCTCAAGGAGCGGCTCAGGGAGCGCCAGAAGGCTCTCCTGCAGGTCTACCTAAGCTTTTGCCGGGAGAGACGCTGACGGACCTTAGAGAGCGTCTGGGAGGCCTTAAGAAAGATCTAGAGCCTGTAGCAGATAAGCTCAAAGAGGGTCCCGGTTCTGGTCCTACAGAGGTTGCCTTCCACCCCGCCCTAGTGTCAGCAAAGAAGATGGAGAAGCAAATCCATGACCAGCTAGAGGAATCCAACTCTAAGAAGCACCTTCGGGCTGCTGCTTTTGAGTGCGCCCTCTTTGGTACTGGCGTAATGAAGGGTCCTTTTGCAGTTGATAAAGAATACCCTAACTGGGATGAAGAGGGTTCCTATAATCCTACCATCAAAACTATTGCAGAGACTTCTAGTGTATCTCTCTGGAACTTCTACCCAGACCCAGATGCAACAACCGTAGAAGACTGTGAATACATGGTAGAGCGACATAAGATGTCTCGTTCTCAACTTCGCAGTTTGAAGCGTAGACCCTACTTCCGTTCCAAAGCTATTGATCTGGCCATTACCCAAGGTGAAGACTATATTCGGGAGTGGTGGGAACATGACATGGAGGATGACGACGATAATCCCCGCACAGAGCGCTTTGAGGTTCTAGAGTTCTGGGGTTATGTAGACGTAGAGACCCTTAAGGGCCATAACGTAGATATCCCAAGAGAACTCCGTAAGGCAGATCAGGTATCTGTCAATATCTGGGTTTGTAATGGGAATGTTCTACGTCTGGTTATGAACCCCTTTAAGCCCACCTACTTGCCCTACTACGCAGTACCTTATGAGGTTAACCCTTACAGTTTGTTCGGTGTTGGTGTTGCAGAGAATATGGACGACACTCAACTCCTTATGAACGGCTTTATGCGGATGGCAATTGATAACGCTGCCCTCTCAGGTAACTTGTTGATTGAGGTTGACGAGTCCAACTTGGTCCCCGGCCAAGACCTTTCTGTTTATCCGGGCAAAGTCTTTAGGCGTGAAGGGGGTGCTCCCGGTCAGGCTATCTTTGGTACTAAGTTCCCTAACGTCTCAAATGAGAACATGCAGATGTTCGATAAAGCTCGACAGCTTGCAGATGAATCCACTGGCTTCCCCTCCTTTGCTCATGGTCAAACTGGTGTAAGTGGTGTTGGTCGTACAGCCTCGGGTATCTCTATGCTTATGAGCGCTGCTAACGGTTCTATTAGAACTGTTGTGAAGAATTTTGATGACTACCTGCTTAACCCTCTTGGTAAGGCACTCTTTCACTTTAATATGCAATTTAACTTTGACCCAGAGATCAAAGGGGACCTTGCGGTTAAGGCAGAGGGTACTGAGTCCTTGATGGCCAATGAAGTACGTAGCCAGCGTCTCATGCAGTTCCTTGGTGTTGTCCAGAACCCTGTATTGGCTCCCTTTGCCAAGATGGACTATATCATCCGGGAGATCGCTAGAAGCATGGAGCTTGATCCTGACAAGGTTGCTAACTCTATGGGTGCTGCAGCTATTCAAGCTGAGATACTCAAGAAGTTCCAAGCAGAAAACCCACAGCCACAAGCTCCGGGTATGCCGGGGGGTCAACCACAACAAGGCCCAGCAGGTGTTCAGGCAACTGACACCACGGGTTCTGGTGGAGGTAATATTGGGACAGGCTCAGTTCCTACTCCCGGAGAACCCGGATTTAGTGGTGCCCCAGCTATGAGTGCTATGCAATGAACCTAAAACCTTTTGTGAACAATAAAGACCTATATGACGACTTCCTCCTCTATCTAGACCAAACTATTGAGGGTAAAAGGAAGACATTAGAACAGGCTACAGACATGGTTGTGGTGTATCAAACACAAGGTCAGATTGCAGCACTTAGAAAACTTAAGACACTAAGGGAACAAGTAAATGGTTAACCCTACCAAGATTTGTACCACCTGCAAGGAAAATAAACTACTATCAGAGTATTCCCCAAGAAAAAATAGGCCACTAGGAGTACATTACTCCTGTAAACCCTGTTTAGCTAAAAGGGCTAAGTTGCAACGTGCGAACAAAAGCTTATCGGAAGAACAGAAGGAAAATGCTAAGCTAAAAGCTGCCCTCTGGAGAAAACAATTCCCAGAAAGAAACCGTAAGATGAAGTCTGACTGGAGGTTAAGAAATTTAAGCGTAAAAAACGCAGCTAACTCTAGAAGAAGGTCTTTAAAACTCCAGAGTTTTCCCTCGTGGCTTACAAAGGCCCAGAAAGACGAGATAAAGTCTTTTTATTGGTTAGCTAGAGATCTACGAGTGGTAACTGGTTGCGAGTATCACGTAGATCACATTGTTCCCCTACAGGGGGAGTTTGTCTGTGGACTACATGTACCTTGGAACCTACAGATTCTACCTTCAGACATAAACTTAAGCAAAGGGAATACTTTTAATTATGGATAAAAAAATGGACATGGCTGCTGTCAAAGATATGGGCGGTCTAGTTACAGATGGACTAGAGCGTGACCCTGTTTCGGGAAATGAAGTCCCTCCGGGTTCTAGTTCAGAGGATGTTAGAGATGATATTGACGCAAAACTCTCTCCTAATGAGTACGTGGTACCCGCAGACGTTCTCCGTTTCTATGGGGTGTCTTTCTTTGAGAAGCTGCGCAAGAAAGCTAAAGATGGCCTTGCAGAGATGGACTCTGACGGACGTATTGGTGGTGGCTCTGCTCCAGAGAAAGAAGAAGAAGAGGATGACTTCCCCTTCTCTATGGAAGAGCTAGAGTCTGAAGATGAGATGAAAATGGCTGAAGGGGGTCTAACAGAGAACAAAACCCCTGCAAGCTTTAACCCTAATGACTGGGCTTTTGGTGGTACCACCTTTGGTTCTGGATCTTCCTCTGCTGGTGCAAACCAGATGAAGCAATATCTAGACAAACAAGGTAACATTGTCAACGTACTCTTTATCAACGGTAAGCCTATTGTCGATGTAGAAGCTCTTGGATACACTGAGTATACTGGTGACAACACACCTAAAGCAACTGGTGAAGCTGTACAATCCACAGACGTGTCTGCAGATAATAGAGATAGACTCTCTGACCGGGAAGGCTCTAAGTGGGGTCTGGATTCTGGTGAAGAGTCCCAAAGCCAAAGTGGTCCTCCCTCTTGGACCAAAGATGTAGACTGGGCTAAGATGTCCCCTGAAGAGGCCATCAAGCTTGGTGGTAGTCGTATGACTAACAGCTTCCTTGAGAAGGGCCTGATGGGTGTCGCCTCTATGGCAAATCCTATGTTGGGACTTGGGGCTGCAGGTATCGTAAACGCAAGCAACATCAAAGATGTTAAGAACTCTATCGCTACCCTCACAGCAGCAGGTAACACCGCAGCAGCAGAGGCCCTCCAAAAGAGCTTTGATGCTTCTTTGGCAGACAAGGGGCCTGCTTGGGGTTGGCTCTCTGGTGTAATCGAGGGTAAACCCTTCGGCTCTACTACAACTACCACAGCACCAACAACTGTAGCACCAACAGTGCCGGGTTCTATCCCTAAGGTTACTAGTCCAGTAGCAACCCCTACCTCCACAACCACATCAAATAAATCTTCTGTTACACCTTCTGGCTCTATTAGCGCTAGCTCCTACAATCGGGAGGGTTCTGGTAGTGGGTCAGATTGGGGTTCAACCTCTGCAGCTAAAGACTCTAAAGAGACCGTATCTCAGGCCCAAGAGAGGGCCGGATCTATTGCAAGGGGTGAGACTCAAGCAGCAGGAGCTACCTCTCCCTCTCAGAGAATTGAGTCTGAGGCCTACTCTGGTATGGGATACACTGGGGGCAGGGCCAAGGGTGGTTTGGTACAGAAGCCAAAACCTAAAAAATCCACCCCTAAACGTAAAACTAAGATTTGACAATCCCCTACAAATATACTATTGTAAATGGTACATAGGCTACTCAGGGCTTCGGCCCTGACCCCAACATAAAGGAAAAAGAATGGCTGCACTAGGCGCGGTTGAAAAGACTAAAGTTGCTGGTTTTGTAGATTCAGGCTATAGCCGAAAGAATCAAGACCGTATTAAGCGTGAAGAAGAAGAGCTTGAGAAGCTCATCAACGGTTCTGAGGACGAGGTGGAAGTAAAGCCACAAGATACCCCAGATGAACCACCGGAGAAGCCTCTGACAAAAGAGGAAGAGTCCTTTAAGAAGCGTTATGGTGATCTTCGTCGTCATATGCAACAGAAAGAAAAAGAATGGGAAGACCGCCTCAAGGCTCTTGAGGGTAAGCCTAAAAGCCTGACTCCTCCAAAGTCTGATGAGGATGTAGAGGCTTGGATTAATAAGCACCCGGATGTAGCTGCTATCGTACAAAGTATGGCGGCTAAGGAAGCAGAGAAGCGTTTCAGTGGTGCAGAGCAACGCCTTCAAGAGCTTGATGAAGAGCGCTATGAAATCCAACGCCAACGGGCCGAGAATGCAATCCTAAAAGTCCACTCCGACTTTAACGAGATTAAAACCTCTGATGAATTCCACACTTGGGCAGAAGAACAACCTAAGTGGGTTCAAGATGCAGTCTACGAGAATGCTGATGACCCCAAGTCTGTAATCCGGGTTATTGACCTTTATAAGGTTGATATGGGTATGACTAAGACTGCAAAGAAACAGTCGGTACGAGATGCTGCTAGCTCAGTTAAAGTGGGTTCTCGTCCGTCTATTGAAGAAGATGAAAGCTCTAGTTATTTCACAGAATCTCAAGTTGCTAAAATGAGTGACAAAGACTATGAGAAGAACGAGAGCAAGATTCTTGAAGCTATGCGTTCTGGAAAGTTTAAGTACGACCTCTCCGGTGGCGCACGTTAAGGGCTTGACATCTAAAAGCCTGTAAGTATAACTTTAGGTGAGATCAGAGGCCCCTTTATGGACAACCCTTAGATCTCACCGTTTTTAAACGAATAACAATCAAAGACTACCCGAACCTAATTGGGCCTCGCACTGGCTGATCCCCGTAAGCGACACCCCATATTAAACGGCCTCTACTGATACTGGTTTATTCGTATGGGATATTGCAATGTTGTAGTGTCTCTAGCTTATTTGCCATAACAAGAAGGAATTTAATATGGCTTTCGCATCTGCTGCAGGTTACACGAACCTGCCCAACGGCAACTTCTCGCCCGTTATCTATTCCAAAAAAGTCCAACTTGCTTTCCGCAAGAAGACCACTGTTGCTGATATCACCAACTCCGATTATTTTGGTGAGATTGCTGCACAAGGTGATACCGTCCGTATCATCAAAGAGCCTAGAGTTTTGGGCCTTCTGGCGGCATAACGCCAAGAAGATAATCTAGTGAATTGCTGGAACCCTAAGTCTGAAAAGATATGGCAATCAGCAGCGAAGCCCCGAGAGGGGAACGTTCAACGACTAGAACATACATATAACAAGTAGTGGCTCGGCGTAGCTAACGAAAGGGTACAAAGTGAATAAAAGAGCAAGGGGTATCTTGTACGGGATGGCTATTGGGGACGGGGGTATCTACCTCGCCAAAGACCAAGCAGCAGACACCGCAAGACTTGTTATTGGACATGGACCTAAACAACTAGAATACCTAAAGTACAAAGCAAGACTTTTACACAGTATTCTTGGTGGAGTAGAGCCTAAGGTTTATACCAGCAAGTCCCATAACAAGACGCAAGATAAAACTTACACTAACCACCAACTTTATAAGAACCATAAGTACTTCCGACAGATGCACAGAGTTTTGTATCCAGAGGGTCAAATGGTTTACACAGAGCAAATGTTATCTTATCTTACAGATGAAAGCTTGGCCCTGTGGTATATGGATGATGGTTCTGGGGTAGTGTCTTACAACAGCAAGACAAAGAAACCTTGCGGGTGTATGACTAGACTCTCTACCTATTGCTCCTTACAAGAAGCTGAAATCCTCAAAGCTTGGTTTACCCTTAAATACAACATAACTCCTAAGTTTGATGTAGATAGACGTAACAACAAGTATTCTCTAAGGTTTAACACTAAAGAGTCTAGAGAGTTTGTTTCTATTGTATCCCCTTACATGTTTCAACCTATGAAATATAAGATTGACCATGTAGATAAGTATGTTCCAAGAGTGCTAGACACCCCACGGGGTGAAGATATAGTCTGAACTTTAAGGAAACTTAAAGATAGGTGAAATTAAAAAGACCTATGTAACATTTTGGAAATCTCGGTAAGTGCCTACGCTCGTGGCACTCAGATCACCGCACAAGATCTGACGGATGAGGACTTCTCGCTCACCATCGACAAAGCTAACTACTTCGCGTTCAAAACGGATGATATTGAAGAGAAGCATTCGCATGTCAACTTCATGGATCTGGCTACTAACCGTGCAGCTTATCGTCTGGCTGACCAGTATGACCAAGAAGTTCTTGGCTACCTGTCGGGTTACAAGCAAAGCGCCCTCCATGCTGCTGCTGATGCGGTCAACGATCAAGTAAACGGTTCTAAGGCTATCACGACTGCTGGTAGCGACGAGCTGCTTACTTCGATGAAGCTCCTCAAGGGTTCGTTTGGTAACATCACGACTGCCTCCGCTGGCGATCACTCGATTCCGGTTGCTGCTCGTCTTCCGGGTGCTACCGCCCTGCCGACCGAGTACGTCTCGCCTGTTATGCTCATCAACCGTATGGGTCGTCTTCTGGATCAACAGAACGTTGATAAGTCGGGTCGTTGGTTGGTTATTGATCCGGTTATGCTGGAAGTCCTGTCGGATGAAGACTCGCGCTTCATGAATGCAGACTTTGGTGACTCGGGTGCCCTGCGTAATGGTCTGGTAGTCAACAACTGGAACGGCTTCCGTGTGTACGTCTCTAACAACCTGCCTCAGGTTGGTGGTGGTGCTGCAACCACGGGTGTTGCCAACCAGAACACTGACTATGGTGTTATCGTTGCTGGCCACGATTCTGCTGTAGCTACGGCTGAACAAATCAATAAGACCGAGACCTACCGTGACCCTGACAGCTTTGCTGACATTGTTCGTGGTATGCACCTCTACGGTCGTAAGATTCTTCGTCCCGAAGCAATCACCACGGCAAAATACAACCTCGCGTGATGTGGTTTAGGGTACTCCTTCGGGGGTACCCACATAGCTCAGATATAAAGGAATCTTAAATGGCTATCTCTCAATCCCTCCGCAATCGTGCGGTTGTAATCGAAAAAGAGGTGTCCCTTGCGGCTACCTCTGGCACTACAGTTGGTGTTTCTGTACCTGCTGGCACTCTGGTTATCGCTGCAGGCTTTGAGCCTTCCGTAGCAGTACCGGATGTCACTACTTACACTCTGGATGTTACTGATGGCACTACTGTCTTCGCTAACGACCTCAACTTTGACAACACTGCTGCTGGCACCATTAAGGTTGGTACTACGGCTGGTCTTGTCTCGGCTGCAGACACCATTGACGTTGTGACCACTATCTCGGGATCTCCGGGTGTTGTCACTGGTCGTGTGTTTGTTGTTGCCGTTGATGTAAACGAGTCTGTCCGTGCTGCTGCTGAAGTAGACCGGGACGTACTGGCTTAATGATCTAAGCTTTATGGGGTTGGCTTCGTGCTAGCCCCATTCTGTCTTTTAAAGGGTGTAGAATGGCATATAACTATCTTGGTTTGGTTAACGATGTTAATCGACGTTTAAATGAAGTAGAACTTACAAGCGTCAACTTTGCTGGCGCTATTGGTTTTTATGCACAAGCTAAGGATGCAGTTAACACCGCACTTAATACCATTAACCACCAAGAGTTTCAGTGGCCATTTAACCACACCACTTACGAACATACCCTTACTGCGGGAACCAATAGGTACACTCTTCCTGCGGACTGTAAGACGCTAGACTTAGACTCCTTTAGAATTAAAAGAGATAACACCCTGAATGTCTCCAGCAAGAAGCTGGGGATTTATTCTTATGAAGAGTATCTTGAAAAGTTTATAGATGATGAGTACGACCCCACTAATACCAGTGTCAGAGGCGTACCCCTTAGGGTCTTTAAGACTCAAGATGGAAACTTCGGTATCCACCCAGTACCCGACAAGGCATACACTCTTGTCTATGAGTACTACTCCCTAAAGGACCAACTCTCCTTGGCAACGGATGTACCTTCTGTTCCAGAGATGTTTAGGCATGTAATTGTGTCTGGTGCAATGAACCACGCTTATATGTTTCGTGGAGATAACGAAAGCGCACAACTCTCTCTGCAGCAGTTTAATCAGGGTTTGAAAGATATGAGAAGTATTTACATCAACCGTTATGATTACCTTAGAGACACAAGGGTGGCATTCTAATGCCTACACGGTGGCAAACATTTCCAGTAGAGTTTAAAGGTGGTTTGATCTCAAACTTGAGTCCCCTGCAGCAAGGTTTAAATGCTGTGGGTTCTGCTGTCCAACTACAGAACTTTGAACCTTCTAAATTTGGTGGTTATAAGAAAGTACTTGGTTACTCTAAGTACATTTCAGGTGCAGTTGCTGGTAGTGGTCCAATCCTTGGGGTAAAGGTTGCTAACGAGGATAAGGTAATTGCTATTAGAAAGAATGGCTCTGACCTTTCTGAGTACTACATTAACGTAGGTACTTCGTGGTCATCTCTTGGCGCTGCTACAGCCCTTGGTGGTAAGGTTCGTGGAGAGTCCTTTAACTTTAATGGTACGCACAAGATTATCTTTGTTGATGGTGCCAATAAGCCTGCTGTGTTTGAGGACACAACCGACTCCCTGTCTTTCCTTACTGTACCAAGTAATGTTGAAGGTGGCAGTCAGGTTGTTATATACAAGAACCACGTATTTATTGCTAAAGGTCCCGAGCTAGCTTTCTCTGCCCCTTTTGATGAAACAGACTGGACTATTGCCAATGGTGCTGGGACAGTTAATGTTGGTCATGGGGTCACTGGACTTATCGTATTTAGAGATCAATTGATTATCTTTAGTCGTAATAAAATCCAGAGGCTTGTTGGTAGCTCGGTAGCTGACTTTCAGTTGCTGCCTATTACCACAGATATCGGTTGCCTCTACCCAGACACAATCCAAGAAGTTGGTGGGGACATTATGTTCCTTGCCCCAGATGGACTTAGACTCCTCGGTGCTACTGAGAGGATCGGTGACTTTGGTTTGGAGATTGCCTCTTCTCCCATCAACAAAGAAGCCCTTCGGTTTATTTCTACTTCTCAGAACTTTTCTAGTCTGGTACTGAGAGAGAAGGCACAATACCGGATCTTTTCTTACATCGAATCTACTAACGCATCAAACTCTGAAGGTCTCCTGACCACCAAGTTCTCCGATCAAGGTGCTGTGAATATGGCTTGGGGAACCCTTAAAGGGTTTAAGGTCTACTGTTCTGATGGTAGATACGTACCTAATAGTGAGATTACTGTCTTTGCAAATAATGATGGGTATGTATATAAGATTGAAACCCAATCAAGCTTTGATGGGGAACCTATTGAAGCTATCTACCAATCCCCTTTTATGCCAATGACAGACCCCCAGAAGCGTAAGACGCTCTATAAGATGGCTCTGTATACGGATACTACAGGCACATTTAGTGTTGACGTGAACATCCTATTTGACATATATGCTATCAGCAATTATAATAGTAACGTGAGACCACCGACGATCAGGCTGGAGAGTACCTCTGCTGGTGTTTCTATCTACGGCGCTGCTACCACCCTTTATGGTACAGCTTTGTATGGTGCAGAGCTAGATAAGGTGTACGACACACCCCTTATTGGGTCTGGTAAAACTTTTTCTCTTCGCCTTGAAGACAACAGTACCAACCCTTCTTTCAGCCTAGATACGGCTATTTTTGAGTTTATGGAACAGGACAGACAATGAGCGGATACACTAGACAAGACACCTCTAACAGAATCTCTAACGGTAGTGTCGTAGATGCAGACGATCTGGACCTAGAGTTTAATGCTGTAGAAGCTGCTTTTAATAGTGCTACAGGTCACAGCCATGATGGTTCTTCTGGGGAAGGTACCCCAATTACTGTTGTAGGCCCAGCGCAGGATGTTGTTGTTACCTCTGGACAAGCAGCACCTAAGACCACCAACACCTACGATCTAGGTTCTGCTACGAACAAGTGGAAAGATTTGTATGTTGATGGTGTAGCTTACGTTGATGACATCAACCTCAATGGCACTGCTATTACAGCAACTGCTGCTGAGTTGAACACTCTTGATGGTATTACCTCAAGCGTAGCAGAGCTTAACATTCTGGATGGGGTAACTTCCACAGCCGCCGAACTTAACATTCTGGATGGGGCTACTCTGACAGTTACAGAGCTTAACTACGTTGGTGGTGTTACTTCTGCTATCCAGACACAACTAGACACACTCTCTAGTGGGAAGCAACCCCTTGATGCTGGTCTAACTTCTATTGCTGGGCTTACCACCTCTGCCAACCAACTTATCTATACCACTGGAAGTGACACCTATGCTGTTGGAAGCCTTACTGCTGCTGGTCGCAATCTACTTGATGATGCTACTACTGCGGACCAGCTAGTAACCCTTGGCCTCACTGCTACAGCCTCAGAGCTTAATACTCTTGATGGTATCACTGCAAGTGTATCCGAGTTGAACATCCTTGATGGGGTGACAGCCACTGCGGCTGAAATTAATACTTTGGATGGTATCACGTCCACTGTTGCTGAACTAAACCTCCTTGATGGAGTTACGGCTACAACTGCAGAGTTGAATTATGTTGACGGAGTAACTTCCAACATCCAGACTCAGCTTGACGCCAAAGCGCCGCTTGCATCCCCGACAATCTCAAACCCCACGTTTACGGGGACTCCCACAGCGCCCACGGCGGCAACAACGACGAACACAACTCAAGTTGCAACAACGGCATTTGTGCAGCAGGAAATCGCGGCAATTCCATCGCCCTCTGCGGTTGTCGGGCTGACCGCTCTTGGTTCGTTTATTTTCGCAAGGGCCGGTACGTCATCCGGTTCATACACGGCGAACGCTGGGGATACACGAGAAGGCACTTCGCTCTGGTATGCTGACCGTGATAGCGGCATCGGCGCGAATGTAGGTGTTGGCACATGGCGTTGCCACGGCTATGCGGGGAACCTTGACCGGGGAACGCTGTGGCAGAGGGTTTCCTGACGTGACCACGATCCCCCTTGAAATCCCTCCGGGTGTTTACCGAAACGGCACAGGTAAACCAATCATGGTTGCCTTGGAGATTAACGGAACCATAGGCTTAAGAACTAGATTTCAGGTTTCCACGGACTCCTCCACTCGGGTCACGATTGGTTTTGACAGTAATGACGGACGCAGGTGGGGGAGCTTCATTATACCCAATGGCCACTACTACCGAGCCAGAGGTGGCGATGGCGTAAACATATGGTCAGAGCTTCGGTGATCTAACCTC
>Ga0255047_10002709_pt1 | contig 11540 bp, 19 predicted proteins | sample JV7_2_1_MG_FD_183640 | JGI IMG/M metagenome (GOLD analysis project Ga0255047, IMG submission 183640) | Seawater microbial communities from Jervis Inlet, British Columbia, Canada - JV7_2_1 | ecosystem: Environmental > Aquatic > Marine > Inlet | place: Canada: British Columbia | collected 2016-10-06
AATTACTCCATCGCTCGAATCTTCTAGAGTACACGGAGTAAGAGCCATTTCTCCATAAGTATTGTAGAACCATCTTACATGAGAAATTACACCAGCATGAGCACCATCACCACTAGACGGTAATAGATTATAAGAAATTCTTGTATTTCCATTAACTTCTGACGAAATAAGATTTCCCCGCAATCCTATCCCCAAAATCGGTACATTACTTACGCCGAGACCTGCTAGGGCAGTAGTATATGGGGAAAATCTAGCCCCTCCTCCAAGTTTATCTTGTGGATATGCCATGTGCCACTGATAAGTGAAAGACTCTACGTTTGCTAGCGGAAGAGACGGGTCTGGGTCTGTAAATCTTAGGCCGCGATAATTATTATGGTCGCCGCCGCCCTGTTCTCTGAATATAAATGTATAATCTGGAACTCCTAAACCAGACGCGAATAATGTTTGCTGGTCATAAATAACTCTCCACGCACCAGCAGGGTCTATGTCTGCCGTACCATTACCCGACCTAAGTCCTGCTCCTAGTAGAACTTCTTCATGGCGGCGAATCTCAGTTAAATCGCCCTTCCCATTGCCCTCTAAGTGCCAAACTCCCCAGCCATCAAAGCCTACGGCTGGATTACACATATAGAATGCGTATAATTTTGAAGCTCCGTCAACACCAGAATCGGCTGTTGTAAATAAATTGTCTGTAAAAAGGAGGCAGCGGCCAAATGTATTGTTGGCGATACTTATTTCATTACCACCGGCACCGTCACTAAGCGTAAGCGTTTCGAATCCAACAGAACCTTCGACCTTGGTAATCTTAATCTCATTGGACGCATTTGAGTGTAATTGATATAGAACACCACTATAGGTGGCGAGGTCTGTAGGAAAATTGATTACCGGCGAGTGAGTTATTGTATCGAACGTTTGTGTTGCTGGGTCGTATACGCCTAATACTGAGTTGTCGTTTCCTTGGAAATATACCTTACGATTGTGAACTACCTCGGCATGTATTCCGTCATTAGAGTGGTTGTATAGAGTGCCAGTAGAGCCGCTTTCCCAAACATTAGTAATGCCATTGAGCCTAATAGACTCCCATGTCGCAGTAGTTCCTCTTTGATATGCTGTGACTAAATATGGCGCATTATTAAGTATCATTGGATAAAGGCCAATTTGGCGATTCCACCCTACTGGAGCAAATGGCAAGCGGGCCTCTTCTACCCACACTCCAGGACCATGGTCGAATCTAAATACGCTACTGGCAACACCCACATAAATCTCGTTACGGAAAAGGACCCCTCTGTTGTGTGCTATATGTGCCAAGTCATTTGGCTCGCCATTAACGATACTGGGCAGTCCGGTAGTAGTAAACTCCACTCCCCCACTGACTATATTTCCGGTAATATCTTGTCGACTAACAATAATACCCGTAGAACCTGGCGCTCGCGGAGGAAACGGTGGCGGTGTGCCTGGCGGCAAATCAATATTTTCTTGTTTGTGTCTTACAACAAGTCTATTGTTAACGGCCATTATGGGGTCTCTTCAGTTAACGTCCCGAATTCATTGGTGACAACATAATCACCATCACCATTTGAAATTACGGAAATCTTCGCCCCGTCCGAAGCCAGCGCCAAATATTCACCATCAGCCATGGTGCCGCCACTATATATAAGGGCAGATGACGAAGGCGGGTCTACTCTTAAATCAAAAGAAGCAACCCTGACAAAGTGGAATTGTATGCCGGCAACAGTAACGTTTGGAAGACTAGCCGTTACTAATGCCACGGCACCATCATTACTAATGACCTTGCCGCTTTCGTCACGAGTTAGGACTTTTGTAGTAGTTATGGCCTCGTAATCGGTCCTAACTCCTGTCGTAATCCACGTACCACTTGCGGGAGGAGAAACTGTAATATCACCAGAACCGCTTTTATCAGTCAAGATAAGCGTATCCACATTGATTTCACCAGTTAGGCCATCATATATTATTCCCATCTGATTCCTCTATTCAAAACCGCTAGCTGGTTGTCGTCCAGCCAGCGGCCTTATTGTGATGATATTTTTGATGCGCCGATTAATTAATGTGGAAGCTGGTCGTTAAAACCTGGGCTATCGACAGTGTCAATTCGACCATCGTTTACGCTATTGCGCCTATCAATGTGGGTTCCAAGACTACGAACTGACGTTTGCGGAGTATCAGGCTGGAGACTTGTCTCAATAACTGCGACAGTCATATTTCCACTAGTAGGGACACTAAGGTCTCTGGTAGCATTAATATCACTAGCAATCCTTTGAGAAGTGCTACGTGCCTCTCTGTAAAGACCCCAAACAACGGTTTCGTTACACTCCGCAACGGCGCCACCTGGCGTGTCTTTTACGATACAACCGCTACCTAATGGCCTGTTTAGTTCTGGCCTATTGGTATTAATCGTTTGAACAACGTCATTGGCCGCATCAGTTTTAACAATGCGAGTATCCATACGTCTATAAGTCTCTGGTGTTTTGTTTGGAACTGGAATTCCTGGTGCGTTTAGAGAGCCCATGCTATCCTCCTATTTAATTTCCAAGTAAGCCTTCATTGGCCGTGATATCAACATCCGTGGTGCCAGTATCCGCACCAACAGCCTCGCCTGCGCTGTTAAAAATCTTCCATGCTGAAAGTGTGGCTGGCTGACCATCCACTGCCCTGTCGCTATCTTGGAAGAAGACTTTTCGTTCCGTAATTGTTTGCATTGGACCGATGGCATCACCCCCTGCTAGGCCAGAAACATTAGCGGCAACAGGGTCAGAAATAGCTTTGCGGTCAGATACAGAGACCTGAATTCCATCAATCGCTCTGGTTACAAAGCCCTGTAGGTTTCCATTTTCAAAACCATTATCCGTGTGCTTCGCGCGTTCTACTGAATTGTCAGCATCTCTAGCTGTCATTGAAAGACCAGACGTGGATGCTGTTCCACCAGATTGCCAAGCTACGCCGCGAGAATCGAAGCCGGTTCTAATCGTGCCGCTATTTGCAATGTTAGGAACTGCGCGCGTATCTGTTTCAGTTCTAGAATTAACTAGAAAATTTCCATGATGACGGATAACACGTGTAACGTTGCTCTGTAATTTTGGAGTGCCGTCGGTATTTAGGCTGCCCATCTTGCTCTCCTTATGGACCAGGTCTTACGCTGTCGTTGCCCTGGCGTGCTACTAGCGAATCATCATCACTATTACGAATAACAATCTTATTACCAGTGTGATATGTGCTACGTTGACTAACGGGCTTTAAGGCAATTTCCGGCTGACTACCAGCGGTCGGCGCCACTTTTCCAGTTGCTCTACTAATTAGGCCACTAGTTAAACTAGCATCGTCACTTGTGGTAACCTTCTTGGCGGGATTAATACAGAGTGTGGAATATTGAGTCGTAGCCCTATTAGGCTGCGTTCCAAATTCCGCCGCACTTCTATCGTGTCCCTGTGGTAGTAGAGCGGTAGATACCTTAGAACTGGTTGGACCAGTCTGCGGTAATAAACCAGAGGTAACGACTAAAGAGCCGCCCTCATTGCGAAAACTCGCATTTTGTCTATCTACTACAGGAACACTTCCTGGTGCGTCTAAACTAGGCATTAATTAGACCTTCTCTTGGAACTCAAGCAAATCTAGACTTAGCGATGCTCTAATTGCCTGACCAGCATCGAGACCTTGCTCAACAGAAACGTTTGCTGTTAGTGCGGCACCACTAGCCACGGGAACATCTTCGTCTGTTTCAATAGCAAGTTTAATATACTTACTCATTGGGCCACCGGCATATAGATTTCCACTAGCAACAGTAGAGCCGGCTAGTTGGACTTCAACGCCAATCCGACCTATGCCAATCGTTCCTGTTGCCTGGACCATTACGCCTAGAAGGCGAACATCTGAGCCGGCCAAATAAGTAGTAGAGCCAAGTCTATCGCTCATTGAGGCCGCGCCTCCTGGAGCCTGACCTACAGAAGCTGAAAGCTCCCAGACATCTCGCCCAATGACGGATGGCCTACCATACTGGTTCTTAATATTTCTGCGGTATTCTCTACCCATGTCAATCCTCCAATTTAAGAATCGAGTCTTTCGAGCCTGTTTTCAAGACGCTCAATAATATTCAGTGTCTTATGTTGTGTTTCGGCTACACTACGAAGTTCATTGGCCACATTACGAAGTTCGGCAACTATCTCTCTTTGAGTAGTCGCCCAAGAACGTGGAACGAATGATAATGGAGTTCCGTCTCCATCCCTGCTATTAAGCAAATCATAAACCGTTCTCAATTGCCCGCTTTGTTGTTCGTTCAATCCGCAATGTTTCGTTCTGATTAATTCCAGAATATCTCTATTCGGAATTTCATCTTTAGCTTCGCCGTATTTGGCAATTAAATGCTCCGCGAATTTAAAAATTCCCTGAACTACAGCCACTACAACGATAACAATACCAGTAGTTTCTGCTGGTCCCATAATAGACGACTCCAATAAATAATACACCACTTAGGGTTATATGTGAGCCGTCCAGTAGGTTGGACCTTTAATTCACCGAGCTTATCTCAATTAGTTATACACCTCGACTGGGTTACCAGCCGAGGATTATTTCGAGAGCCCTAGTAAATCCAACCTTGAGGAGTTCGACCTCGTCTAGGGAGATAGGACAGGCAACTCTTATGGGGTCTTGGCTGCCTTGTTTGGACGACACACTGAGGTAATAGGAATGAGTTTTGTTGCCCTTATATTCTCTTTCCTGCCATTTTAATTCAATGGTCTTTGACCCTGCGGGGGTCTTATGAAAGAGCTTTAGAGGTTGTGGGACTTGGCGGTAATACATAAGCTGTGGGGCGAAATAAGCTAGCATTTTGGTAATGTCTACCGTTCCTAACTTAACAATTATCTTGGTGTTTTCCCAGTCGTAAGGCTTGGGGTCGTCCATTGGACGGACTTGCTGGGCAAGCTCAAGGAACATGCAGTCATTTTTGCTGCCCATCTTGAACTGAGCGACCGAACCGGTCTTCTTAGTGTTCGGCTTATAAATGCCGATGTCACCACGCTTTATGAAATCGGGCTTCTTCGTTGCAGTAGTCATAATCTCTCCTTTGCACTGCTTTTAAACTATATAGAGTTTAACAGAGGAGAGTCACCATTGCAAGAGGTAAATCGAAATTCCGCCCACAAAAGCGCCGGCTGGGCGCCAAGCGCAAAATATTTCTATGGAGACTAGACCAATTTGATTGTGAGAATATTCGAAAAAACACCCAAAACGAATCTGACGAATAATAGTTTTTGACGAGAACCGCACTTGGGGTTTAAAGCGGAATCGCCATTGGTCAGCCGAAGGGGAGAGGTCGCTAAATTCTTTATTCTCAAAGGCTTGTGTAAGTGATACGTTGTATTCACGTAATTTAAAACGAAAATCGTAGGTGAGATAAGCAACACCCACATCTATAAAGTTCCCAAAAGGGCCTCGATATACGGCTATTGGATAGTCTGGGGCGCCACCTTTAATGGCCGGTAAGTTTTCCCACCACCATTCTCTCTCAAACCAGGCCCCGCCATGATTAATATCGTGCTGCCGCTGCTTATATTCCCAGCGTTCGTCTTGCGCGGCCTTAAAATCATTCGGATATTTAAACTCAACCCAATCCCTATGAATCGAATGAAGCTGGCTTATTAGTTGGTCTTGAATTGCGCCCCTAATCCCACCGTATCTAACGTAAAATGAGCCTTTTGGGTATTGTTTGAGAGTTACACTATTAAGTAGGTTATATTCATCAGCGCAACATGGTAAACAAAAAAGGATTAAGATAAAGAGCGCTTTACTCCATTTGAATCCTAACACATCTACATAGGGCTTTCTGTATACGGTCGCGACGGTCGAGTCTGTCCTCTGGTAAGGAGGTATTAATTTCTTTTTTTGGTTTATTTGGCACAAAACTAACGATACCTACTCCCCAACACTGCTTGCAGTTTTTCTTAGCAACGTAAAATTCGAGAGGCTTACCCTCTTTAATTTTATCAATTCCTGCGGCCTGAACCCCCACTGCCTCGGCGGCCTTTTTAATATTTTCCGCCACATCCTCTTGGTTTTGGAAGATTGAAAAGTCCTCAGTCATTTATTTTCTCCTCCGCCATCTTCATTAAACTGTCATTGTACTTATTAATTTGGCCACGCCAATAAAGAACAGTTGAAACGGCCTCGTTCCAAGCTTTTTGAGCATCTTTTGCCAATTCTGCCTCTATTCCCTCTTTCCATACTTCGCCATTATATGCAACGTCGCCGGAAAATTTCTGTTTGTAAATACTAGCATCTCTTAACCAACGAACCGAGACCCTGTATTGCTGAATGGCGTATTTAAGCTTTCTATCTGTCTCCTTTTGGAGACCTTTTACTGCCTGGGGACGCTCTGATGACTGCATTATTCCTCCTCATATTATTTTCCTCTTTTGCCCTTTAGCTTATTCAGGGCTTTCATGGCACTACGGCCCTGGGTAGCGGTAAGTTCTTTAACCGAGCCAGCGCCACTCTTAATTAAATCAAGAATTTCCTGTTCGTTAAGCCCTTTACGTTTCCCCATTAACATAATACCCGAAATTTGCGTGTCCTCGATTGGTCCATTATCTCGCCCAGCAATTGGGGCGCTACCAAGCTCATCAGCCGAGACGTTGGTGATATTAAATGCGCGACGCAAAGCCCTAGCTTCCGCCTTAGATTCAGCAAGAGCTACTAGGTGAAGAGAATATGGCTCCTCATGGGCGCGAGTAGTCGCGTCGGCCGAGCCGGAAAAAGTTGCGCCATCAGCAAAATTATATGTGACGGTTACAGCGGCAATAGGATTTTCTCTAGCAGGGGTATTTGCTATGTGCGACATCACACAACGAACCCCGCCGCGATTATTATGGGCGAGTCGCTGAAGGCCCTTAAGGCGCGGAAACTTCTTCCCTTCCTTCTCCAAAATCTCGTCCCGCTTTAGGTCGCCTAAATAATCATGGGTGGGATTAAATGGATTTAAAGTATCTTTGTTCATAACTGCTCCTTGGGCTTTAGGCCCCATCCTTTTCTAAGTAATTCAATAACCATTATAGCATCCGAAAGGGCGCTATGATAGCCATCTCCCTTAAATTCTAGTCCAGCCCGCTCAGCACACAGTGCCAAGCTGGGCGGCTCTTTATCTGTTGGTAATGTAAATAATGTGGTGGGGTCGAGTGCTCTATGGTGGAATTTAATGCGTTTGACAAGTAGATTGAGAAACTTGGCGTCAAATCCATTGAAATTTTTCCCGGCAACCAGAACTTTATTTTTAGAAATATCAAATTTGTTGGTGCGTAACCACTCAGAAAAAAGGCCCATTAAACAATTTGGCACACATGTATACTCGTCTGGAGCTATTCTGTTCCAGCTATAAACTTTAACCTTAGAGAGTTTTTGGAAGAGGTCTTTATGAAGGCCAAGACAATATGGACTAACATAGTCGTTATGTACAACCAACATTCTTATTCTAGGTAACTCACTGATAGGTTTGATATCCACGGTATCCTCGATAACCGCAGCAAACTCAATTATCTGGTGTTTTTTGGGGTCGAGACCGGTAGTCTCAATGTCGATTGACACATATTTCATTTTCGCTCCGTCCTGTGGGTGTCCTGGCAGGATTATACGGCGAAAAAATTAGCTGTCAACAACGTCTTGGATGGCCTTCCCAAGTACAACTCCCATATCGTGATACCAGTCTGGGAATTTTTCGACTGGCACAATCATGTAGTCGGAATTTTTCAGAGTACAGATTTTATTAATATTGGACTGTGAAAACATACGCTTGACGAAAGCTTCTAGGATAGCGCGGCGAGAAATAGCTACGTATTGTTTGTTTTCGCCACCTTCACTCTGTGTCAATGTAATAGACCCTGGCCTTGGGCTTACTCTCGATTAGCTTTACAATTTGCCCGATTGCTCTTCTACAAAAAGCTGCCGAGTGGGCCGTAGAATTATCCCGACAACGAATAACGGTCCAGCCATTCTTGACTAGAACATTATTTTTCCTACCATCCTTCGCTTGGGTTTTCTTTAGAGTTTTCTCACCATAGATAGGTTGGAAGTGAGCGGCACCATCCCATTCAACAGCCACTCGTTTAGAAGGAATGGCGATGTCAATTTCAAACTGACCTCGTGGTGTGTATTGATTAGTTCGCTGCATTACTCCATAGCCAGCGTCCATTAATAATTGCGCCACCTTGTTTTCGTTCTTACCACCGAAGCCAGCCCTTTCGCGTGAGGCGATATGCATTTTACGAATGGCATTTTTCTTTTCTTTGTCGCTCATCCTTGCCCATTTGTCCTCAGCGCGCCCTGACATCTCTCTCTTTAATTGCTCGGCGTCGGCAGGGTCTAGGTCGTCCCACCATTTTTGAATCCCCTCAGAGATTTTTCTCTTCTCCTCGTCGGTCCTTGCGCGACCTTCTAGAGGGTGAGGATTACTGGCCAAATAGTTCTTTTGCGCCGCCGATTTATCCCTTAGCTTAATCTGATGTTTCATTAAACAGCGACGAATGGTATTGGGATAGACCTTCCTCTCGGGTGTAGACCATTCCTTAGCTATTGAGCTTGTTGAACGGTTCTTTTTTTCATACTCTCTAAGGAGATAGTTGTAGCTATCATATGTTTTCATTTTTCACCTGAACTATGATATGGCGCAACCCTATTGGCTTCGCTAATAATCTGTTCTTGAGTCGCATTATATTTATTCATACAAAATGCAACGCCCATCTTGAGGTCTTTTAGAAACATTATTTTGCGGGCCCTGTTATCAGGAATTCTAAATGGAGTAGAAATTATTTCGGCCTTATCGGAAAAGAAATCCTCAATTTCAGAATCCGAGAACGGCTTCGCCCTACCCCTAGTAACGAACACGAACCGCACAGCACCCTTATCAATCTTCTTAATATTGTAATTCATCTATTCCTCTTAGCCTCGACCAATTTTGGCCGCCATTCTGTCCTAAGCTTCCTAATCTCCATATTAATCCGAGCCTTTACCAATGTAGTTGCGCCTCTTTTCTTCTTTGTTAACTCTTTAATTTCTTTATTCATCTCAATATAGGTCCGGTAGTAGTTGAGGAATCTTAAGTGGCTACGAAAGTCTCCAAGTTTGAATCCCAACTCACGCTCATATCGTTTAACAGGAGCACTTTGTTCTATAAGACTAACAAACTTAATCATGTGTTCTACATTAGTTAGCAGGCGACCGCATGCTTGTGTAATTACACCTCAATTACGCTTACGTCTTGCCATGCTCTCTCCAGGGTCTTACAATCCGTGCTCGGTCGCCAAAGGCGCGCAAAATCGTGCTCGACCATTTCTTCAATCAAATCCTTGAAAGAATACTTTGGCTCCCAGCCTAGAACCCTACGTGCCTTTGATGAATCTCCTAGTAAAATATCTACCTCTGCTGGTCTCATAAACTCTGGGTTTTGTGTTACATACTCCTGCCAATTAAGACCTAGGCGGCCAAATGACGCGTCTAATAAATCCCTAATTGAATGGGCCTCGCCTGTAGCCACAACATAATCGTCTGGTTCATCTTGTTGAAGCATTAAATATGCCGCCTCCATGTAGTCTTTTGCGTGTCCCCAATCGCGCTTAGATTCAAGGTTTCCGAGAGCCAACGTGTCTGCCAATCCGAGTTTAATACGAGCAGCGCCATCTGTGATTTTTCTTGTGACGAACTCAAGTCCTCTACGGGGTCCTTCATGATTAAATAGGATTCCGTTAGAAGCGTGGATACCATAGGATTCTCTATAGTTTCTTGTGATTTCGAAACCAAAGACCTTAGCACATCCATAGGGACTCCTCGGATAAAAACGTGTGGTTTCTTTTTGGGGAGTTTCTTGAACTCTTCCGAACATTTCAGAAGAGCTAGCCTGGTAGAACTTAGTGGAAGGTGATTCATTACGGATAGCCTCCAAACAAACTAACACTCCGAGTCCTGTAACTAGACTAGTATGATATGGTTCGTCCCACGAAGCACGAACGAACGATTGCGCCGCTAAATTGTAGAACTCATCTGGCTTATATTTCTTGACCAATCGGGTAATACTGCCCGAATCGGTGATATCGCCCGCTTCTAGAATAAAATTAGAATTGGCGCGAAGATGCTCGATGCGCCAGCCACGGTCGGCCGATACGCGGCGGGCAATCCCCACCACATTATACCCTTTCTCTAGTAGAATGTCGGCCAAGTACGAGCCATCTTGTCCCGTAATCCCGCTTATTAATGCAATTTTATTTTGTCCCATATTTTTGTTTCCTAACATCCTTGGCAAGCTTCCGAAGCTCGTCCCGAGTGGCCTTGTCCCTAGCAACACCAAAGTAATCCATTAGTTTATCTGGGTTAATCATTGTATTCTCAAACCATTTGAAAAGTCTACGGCCAAATTCCTTTTTACTCACTTCATGTCCTTATATTTGTTAAACACACGACGAAATACCCTCTTCATATAGTCCGGTCCACCATAAAGATAAACGTGAGACACTGTATAGGCTATGTGTTCGGACATTGGTCCGATTCCAAACGTCTCGGTCCAAAAATCGTCGGCCATTTTCTCTGCATATATCGTGAGGCCCGCCCACTTTGTATCTTGAGACATCTGAATGTATGCAATCTTAAATTCAAGAAGGTCAATAAAATTACCCTCGCCATCCCGCGTTAAATCATCAACATGATGTATGTATTCGTGAATTAATGCTTTAACCCCAACCTTTTTTAGACGTTCCTTTTTAAGAATAACCTTACGACCCACACCATTAAACGTAATAAAGGAGAGCATGTTGGACCAACAGTTGACACCGCTTACATAAGGAGTGATATGCGGCCCATCAACCAGCGGGATGTTTTTAATTTTCTCATATACCTCAGGGGTAAAAGTTGTGCTAAGGAATGTGTCTAATACGCTATAGTTTTTGTTCTTTGCCTCTTTATCAGGCAAGTTTGGCTTTAGGTCGTAATAATACCGACACGTGGCACATCCGTTTAATAGAAACAAACTAAGTAATAGCGCAATAAACTTCATTCCGCACGCTTTTTGGTTTTAATCTTCTCCGGCGCACGCTTTACAAAGAAATATCCCCCGTCATACTTCTCGCCAATTTTCTTTAGCCAAGCTTGACATTCCTTATCGGGCCTTTTGACACTAATACCCCACTGGGGAGCGTCGTTTTGGATACCTATCGTAACAATAACGGCAGGAGTAAGCTTGTTCTTTTTGCGCCAGGCTTGCTCAATAGCAATTGCCTTGTCGAATACAATAAAGCTACCGGTATTTTCATATTCCCCTTTTAAAGCTCGCTTATCAAGCTCATTGGCTTTCTTTTTGTCTTTAGGTCTGTTGCCTGCGGTTTCTGTAAATCCACCGTCGGTAATAAGAACGACTGTTAAACGAGCTTTTGTGGCGGGATTTTTATCAAATGGGCATTTTTCCCTAAGAGCCATCCTTAGGCTTTTAAGTCCCCACGACCTGGTGCCGACATTGGCAATTATCCACTTCTTTGTTTTATCAAACTTTTTCA
>Ga0255047_10002711_pt1 | contig 11539 bp, 10 predicted proteins | sample JV7_2_1_MG_FD_183640 | JGI IMG/M metagenome (GOLD analysis project Ga0255047, IMG submission 183640) | Seawater microbial communities from Jervis Inlet, British Columbia, Canada - JV7_2_1 | ecosystem: Environmental > Aquatic > Marine > Inlet | place: Canada: British Columbia | collected 2016-10-06
TGCGGGCGTAGCGCAGGCCGACCAGGCGTTCGTCCTCGACGATCAGGGCCACGGGGGCGTGTCGCTCCTCGAAGCCGAACAGGTACTTGGAGATCGCCTTCTCCAGCACCCGCGTGCGACTCTTCGCAATCTTGGTGCGCTGCGCCTCGTTGGCGCCCTCGGGCAGGCTCACCACGGGCATGTCCTGCGGCCGCCGTCGGTAGAAGAGGCTGCAGCCCTTCAAGCCCAGGTCCTCCCACTTGAGATCGTGGCTGGCCAGGATCTTCGGGATGCCCTTAGTCTCGAGCTCGACCATCTGCGCTTCGATGCCGCGCTCTCGGAGAGCCCGCAGGACGAGCTCGAGCTGGATGGCTTTGACCACGTCGATCGAGGCCAGGCCACCACCGACGACCATGGTGCCATCCACGATCTCGTACTGCGGACCTTCATAGGTCTGCTCGTGATAGTGGTTGAACCAGTAAATAAACGGGTTCTGGTAGACGAGACCGCGGCCGACGTAGTCGTCTGCTCCCTCGACCGAGAGCGGACGGTCGCGCCAGGCTCCGTTGGCCAGGACCACGGCCTGAAAGCCCCACTCGTTCGCAATCTCGTGCAGGTCCAGGTCACGGCCCACCTTGGTGCCCGGCACGAAGTGCACGTGCGGCTGCGACAGGTTCTGATCTATGGACCGGTATTCCTTGTGGCGCAGCGCCACGTGCCACTTGGGCAGGCCGTCCTCGATCTTTCCATAGGGCCGATCGTTCTGCTCGAAAACCACAGTCAGGATCCCGTGCTGCGCGAAGATCGATGCTGCCTCGGCGCCTGCGCAGGCGCCGCCGATCACAGCGATCGCATAGCTCTCGGGCTCGCTCATCGGGAGCGATTCTAACGGACGCGAACGGGAGCTCCCAAGCACTGCTTTGACAGCATGCAGGTCGGGTCCTAGGCTGCGCGCCGTGGCGGGAACGTATCAAGCAGCCTTGTTCGACTTCGGAGGCACGCTTTTCAGCTACGGCCGCCTTGGGTCCGATGTCATCGAGCTCGTGCAGCGTGGTGCCGAGCGTCTGGGTGTGGAGGCGGAGCTCCCGACCCTGGGACAGGCCTACCAGGAGGCCAGCCGCGCCGCCTACAAGGAGTTCGCGCCGCGGCCCTTCTACCTGCACCGAGACCTGTTCCAGGACACCTTTCGACGCTTCGCCTCGAGCCTGGGCAGCGCGGTCACGGACGAGTACCTGGACTGGTTTCACGAAGAGCTACGCTGCCTATTACTCGGGAGTTTTGCGCTGCGCCCGGACTGCATTGAGACGCTTCGTCAGCTGGGCGCGCAGGGGCTCCACATCGGTGTGGTCTCCAATATCGATGACGATTACCTGGTTCCCATGCTGCGCCGAGCCGGGCTGGATGAGGTGCTCGATGCCTGGACCAGCTCCGAGGAAGCCGCGTCCTGCAAACCGGATGCGGGAATTTTTCGGTACGCCCTCTCGAAGGCGGAGGCTGCACCCGAGAACGTCGTCTTCGTTGGAGACTCGCTCGAGCACGACGTTGCGGGTGCGCGTAGTCTCGGGATGACGACGGTGTGGATCCGGGAGGCCGGATCCTCCCCGCCCGGTGCGGGTGTGGGCGAGACCGCCGAGCCGCACCACGTGATCGAGTCCCTCTCGGAGCTCGTCTCGCTTCTGCGCTAGCGATGCAGCGGGAGTTTGAGCTACGGGCGGAGAGCCATGGCTGCGAGCCCAGTGTAGTGCGCGGGCGAGCGACTCACTTCAACCGCGGGGAGCGCGTCCGGCGCGCGGCGAAGATCTTCTTCCCACTGCTCGCCGCGGCGCTGGCGAGCCTTCCCATTCCTGCTTGGCACCTGGCCGCCGTGCCCGGCTTCCTGATCGCGGCACTCGTGCTGGGCGTGCGGCGCCTGCGCCAGAGTGAGCGGGTCGAGGCGCTAGAGGGACCTTGCCCCGCCTGTGCGCGCGGCCAAACTTTCCCCATCCCCGAGCGACTCGTCTTGCCCCTGACCTTGCGCTGTTCAGCGTGTGGGGAGTTCGTGAAGCTCCAGTCTGCACGGATCTCCTGATTGGACAGGCCAGGGTCAAACTGCGCTAAGATGCGCCGCGGGCTCTGGACCGGCCCACTTCCTCGTCTCTCGTAGGAGGGTCTCATGCGCCACTGGACGATCCGTGACAGCGCGGAGCTCTACGGGATCTCGAACTGGGGAGCGCGCTACTTCTCCATCACGCCCGAGGGTGATGTCCAGGTGCACCCGGAAGGTCCTGGTAAGCCTGGTGTCAACATGCTTGGACTGGTGGAGGAGATCCGGCGGCGCGGCCTGCACACGCCGCTCCTGATTCGCTTCTCCGACATCCTGGCCAGTCGTGTACGCGAGGTCGCGGGCTGCTTCGAGCGAGCGATGGGGGAGTACGAGTACACGGGGCGCTACCGTGCTGTGTATCCCATCAAGGTGAACCAGCAGCGTCCAGTGGTGGAGGAGCTGGTGGAGTTCGGACGGCCCTACACGCTGGGGCTGGAGGTGGGGAGCAAGCCGGAGCTGCTGGTGGCGCTGGCTTTGCTGGACACGCCCGGCGCGCTGATCGTCTGCAACGGTTACAAGGACCGGGCCTATCTCGAGACCGCGCTGCTGGCCCAGAAGCTCGGTCGCCTGCCCGTCATCGTCCTCGATCGCCCCACGGAGCTCGAGGACCTGATCAAGATCTCGCGCGAGCTCGGTATTCGCCCCCGCATCGGGGTCCGCGCGCGCCTGGCTGCGCGTGGAGCGGGCAAGTGGGTGGAGTCGAGCGGAGACCGCTCGAAGTTCGGCCTCTCCGCATCGGACATCGTGGCTACGGTGAGCCGGCTGCGCTCCGAGGACATGCTCGACTGCCTCGAGATGTTGCATTTCCACATCGGCTCACAGATCACCGCGATCCGTGCGCACAAGGATGCGTTGCGCGAGGTAAGCCGCATCTACGTGGGTTTGCGGGAGCTCGGAGCCGAGGTTCGGGTCCTCGATGTGGGGGGCGGCTTGGGCGTGGACTACGACGGCTCACAGACGAACTTCCACTCCTCGATGAACTACTCCACCCAGGAGTACGCGAACGACGTGGTGGCTGCGATCGCGGAGGCCTGCAACGAGCGCGGCATCCCGCATCCCGACATCGTGACGGAGTCGGGTCGAGCCCTGGTTTCGCATGCGTCGGTGCTGATCTTCGATGTGCTCGGTGTCGACCGGGCGGAGCGACACTCCGCCCCCGAGCCCGCCCGCGAGGGTGAGCACCGTGTGATCGAGGAGCTGTACGAGCTCTGGAGCCAGGTCACGGCCAAGAACGTGCTCGAGTCCTACCACGACGCGATGCAGCTCAAGGAGGAGGCGACGAGTCTCTTCAATCTGGGCTATCTCGATCTCGTGGCTCGCGCCCGCGTGGAGGAGCTTTTCTGGTTCTGCTGCCGCAAGATCCTGCACGTCGTGCGCGAGTTGGACTACGTGCCGGAAGATCTCGAGGGGCTCGAGCGATCGCTTGCAGACACCTACTACGGCAACTTCTCGGTCTTTCAGTCGCTGCCAGATTCCTGGGCCATGAATCAGCTGTTTCCAATCATGCCGATCCACCGCCTGGACGAACGGCCCACGCGCCGGGGTATCTTCGCCGATCTCACCTGCGACTCCGATGGCAAGGTCGATCAATTCATCGACCTGCGCGATGTCCGCAACGTCCTGGAGCTGCACCCACCTGATGGAAAGCGCTACTACATTGGGGCGTTCCTGGTGGGGGCCTATCAGGAAACCCTGGGCGAGATGCACAACCTGTTCGGCGACACGGACACCGTGCACGTGCACGTGGAGAGTGACGGCCGCTACCGGATCGAGCACCTGGTCGACGGCGATACCGTTCAGGAAGTGCTGTCGTACGTGCAGTACGATCGTCGCGCACTGTCCGAGAAGGTGCGACGCACGATCGAGACTGCGCTGCGGAACGGAAACATCACGCTCGAGGAGTCCGCGCTACTACGACGCCGCTACGAACAAGGCCTGTCGGGATACACCTATCTGGTTCAGGAGAGCTGACGATGGAGATTCAGGGAACGGGAGCGATCGTAACGGGTGGGGCATCGGGCCTGGGCGAGGCCACGGTGCGAGAGCTGATCTCGATGGGCGGACGCGTGGCCATTCTGGACCTGCCGCAGTCGGCGGGCGAGAAGCTGGCGGCCGAGATCGGTGAGGCGGCAATCTTCTGTCCCGCCGACGTGACACAGCAGGATCAGGTGGAAGCAGCCGTGGAGCGCGCGACCCGGGAGTTCGATGGTCTACAAATCGCCGTGAACTGCGCGGGCATCGGCTGGGCGCAGCGCACGATTACGCGCGACGGGCCTCATCCGCTCGAGCCGTTTCAGAAGGTGCTCGAGGTCAATCTGATCGGGACATTCAATTGTATTCGGCTGGAGGCGGATCGCATGAGCCGAAACGCGCCTAACGAGGGCGGGGAACGCGGTGTCATCGTCAACACCGCTTCGGTGGCGGCCTTCGACGGCCAGATCGGCCAGGTCGCCTACTCTGCCTCCAAGGGCGGGATCGTGGGGATGACCCTGCCGATTGCGCGCGACCTGGCGAGCATGGGGATCCGCTGTGTGACCATCGCACCGGGTCTCTTCGAGACGCCTCTGCTCGGCTCACTGCCCGAGCCGCAGCGCCAGGCGCTGGCGGCGAACATCCCCTTCCCGCGTCGGCTGGGTCAGCCTGCGGAGTACGCGGCGCTGGCGCGCAGCATCATCGAGAACCCAATGCTGAACGGACTGACGATCCGCCTCGACGGCGCCCTGCGCATGCCCCCAAAGGGATAGGGGCCAACCGGCGAGTTGACGGCACACCAAGGCGCGTGCGGAGCGCGCGCCGCGCCGGCAGGCCGGCTTCGCCGGCCGATAACCGGCTAGTTACCCCGCGATGAATTCTTCGAGCCGGTCGCGCGCCTCGGTGTCACGCAGCTGCACGGGCGGGTGCTTCATGGTGCAGGCGGAGACCTCGATCAGCGGTCCGGCCAGACCACGGTCCAGGCCCAGCTTGGCGCAACGGATGGCGTCGATCGAGCAGCCCGCGCTGTTCGGCGAGTCCTGAACCGAGAGCCGCAGCTCCAGCTCGATCGGCACGTCCCCGAAGCCCTGGCCTTCCATGCGGATGAAGCAGACCTTGTTGTCCTTCTGCCAGGGAACGTAGTCGGAGGGGCCGATGTGGATGTTCCCGCTCGACAGGCGCTCATCGAGCTGAGACTGCACGGCTTCGGTCTTGGAGATCTTCTTGGAGCGCAGGCGCGAGCGCTCGAGCATGTTCAGGAAATCGGTGTTCCCGCCCGTGTTGAGCTGATACGTCCGTTCGAGCTGGATGCCGCGGTCGCCGAAGAGACGCGCGAGCGTGCGGTGCACGATGGTCGCTCCTAGCTGGGACTTGATGTCATCGCCCACGACCGGGAGGCCCGCATCCGTGAAGCGCTGGGCCCAGGCGGGATCGGACGCGATGAAAACGGGCATGCAGTTGACGAAGGCTACCCCCGCCTCGAGGCAGGCCTCGGCGTAGCAGCGGCTGGCCTTCTCCGAGCCCACGGGCAAGTAGGAAACGAGGACCTCAGCTCCGGAGTCGCGCAGACACCGCGCGACATCCACGGGTGTCACGTCAGCAACCCGGAAGGCGCAGTCCTCCGGGTAGTCGTCCATATGCGGCGCGACGCCGTCCAGCGGCTGGCCCATCTCGACCCGGATGCCGTAGGAGGGAATCTTGTCCTGGAAGATCTGGGCGCAGTTCGGATCGGTGAAGATGGCCTCCTCGAGCGGCCGTCCGACCTTGCGTCGGTCGATGTCGAAGGCCGCCACGGGGACGATGCTGGAGATGGAGTAGGGACCAATCTCCGGGTGCATCAGGCCGGCGACGGCGCCGCTCGCACGCCTGGTGTAGTACTCGATCCCCTGCAGCAACGCGCTCGCGCAGTTGCCCGCACCCACGACCGCGAGCCTCAGCTCCCTCATCCACTTCCTCCCTGCGGAGCCCGACCGTACCAGGTTTCGGCTTTGTAAGCGGTTTGTACCCGCGTCTTCAATTGCCTCGCACCCCTCGGGTAGGGGCGCGCAACACGCCTAGCGATCCGTCAAACTCCCCCTCAGCTCGTTCAGGAGGCTCTCGATCCGGTGATGCAGACCCGACATCTCCTCGCGCATCTGCAGGATGATAGCCGTGCCCGCGAGGTTGACATCCAAGTCGTGCACGAGATTGTAGGCGACCCTTGCCCTCTCCAACATCTGCTCCGAATAATCACCGGCCGCATCGGCCGGCGCATCGGAGCTGATGATCTCTTCGTGCACCAGAGCCTCCAGGAAGCTCGCGTCAATCTCGAGCAACGCGACGATCTCTATGCGGGTGTAAAACCTCACATGCCTCCCTTGAGGTCCTGGCGCACGTCACGCTCTCCATACAGTGACTCGAGCTCCTGCACGAGGTCCTTCCAGCGCGCATCCTTCGTGCTCGGGAGTTCTACCACAAGCCGCAGCAGCAGATCCCCTGCCCCGTCCTCCCGTCGGGGCACGCCCTTGCCCCGCAGACGCAGCCGGGCCCCGTTCTGAGAGTCGGGGGGAATCGTCATCTTGACCGCACCGGTGGGCGTGGGCACCTCCACCGAGGCACCCCGGATGAGTTCGGGCAGGGTGACCGGGAGGTCGAGATGGAGATCCTCCCCCTCCCGCCGGAAGAAGCGATGGGGCTTGATGTGCAGGGTGAGGTAAAGATCCCCCGCCGGGCCCCCATTCCGCCCCGGACCCCCTTTCCCGGCCAGGCGGATACGCGTGTTCTCGTCTGCGCCCGGCGGGACCCGCAGGCGGATGCTGCCCTTGTCGGCCAGCTCGACCCGGATCTCGTCGCCGCGGATGGCCGCCACGAAGTCCACTGTGATCTCGCCATTCTGGTCGGCTCCTCGTGCCGGCCCCGCGGGTCTGCGGCGCCGGCCCAGGAACTCCGACAGCAGATCCTCGAGGTCGACCTCGCCCGCGAAGGAGCCGCTGGACGGACTGCGTCGGGCACCCTCCGCCCAGTGCTGGTATGCGCGCGCGTGCTCTGGATCGAAACCCTGTGCCAGCCCCTGATGCCCGAACTCGTCGTAGCGCTTACGCTTCTCTGGGTCCGAGAGGACCTCATAGGCGAAGGAGACCTCCTTGAAGCGCTCTTCCGCCTTGGGGTTGTTGGGGTTGACGTCGGGGTGGTACTTCCGCGCGAGCTTCCGGTAGGTCTTACGGATATCGTCGTCGGAAACACCGCGTTCCACACCCAGGACCTGGTACAGGTCTTTCTCCGACATCGGCTCAGGAGCATAGCGAAGGGCGGCTGCCCCGGGCTCTCTGCGCCGCTAAACTCGCTTGGTTGCGACGCCGCGCACGAGGTGCCACCCCATGCCGAGAGTGATGATTCCGCCGCCCTACCGCGGTCCGACGCAGGGCAGAGCCGAGCTCACGGTGGCGGGCGCCAGCGTGCGAGAATGCCTGAACGCCGTGGAGGCGGAGTGCCCGGGCTTTGGCCCGCTGGTATTCAGCGAGGCGGGCGAGCTGCAGCGCTTCGTCAAGCTCTTCCGCAACAGTGAGGCGCTAGCGCATGGGGCCCTCGACGCACCCGTCGCTGACGACGACGAGATTGCAGTGGTTGCCGCGATCGGAGGCGGGTAGCTGTGGTAGGATATTTCGCTTCGAAGGAGGCTTGCAATGGCTGGTAAGGAAGCAATAGACGATCGCCTGATCCGCGTGGACATGACGACTCAGTCCGTCTCGGTGGTGCCGTTCCCCGAGGGCTGGAAGCTGCTGGGCGGGCGTGGCCTGTCGGCGCGCATCCTGCTCGAGGAGTGTGATCCCAGCTGTGATCCGCTCGGCCCCGACAACATCCTGGTGCTGGCGCCGGGCACGCTGGCCGGAACGTCCGCGCCGACCTCGGGTCGCATCTCCGTCGGTGGCAAGAGTCCGCTCACGAACGGGATCAAGGAGGCGAACTCGGGCGGCAACCCGGGTCAGCATCTGAACAAGCTCGGCTACCGCGCGATCATCGTGACGGGACAGCCCGCGGACTCCGGGCGCCGCTGGGGTCTCAGCGTCTCCGCCGACGAGGTGAAGCTGGTGGAGGCGGACGCTCTCAAGGGCAGGTGGAACTATGCCTGCTGTGAGGAGCTCACGAAGACCTACTCCAAGAACGCATCCTTCATCACGATCGGCCCCGCCGGCGAGCTGCGTCTCACGGGAGCGTCGGTTGCGTGTACCGATCAGGACAGCCGCCATCCGGCGCGTCACGCCGCACGCGGCGGACTCGGTGCGGTGATGGGTAGCAAGGGGCTCAAGTACGTGGCCGTCGATCCGGGCAAGTCGCGTGCGCGGCAGCCCGGGGACTCCAAGGGATTCGCGGCGCTCGTCAAGAAGTTCACGCGTAATTTCCTCGACGGTCCGCAGATGTTCCAGTTCGGGACCAGCTCAGTCGTGCCCGTTGCGAACATGCTCCACACCTTCCCCACGCGGAACCGCGTCTCCGGACAGTCGCCGCACGCGGAGAGCCTGGACGGCAAGCGCATCGTTGAGAGCTTCGAGACGCGAGGCGGAGGGATGCACAACTGTCTGACCGGTTGCGTGGTCAAGTGCAGCAACATCGTGCACGATGCCGAAGGGAAGTACAAAACCTCCGCGCTCGAGTTCGAGACCATCACCCTGCTCGGGGCCAATTGTGACATCTCTGATATGGACGACGTCGCCGACCTCGATCGCCTGTGCGACGAGATCGGAGTGGACACGATCGAGACGGGCGCGGCGATCGCCGTGTACATGGACGCGGGCGAGATGGAGTTCGGTGATGCCGAGGGCGCCAAGCGGTTGCTGAAGGAGATCGCCGAGGGCAGCGAGATCGGGAAGACGATTGGGAACGGCGCCGCCGCCGTCGGCAAGCGGACCAAGCATCACCGCGTGCCCGTCGTGAGAGGCCAGGCGATCCCGGCCTGGGATCCGCGGCCGCTCAAGGCCACGGGCGTGACCTACGCCACCAGCGCGATGGGCGCCGATCACACCGCGGGCCTGATCGTGAACCCCGGACTGCCCGAGGACCAATGGGCCCAGGCTTCGCAGGAGTCCCAGCTCATCAATGCCGTGTGCGACTCGTCCGGCTTCTGCCAGTTCATGACGCCCACACTCGATGACATCCGCCAGTTCTACAGCGCGCTGTTCGGGGAGGAGATCACGCGCGAGCAGATCGCCGACCTGGGCTGGCAGGTCCTGCAGGACGAGTGGGAGTTCAATCGCCGTGCGGGCTTCACCGCTGCTGACGATGTGCTGCCCGACTGCATGGCCCAGGACCCGATCGGGCCGACGAACGCGGTGTTCGACGTGAAGCCCGAGATCATCGCTCAGGCCAAGGTGCGCATGGACGCTCGCGAGGAGCTCTTCTCCACCAAGGCCACCGGTTAGGAGCGACCGTCCGGGGAGGGCGGGCGAGGGCCAAGATGCGCGACGTCCGAATGCGAGGCTTTGCCGAGCGCGCGGACGTGGAGCAAGTCGAGCGCTTTCTCGAGCGTACGGTGCAGCCGTTGCCCGCAGAGTCGGTGCCGCTGCGCGAGAGCGCGGGGCGTGTCCTGGCGGCGGACGTCCGTGCCGAGGTGGCGGTTCCGGGCTTTACACGTGCCGCGATGGATGGCTACGCGGTACGCGGTGAGGACACTTTCGGAGCCTCGTCGTACTCTCCTCTCTCGCTCGAGCTCATTGGCGAGGCACTACCGGGCCGAAGTTTCTCCGGCAAGCTCGGTCCGGGGCAGGCGCTTCGCATCATGACGGGGGCGCCGGTCCCCGCTGGCGCCGACGCGGTCGCGATGGCGGAGGTGTGTCGCGAGCACGAGGGTCGGGTGGAGGTGAGTGAGCCCGTCGCGCCGCACAAGAACGTGGGGGCGGTCGGCGAGGACATCCAGCCCGGCGAGGTGGTGCTGCGCGCGGGCCGGCGCCTGCGTGCACAGGATGTGGGTGTGCTGGCGTCGCTCGGAATCGCCGAGCTGTCGTGCGTATGCCGGCCCCGCATAGAGCTCCTGATCACCGGCGACGAGCTGCTGCCCGCGGGCTCACGGCCCGAGGGCTGCCACATCGTGGACTCCAACTCGCTCATGCTGTGTGCGCTGGTCGAGCGCGATGGGGGAGTGGCCCTGCCCTATGAGATCCTGCCGGATCAGCCCGAGATGATCCGCGCTGCGCTGGAGAGCGAGAAGGCCGAGGTCATCCTGGTCTCCGGCGGAAGCTCCGTGGGTCAGGAGGATCACGCTCCGCGACTGCTGGCGGAGCTCGGCTCGCTCGAGTTTCACGGCGTGTCGATGCGTCCCTCGAGCCCCGCGGGCTGCGGGCGTATCGGCGGGCGTCTGGTCTTTCTGCTGCCCGGAAATCCCGTGAGCTGCCTGTGTGCGTACGAGTTTTTCGCCGGTCCGTCCATCCGCGCTCTGGGTGGACGCCCTCGGACCTGGCCCCACCGTCGGGTGCGGGCTCCGCTGGCGCGCAAGATCGCGTCGGCCGTCGGCCGTACGGACTACGTGCGCGTGAGCCTCGAAGCCGGCCGCGTCACTCCGATCGCGACCTCCGGTGCCTCGATTCTCTCGTCCACAGTTCGCGCCAGTGGTGCCGTGGTCGTGCCGCGTGAGCTCGAAGGCATGCCCGAGGGGACCGAGGTGGAGGTGCTGCTGTACGACGATGTGCCTGTGCACGAGGACGCGTCGTGAAGCAAGAGCAGTTCCTGGAGATTCTCGATCGCGATGAGGCGGAGCGGCGCTGGCAGGAAGCGCTGCAGCTGGATCCGTTGCCGGCGCAGGACTGCAGGCTGGAGCAGGCGCTGGGCCGCGTGCTCGCAAAAGACGTGCGCACCCGTGTCGACGTACCGTCCTTCGATCGTTCGAACCTCGATGGCTTTGCGGTTCGCGCACAGGATACCTATGGCGCGACCGAGGAGCGGCCGGTTCGGCTGCGACTCAACTCGGAGGTGATCCCGACTGGTGTGCATCCCGCCCAGGAGGTGCTGCCGGGAACGGCTACGTCGATCGCCACGGGTGGGATGCTGCCACGCGGCGCCGACGCGGTGATCGCGGTGGAGCACACGGACCTGGAGGAGGGCGGCCGGACCGTCGTCGTGCGACGGGCGCAGGTGCCTGGTGGCGCCGTCTCGTTTGCGGGAACCGATATGGGTCGGGGCGAGACGGTTCTGTTTGCCGGCACGCGTCTCAGCTCGCGCGAGACGGGTGTGCTCGCCGCCATCGGTCTGGATCGCGTCGAGGTGGTGCGCGCGCCGCGCGTGGGGGTGATCTCCACGGGCGATGAGATCATCACGCCTGGTGAGGAGATGAGGCCGGGACTGGTGTACGACTCGAACGGGCGCATTCTGGCGGATGCGCTGCGCGAGCTCGGGGCGGAGCCCGTCTTTCTGGGCGCTTTCCGCGACGAGGAGGCTGTGCTGCGCGAGGCCGTACTCGATGCGCTCGAGCGTTGCGACGTGGTGCTGCTCTCCGGTGGCACCTCTAAGGGGGAGGGGGATCTCTGCTATCAAGCGGTC
>Ga0255047_10002712_pt1 | contig 11538 bp, 14 predicted proteins | sample JV7_2_1_MG_FD_183640 | JGI IMG/M metagenome (GOLD analysis project Ga0255047, IMG submission 183640) | Seawater microbial communities from Jervis Inlet, British Columbia, Canada - JV7_2_1 | ecosystem: Environmental > Aquatic > Marine > Inlet | place: Canada: British Columbia | collected 2016-10-06
CAGATAATGACTTCACTGTTGAAAAACTGGTTGAATTCTTTGAACTGAGCAAAGAAGAACGCTATGAGTTGGGCGAAAAGTCTAGAGAGGGCTTTGAGAAAAATTACTCCTATGACAAAACCGCAAAGATATGGGAGGAATGCTTTGACGGGCTTCCTATTAGAGAGGGTATATGGGAATCCCCACCCAGACTTCATAACCCTTCTACGCAAATCCCAAACGACTTAACAAACAAAGAAATTGCCAAGTGGTTAATAGTCAACGTCCTTGGCGATTCCTCTAGATTAAATAGCTATATGGAAGCTAGACTTACTAGAGATTTAAACTACGGCGTCTTCATAGAAGGTACTGGCAGTCTATACTTCAACGAAGATTGCTATGCATACAACAAACCTGCGTTCCAAAGTTTTGATATTCAAGAAGCATATAACCAGCTAGCCGCAATGCGCGGAAAGAATAACTACTGGGAACAAAGAAGAGTTGGTCAAATTCAAGTTCCTAGATCTCCATGGATGCCCAACAATGTTTCAAGTGTTTAAAGACAAGGCCGGATTTGAAATAACGTTTGATAATGAAGTGACAGTTTCTGTAGAATGGGATTCTTTCAGTGGAGAACTTGCTTCTGCAAGATCTTCTCACTCCAAAACTGGAGATTTACACGTCACAAGTTTTGAGAAAAAGTATACTGAAGGTAGCTACATCATTGAAGGTCTATCGCCCGAAGAACTTCTTAAATTTATGAACAAGTCTTGCAGTATGCGATTTACAGAAGAAGGCGAACAGTGCGTAGCTTTTTTTGACTTTTAGATAGATAGAAGAAATGAAAGTATTATTTATAGGCTGTTATAGAGATGGCACTGGCTGGGCAAAAGCAGCCGGTGACTATATTCTAGCCATGGATGCCGCCGGGATAGACGTGGTGTGCAGACCTCTAAAATTAAATGATAACAACATGCGCATCCATCCTAGGCTGATGGAGCTAGAGCAAAAGAATCTTCGTGGCAGCGACATCTGCATACAAAATCTTTTGCCGCACCATATGGACTACAATGGCCTGTTTGATAAAAACATAGCGCTTTATTTTACGGAAACTGACAGGTTTACAGAATCAACTTGGGCTAACAAAATTAACTTGATGGACGAAGCTTGGGTTGCTTGTACCCAAATGGTGGAAGCCTCAAAGAGAAGCGGAGTTGACATACCTATCAAGGTCATCCCGTGTGCGTCAGACGAAAACAAATACCTGACGCCCAGACCAAGGCTAGATATACCAGACCTACAAGAGAAATTTTCCTTCTACTTTGTTGGGGACAGCACGAGAAGAAAGAATCTTGTAGCTCTACTAAAGGCTTATCATTTGGAGTTTGAAACACACGAACAAGTAGCTCTTGTGGTAAAGACCACTAAATACGGAGAGCATCCAGACGAGACGTTGGAAAATCTTAAAAATATGTGCAATACAGTAAAAACGAACTTGAAGCTGTATCCTTCTCTAGACAAATACAACTACGAGCTATTGATTACTGAACACATCTCTGAAGAAGAACTGCATAGTCTGCACGCTTCTTGCCACTGCTTTGTCATGCCTAGTTTTGGGGAGGCTTGGTGTATACCAGCTTTTGATGCCATGGGATTTGGCAGCACTCCGATTTGTTCAAATGTTGGCGGTCCAGCAGACTTTTTACAGGATGCGGGATTTTTAGTTGAGTGTACTGAAGAGCCAGTGTTTGGAATGACCGATACATTTTCAGATATATATGTTGGCCGAGAAAACTGGTGGAACATAAATATTAACTCTCTCAGGAAAAAGATGAGAGAAGTTTATGAGTTGTGGAAAAACAATGGAACAGAGTATGCGGCTTTGCAGGATAAAGGTGTGCAGAGAACCAAGGAATACTCCTACGAGAAGGTCGGCCAAATGATCAAGCAGGAGCTAGAGAATGGCAATTAATCCAGTCTCTTCTATTACAAGAGCGGCTACTAGGTCTCCAGACGAGCCTCTAAATATACTGACTTTTGTAACACACGAAAGATACGAACCCAATCTATGTAAAACTGGCCATAATTTTTACGCCTTAACGGGAGAGGGTATTAGAAACTGGAATACCCAGTATGCTCCTATTCCAGAAAATTATCATATATTAGATGGAAGACTTGTAGACAAGCAAATCCCCCTCCACCTAGACATAGACGTTGTCCTTTGCCAAAACGTGATGGCTCATTATCCTTTGGCTAGTCAGTTTGCAGAAATGCACAGGCTTCCTTTAGTAAACTTGTGGCATCTTCTACCTCCTGTAGACTGGACTCAAGATCAGTTCAATCACTTTACCAGTCTAGACGCAGACGTTGATGTGTTTATCTCTGAATATAATAAAGAAGTCTGGAATAAACCCAACGGAAGCGTTATATATCACGGCATGGATACAGACTTCTGGAAGCCGTCGCAAACAGAAAGAAAACAACAAGCCTTGTCTGTAGTAAATGACTGGATCAACAGGGATTGGTGTTGTGGTTTTAGTATCTGGGATAGAGTGACCAAGAACTTGCCAACACACGTTATAGGTGACACTCCGGGTTTATCTAAGCCAGCGGAGTCCCTTGAGTCTTTGAGAGACTCATACTGTGAATCGCAAGTATTCGTCAACACGTCAACACACTCTCCCATTCCCTGCTCCTTGCTTGAGGCTATGTCGTGCGGCTGTGCAATCGTATCTACCGCAACCTGCCTAATCCCAGAGGTAATAAAGAACGGAGTGAACGGGTTTCTCTCCAACGACGAAGATGAGCTAAGGCAATATACGGTTGACCTTTTAAACGACACCGAGCTTGCGGCCAAAATGGGGCAAGAGGCTAGAAACACAATTGAGACAATGTTCAGCATGGACAGATTTGTCTCGGAGTGGGACGAGGTATTGAGAGGTGTGGCGGATTATGCATGAGGATAAAATCTATTCTTTGTTGTATAAGTTTAGAACTTTTGACATAATTTCGCACTGGATGCCAAATGCAATAGGGTTGTGGCCAAACGAGCAAGAATGTATACTATGGCTTGCCCTGAATTCTGACCCTAAATCAGACTGGATGGAGATAGGATCTTTTTGTGGTGGTTCAGCGGTTCTCTTGTGTTTAGCCAGAAGGTTGGTTGGAAGCGAACCCAGCGTCCATTCTGTAGACATGGATTTCAATGCCTACGGAATGTTTGATAACAACGTGTACAACAAGGGAGGATTTGCTGATCTGTCTAAAAAAATAGAGTGTGACAGCAGCGACCTATCTTCGTATTATAATGGAGATCCTCTAAGCTTTGTATTTATTGACGGCTTTCATTCTTTCAAACAAGTGGTGAAAGATTTTGAAACTGTAAAACCGTGGCTGACAAAAGACGCCATTATTGCTTTTCACGACATCTCCCCAAACCTTGAATCAAGGGTAGATAAAGAGTACGATTACGATCAGCTTTTCCAAAGAGAAGATGAAGACTTTATGCTGGACGAAGCTGTAGCGTATATACTACAAAACAACGACGACTTCCAACTGATGGATATACCCGTCAAAAAACAAATTAGACACTTTGAGGAAACTGGTAGACGATCTTGGGTGAGAGGTAAAACCAGTCCTTTTAACGCCGTTGGGGCAATCAGGAGAACAGGATGAAAGTTAATCTAATGTGGGGTCAAGGACACCCTCTATCTGGATATCTCAATGTAGACCCTCACACATATGGTGTAGAAGGGGTTAACACCGGAGACGTAACAAATCTAGACGGTTATGTTAATGACTCTGAAGCAACAGAGATCTTGGCGTTAGACGTTATAGATTTCCTACCTCTAGATATGGCTGGAAAAGCCATGCACAATTGGGTCCAAAAATTGAGACATGGTGGAAAAATTGTAGTTGGAGGAACAGATGTCTCTCTTGTATGCATGATGTTCAACAAGAAGGCCATGGATCTCACAGAGTTCAACAAGATAATCCACGGAAACCAAACAACTGGTTGGGACTTCAAGGCTAGTCATCTAAGTATCAAAGAGCTTGTCGAACTACTAGAGGGTCTTGATTTGAAAATTCTAAAGAAAAGACACTCTCAATTTCAAATGTCGGTGGAGGCGCAGAGACCATGAGTGACAGAGAAAAGGTAATCATGTCTTGCAAGGGGTGTGTTTTCTCCAACAAAATAGGCATTACACAGGTGGGGTGTGATCTAGATAAACTGGACAAATTTAGAGAGTCTGGAATCAAGGTCGTTGAAGCTCACGACGATGATGAGGAATTTTATATTATTGAAAGGCTGTGCCAATTCTATAGAGACAAGGACTGGTCTAAGAATAATTCAAACCTCAAGAAACAAGTACAAAAAGAGGTTACGATTTCTTATGGGTTCATCATACTCCACGAACATGGAAAGTCTCTAGACGACGTAAGAAGCACGTTCAAAGACATACAAGTGCAAGGGGTTGATCCGAAATATGTCACACTGGTCGTGTCAAAGAAGGAAGAAAACCCGTTCAATATCAGACACGTATGCCACGAGCATTTTGATTACCCAAATGTAAAACAAAGCATTCCTTTCAACGTAGTTACAATGCTTGATCAAGAACCCACAGACCTACAAATGATAGACGAGGCTTTTGAAAAATCTCTAAATGGCTACTACATCGTATTCAGGTCTGGAGAAAAAATACCATCAGACCTCACAACAAAATTGAACGAGTCCGTTAACACAAAGCTGGATCAAATTAGCATGGTTAGGTCTAGAGACGACAACATGAATGGTCTAACCATACAATGCGTGGTTCATAAGTTTCTAATGGGGAATAGACCTATATCTATAATGGAAAAGATAGAGATATTCGCAGAAGAAACAAACAGGACTTCTTTTATTAAAGACTGGGATGAAGTATATGGATAACCTCCCATTAATCACCATTGTTATTGCTAACTATAACTATGGACAATATATAGAAACGGCCATAGGCAGCGCGCTAAATCAAGATTATCCGGGTCCGCTGCAAATTTGTGTTGTCGATGATGGCTCGACTGACGATTCTTGGGAAAAGATTCAAAATATCGTAGACACAGACACGACAAAAAAGGACGATCTAGAGATAGCAGAAAAGGTTATAGTCCGTCCCGATCTCTATGAGATTCGCGTTATAGCTATTAAAAGGGCGAACGGTGGAGCTAGTGTAGCTAGGAACACGGCCATCAATCACACATGGGAAGAGACCAACGCCTTTGCTATACTGGACGCAGACGACGAATACTATCCTAACAAAGTCTCAAAGATGGTTAGGAAAATGTTAGAAGACCCGGAGAGGATCGGAGTGGTTTATGCAGACTATGAAATTCACGATCACAACAGCGGGAAAGTCGTAAGAGAGTTCAAACAGCCATACAACAGAAACGTTTTGATGAACGAGTGTATTGTCCATAGCAATGCACTTATAAGCAAAAGAGCCTTCTCGGCAGTCAAAGAAGAAAAAGGATTTTATGATCCAAATCTTCATGGTCCGGGGGGAGAAGAATTCATAGGGTGTGCCGAAGACTACGATCTTTGGATAAGAATTAGTGAGCAGTTTATGATAGTACATATCCCAGAGTCGCTTGCTGTTGCCAATATTACTGGATTAAATCAGACTACTAATGTTAACAACGAAGTGTTTAGTAAAAACTGGCAATATATAATGTCAAAAGTTCAAAACAGACTGCATGGCCAAAAATAGCTCTAGATTTATAGTTCCGGCCAAAAAATTTGCGTCTGGAACAGCAGAACATGAAAAGCTTAGCGTTATCATCCCTGTAGCCGGAATGGGTCATAGGATGAAATCGTATGGCCCGAAGTGTCTTTTTCCAACGTCGAGAAACAGAACGATTCTTGAGAGGACGATTGCGAACGTAAAAAAAGTCTTTCCTTATTCAGAGATAATTGTTATAGTTGGATTTGAAGCCGACAAGATTATCGACACTCTACCTAGTAGCGTCAGAGTAGTTGAAAATCAGTTATATGAACAAACAAATATTGTAGAAAGTCTTAGGCTCGCGTTAAACAACTCCATACACAACAACGTTTTGATTATTCATGGAGACCTGATCTTTAATGTCTACACATTGTACGATATAACTACCGGAGGCTCCTGCGCGATTGTTGATACTCAGGAGAGATTTGGAAAAAACGAAATAGGCGTTAATATTTTTGAAGACAAAATAACAAATTTTTCATATGGCCTTGCCAATAAGTGGGCGCAAATAATATATTTAACAGGATACGAACTTGACTCATTCAGAAGTCTTTGTTCCCAAAGAGACAAGAATAAGATGTATATGTTTGAAATATTAAACATGGTGATAGACAACAAAGGTTCTATACAGGCCAAAGAACCAAAAGGCATGCAAATACTAGAGGTGGATTCTCTAAAAGATCTTCCAAGCTGGGGTAAGTCTCTATGAAGATAATGATATCAAGCGACGGACCACACGCCCATTTCTACATAAGAACCGGTTGGGCTAGGGTGCTTTCTGCTCTGGGACACAACGTACAACTTTGGGACATCCATCAAAAGAATGCGTTTGACGCTTTTGATGAATTTGAACCAGACATGTTTTTCGGACAGACCTACAATCTCAACGACGCTCTTTTCAAATGTATAAAAGAACGCCCACATCTCAAAGTCATGATGAAGGCTTCCGACTGGGGTGATATGCAGAAAGAAATAGACCCAGAAAAATACGGTGTTTTGTTTGCTAACGAAGATGAGAAAAAGTTGGTACAGGAACTTCAAGAACAAACTGGGAAACCAGACTTTCTACATATCTATTATCCAGAATCGTGTGTTGCCTCTACTCACAACGAATGGGAAAAGGCTGGGTGTAGGACCGTGTCAATAATGAACGGCGCGGATCTTTTCGTGTATACTGGCGGAAAGGCAAAATCAGAATACCAATGTGATGTATCCTTTATCGGCGGGTACTGGCCATATAAAGCTCGAAATATGGACAAGTATTTAATGCCTCTCACACACCCCGTTGGTAAATACAACATTAAGTTTTTTGGAAACCAAGGTTGGCCCGGATGCCATTATATGGGCTGGGTTCCAGACGAAGAAGTTAAACATCTACTGAAGTCGTCAACTATCTGTCCAAATATCAGCGAGCCACACGCAACAGATTTTGGGTTTGATGTCAACGAAAGAACGTTCAAGATACTATCCAATGAGTGCTTCTGTATTTCAGACTATGTTGAATCAATGGCTAAAGAGGTATATACAAACGACGAAGTTGTCTTTGCAAAAACACCAGAAGAATTTCATGAGCTTGTAAACCACTTTGTAAAGTATCCTGACGAAAGAATCCCTTATATGAAAAGGGGATACCAAACGGTGATGAACGGCCATACCTATTTTCACAGAGTGGCTAAGATGTTCGAAGAGTTCGGCTTGGTAGAAGAATCTGAGAGATGCTTGGATATGTATACTCAAATTAAACCAGAGCTAGGTGTGGTACTTTGAATTTTACATTTGGCATAGTAACATATAGCGGCCACGATGGTAAAGACAACATTAATAAAGTCAACAACATCATTGATGCTATTGAAAGTGAAAACATACCTGAATATGAAATCGTTGTGGTTGGGGATTTTGCTTGGCAGAGAAAACACACACGGGTCATAAAGTTTGACGAGACCGTAAAGAAGGGTTGGATAACCCGAAAAAAGAATATCATTACAGAGGAAGCCAAGCACGATATTGTAGTTTATACCCACGACTATATCGTTCCGGTCAAGGGGTTCTACAAAGGGTGGCTAAAATTTGGAGATGATTGGGACATCGCAATGAACGTGGTGTTAAATGGGGATGGCACAAGGTATAGGGATTGGATAGTATTAGACGACCCTAAAGTAAAGCCCGGATGGGTACAGCGAGAGCCTTGGTGTCCACCGGAGGGAAAAATAAGAAACGGTCGGTCATTCTTTCCGTCGTATGACTACAAAGATACCCAGCATATGTACATTTCTGGCGGATACTGGGTGGCTAAAAAGAAAGTTATGGAAGAAGAACCGCTAGACGAGAATATCGTTTGGGGTCAAGGCGAAGACGTGGAATGGTCAGACAGGGTTAGAGAAAAATATAAGTACGTTATGAACACTCACTCTGCTGTGAAGCTGGACCACTACAAAGATCCCATTCTTCCTGTTTTTGATTATCAGATAATGAGCCAACGGTACGTGACGAGAGATCTGGCATGATTAAACTAGTTATTTTTGATTTAGACGGAGTTCTAGTAGAGGCCAGAGATATACACTATCACGCCCTAAATAGAGCCTTGATATCAATTGACGAACAATATATTGTAGCCAGAGACGAGCATCTCTCCACATACGATGGCTTGCCAACACAGAAAAAGCTTGAAATACTTACAAAAGAAAAGGGGCTTCCCGAACAGGCTCACAAAGAGGTGTGGGAAAGGAAGCAGGAGTGTACGGCTGATGTTATCAAAGACACAGTAAAGCCAGAAGACCATTCAGATATTAACAACACTTTGTCATATCTAAAAGACAGGGGTCTTAAAGTATACTGTGCGTCCAACTCCATAAGAAGTAGCGTAAAGTTAATGCTATTTCACGCAGGATACATAGAGCATATTGATGAATATTTTTCTAACGAGGATGTAGACAACCCCAAGCCTCACGCTGAGATATACCTGCGTTGTATGATAAAAGCTGGCGTTAACCCCAAGGAGACTTTAATAGTAGAAGACTCCCATATTGGCAGAAAAGCAGCCCATGAATCTGGCGCACATGTTATGGGTGTCAAAGGCTTAGAAGACGTAACTTATCAGAACGTAACACAAGCCATCAAAGACGCAAACAAAAAGAATGAAGCAAAGTTTCTAAAACCTAAATGGCAGGGTGGGAATATGAAAGTTCTAATTCCAATGGCTGGGGCTGGTTCAAGATTTGAAAAAGCTGGATACACATTTCCCAAACCTCTGATCGAGGTCAACGGAAAACCTATGATTCAGCTTGTCGTTGAAAATATCAACGTGGACGCTGAACACATATTCATAGTACAAAAATCACACTATGAGAAATATAATCTAAAACATTTGTTACACCTAATATCTCCTAGTTGCAAAATTGTACAGGTGGATGGTATGACAGAGGGGGCGGCGTGTACAACATTATTAGCCAAGGAGTTTATTGATAACGACGAGCCGCTCCTGACAGCCAACTCCGACCAATTTGTAGAATGGGACAGCAACGAGTTTTTGTACGCCATGCAAGCTGATGGAGTTGACGGGGGAATCCTGACCTTTGATTCGGTTCATCCCAAATGGAGCTTTGCAAAGGTAGACGACACTGGTTTTGTCACAGAGGTAGCGGAAAAGAAACCTATTTCAAATAACGCTACTGTTGGTATCTATTATTGGAACAAAGGTAGTGATTACGTAAAGTATGCTGAGCAAATGATAGATGGCGACAGGCGTGTGAATAACGAGTTCTACGTATGCCCCGTATTCAACGAGGCTATACAGGACGAAAAGAAGATACGTATTTTCCCAATTGAAAAAATGTGGGGCTTGGGAACCCCAGAGGATCTGGATATTTTTCTAAAGAAGTAACATGAAACTTATATCACATCGCGGAAATCTTATCGGGGTAGACACCGGAAAAGAAAACAGGCCGTCTTATATTAAGAACGCTCTTAGATTGGGATACCATGTAGAAATTGATGTGTGGAATTTGAACGGGACTTGGTTGTTAGGCCATGATGAACCACAGTTCGAAATTGATATTGACTTTCTTATGAACAACAAGCTTCTCTGTCACGCAAAAAATTTAGCCGCCCTAGACAAGATGCTTATCCACACAAACATACACTGTTTTTGGCATCAAGAAGATCACTATAGTGTAACCAGTAACGGATACATAGTTAGTTATCCCGGCTATGATATAACCTCTAGAACCATTTGTATGAAGCCTGAGCTAGCTTCTCCAGACTCCCTACAAAACTGCTACGGTATATGCTCCGACTATATTCAAAAGTGGGGATCACATGTCTGAAATCTGCATCACCTTTCTTCAACATAGAAGAAATTTTATAGACCTGTTTATGCATTTTGTAAACAGGATCAAGCCAGAGAACAAAAAGCTTCTCAGTATTAATTTTATGATGACGGACAATCTAGATCTTAGTGGTCTGGAAACGGACATTCCATATAAACTGATGTACTTCAGTGGTAGAAGGCCGACCAACAACTATAAGGCCAAGATGTGGGCTATGCTGGAGGAAGACTGTAAGTACACAGTGAAGTTCGACGAAGATATCATTATGAGCAATCATGTCTGGGACTACATGATTGAGAACAGAGAGCTTCTATACACAGACCCAGAACTCCTTCTTCTGACACCGGTAGTCAATATAGGAGTTCCCACCTGCGATATGTTCATCGAAGACTTTTGCTCAGAGGAAAAAAAGAAAGAGTTGCACTCTATTTTTCTAAGACAGGACATGCAAAAGACTGCTGGAGATACTTGGCATATTGAAGATTCAGAATTTGAACAACTAAACGAACACACTATCAATGCCTCGGAATGGAACCCGGAAAATTACTGGAAATCAGTCAGCAACCTGAACACGGTTCTAAAAGGCATCCATCCTGTCAGGGTGGATTTTGAATCTCAAAGACATCTAGCTGACATAGTGGTTAATGATCTACCAGAGTTTTTGAGACCAAGAGAGTATAGTATCGACAAAATGGATAGACCTTATCTGTGTAATGACGCCTGCATAATGCGAACAGACGTGTATAGTGACATTAACAAATTTAGCGAATTTCTACCTTATGACGAAATTCCTATGAATGCTTATAGGAGAGCAAAGGATCTTCGGTTTGGATTTATCAGGAATGGGTTAGCACTACATACGCTGTACGGATATGTGTCTACTGGACATGATGATCGTTTGGAAATGGAGAACGAAATTTATAGGACTATAAAGAGCGCAGTACAATGACGGATGCTAGTGGGGTCAGAAGAGTTATAGAAAATATTTTCCCTTTGCCACATATAGGGTATCACAAAAACGAACCTACAATTTACATACACGAGGAAGAAGAAAATGAGGACTCTGAAAGAGATAGCTCTGGACACACCAGAACAGACGATGCTTGAACCGTCCGTCATCCATTACTCTGAAGTATACGACCAATTCTTTGAAGCTATTAGACAAGACAAAATTAGATTCTTGTTGATAGGGATTGGAGAAGGCGGATGCTTGCAGGTGTGGAAGGACTATTTTCCAAACGCAGAAATCTTTGCCATGGATATTCGTCCAGAATGTAAAGAATTTGAAGCCGAAGGGATTGAAGTTCACATTGGGGACCAAGGAGACGAAGACTTCGTAAACGGGTTCCTGCAAGAAACCGGTGGTAAGTTTGATATTATCATTGATGATGGTGGTCATCAGATGTATCAACAGATTAACTCCTTCTTGCTCCTGTGGAATTCATTAAATCCAGAAGGCGTTTATGTAATAGAGG
>Ga0255047_10002713_pt1 | contig 11536 bp, 9 predicted proteins | sample JV7_2_1_MG_FD_183640 | JGI IMG/M metagenome (GOLD analysis project Ga0255047, IMG submission 183640) | Seawater microbial communities from Jervis Inlet, British Columbia, Canada - JV7_2_1 | ecosystem: Environmental > Aquatic > Marine > Inlet | place: Canada: British Columbia | collected 2016-10-06
GATCGTCTTGGTGGCAGTGCAGCGCCGCTCATGGCGCCTCGCCGGTATCGGTGCGCTCGCGACCGGGTTTGCCTCGCTCACAGCCCATGGCCTCGGGGTCTGGGGTGTGTTGGGGGCATTTGTCACCAACACGGCCGCTCTCGATCTCATCCAGGAATGGAAGCCGCCCGACTTCGGTGATCCCGTGCAGGGTCCGTATGCACTGCTCCTGGTGGCGATTCTGCTCGCCGCCGCCGCAGGTCGCGTCACGAAACGTGATCTCGTGGTCGTGGTTCCGTTTCTGCTGTTTGGATTGACGTCGGTGCGGGCGGTCTATCCGGCAGCCATCGTCCTCATCCCGTACGCAGCGGAGATGTGGCATCCGAAACGCCGCACCTCGAGCCCTTCTCCCGCTGTGTTCGTGGCGGCGGCCCTCGTGGCAGCCATGGTCCTCGCCCCACTGATCGTCAGGGTTCCTCGCCTCGATCACACGCGCTTTCCCTCCGATCTGGTCCTCGAGGTCGCCGGAGCGCAACCGTTCTTCCACAGCGATGTCACCGGGGGGTATCTGATCTGGAGGAACGGACCGGACGAACAGATGTTCCTCGACGACCGAGCCGAGCTGTATGGAGCCGAGGTCTTCCGCGACTATCAGGCAGCCGTTGCCGGGGACTACGAGGAGCTGTTCGCCCGATTCGGGATGACCGCCGCCATCGCCGATCCCGAGTGGCCGTTGGTGACGATTCTGGAGCGAGACGGCTGGCGGCGCGAATTCGTCAGTGCTGACTTCGTCGTGCTTCGTGCTCCGTGAGCAACGCGGCCAAGAGCCCTTGCCCCGCTTGAGGTATCTCGATCGCGTGCCTCCGCATTTGGGTCGCCCGTCCTATGGTCGGCCGGCCTCCATTGACGTAGTGTTTGCTACGGATCACCCTGCCACTAGGAGGTAGCCACATGCTTCGACTTTGGACGGCATTCCAGAGCCGGTTCATCATGGAGGACGAGGGCGCCAGCCTCGTCGAGTACGCACTGCTCGTTGCGCTGATCGCCATCGTGGCGATTGCAGCGATCATTCTGCTCGGCCAGCGGGTGTCGACCAAGCTCTCCGAGGCGGCAACGAACCTCTAGAGATTTGGGGAATACCGTTGCTCAAGGGCCCGCTTCGGCGGGCCCTTTGCTTTGCCGACCACGCGAAGCGGGCCCGACGGATGGGCTCGGGCCCCGTCGGTCCTCGCTGGAAGAAGCCAGAGCACTCGCTGCGCCCGCTGCCAGAAGCAAGACGCTCCCACGTCTCACCTCTCACCTCACGAGTCCCATCCGGTGGGCCTCGACGACGAGTTGGGCGCGATCGGAGACGCCGAGCTTCTCGTAGATGCTGGTGAGGTGGTTCTTGACCGTCTTCTGGGAGATGTAGAGCTCCTCAGCAAGATCCTCGGTCCTGCTCACCCCGGAAGCAAGCAAGGAGAGCACTTCCCGCTCGCGATCGGTCAGCTGAGCGGCGGCGCCGGTCAGCCGGGCAAGGTGGTACTCGGCGAGCGTCGCGGCGAGATCTTCGGCCTCGAGGAGGTTGACCCCGGCGTCTGCAGCGCGGATGGCCGCAGCAAGATCAGGAAGGGGCGCAGCTTTCGACATGAAGCCGGCGGCACCGGCAACCTGTGCGCGCTTGCGGTACTCGTCGTCGGCATGCATCGTGACGACGATCGTTGGTGGCGGATCGGCAAGGGCCCGGAGGGCGGCCAACCCGTCCAGCTTTGGCATCTCGACATCGACCAGCAGGACGTCCGGATGGATGTCTTCGAGTGTTGCCAGCAGTTCCTCGCCGTCGGTCACCGTCGCCAGGACCTCGATGTCGGACAGGGATCCGAGCGCCTGGGCCAGGCCGTCGAGCATCATGCGATGGTCGTCGGCGATCACGATCGTGATGCGTTGGCTCATCGCTCGCCCCACGTGATCGACACGGCCGTACCGACCCCTGGGTCTGACGCCAGATCGAGGACCGCGCCCACATCGGCAGCCCGCTCCTTCATGCCGATGATTCCGAAATGGCCGCGCGGGGAGGTGTCGACGTTGAATCCATCACCATCGTCTCGGATCGTGATCGTGCCGGCATTGCGATCGACGATGCCCTCAACCTGAACCAGCGTGGCGCCGGAATGCTCGAAGGCATTGCGGATTGCCTCAGCGAGGATCGCGCCGAGCTGTCCTGCGATAGCGGCGCGAGGCGGGCGGCGCTCATGGACATCAACCACGTAGGCCGGCCCGTCGGCCCCTGCCTCGACGGCGAGCGCCGTTGCCCGTTCTACGAGACTGACGCTGGAGTCGGCTCGGAGATCGCTCACCATTCCTCTGACCTCCTCTACGAGCCTCGTCACGGTGTCACGGATGGTCTCGAGTTGGGTACGCGTCTCGGGATCCAATCGATGCTGATGAAGGATCGCATCGAGGCCGAGACCCAACGACGCCATGCTCGGGCCGATCTCGTCGTGCAGCTCTCGAGCCACGCGCACCCGCTCCTCTCGCACGGCTCGGTGTGCGATGTCCTGAAGCAGCACGATGTTGTCGAAGGCGAGAGCCACAGGCCGGAGCGCTTCGTCGATGAGGTCGCCGTATTCGCCGAGATCGGCATCTGGCCGTGGCCACAGCGCGAGACCGCCCAGGGTCCGGCCTCCGATCGAGATCGGAGACCGAGCCGGTTCTGCACCGGCGTCTGGCGTGCCCCGGCGCGCCACCACGACCGTGCCTTCCTGGTGGATGCTGACCTCGCCAGACGCGTAGGGAACGACCAGCGCGAGATCGCGCAAAGCAGCCTCGCCGACGGTGACAGGATTGAGTTCAGATGCGTCTGCGAGATCGGAGAGCGAGAGCAGCAGGTTGTGCGCCGTATCGAGCCGTTCCAGCCGTCTCGCTTGGAACTCGCCCGCGGCCGTCAGCTCTTCGCGGCGTCGCCGCTCCTCGATGAGGATCCGCCGAGCTTGCGAAAAGGTGACCGCAATCAACAGGTAGAAGACCGCAACTTGAACGAAGGCCGGCTCGAGGATCTCTTGGCCGAGGGCACCCATCACGATCGCAACGCCTGCAGCGGACAGCAAACCCGTGGCAACGCCGAGCCGAAAGCCGTGGAAGGCCGATGCGTAGAAGACCGGCACGGTGAGGAAGAGGGTGTAGGGACTGTCGATGCCGTCGGTGAGCGCAATGGCCAGGAGCGAGGCCACCACGCCGACGAGCGCCATCAACTCTCCAATGACATCGCCATCTCGAATCGACCGAGGCATTGCCTGCATCGCGATGACATACCCGCCGGTGGCGGTGCCGGCGATCAGGACGCTCGCTGTGATGCCGTCGAGCGCGGACAGCACGATTCCAACCGTCAGGGCTCCCCACTGCAGAACGGTGAGGATCCAGTCGAACCGAACTTCCCACGGGTCGTTGGCCGCCATGCCGGCAGGGTACAGTCGGCACATGGCTGCATCGAGGTCTTCGGCGCCGGTGCGCTGCGTGCTCGGCGGGGGAATCGGCTCGGGAAAGAGCACGGTGGCCGCCCGGCTCGCTGAGCTCGGCGCGCTGGTCATCTCGGCCGACCGGGTCGGACACTCCGTCTTGGAGCCGCACGGCCCAGCCTTCGCCGAAGTGGCTGCTCGCTGGCCGGCGGCGGTCGACGGCGAGCGGATCGATCGGGGAGGGCTGGGGGCGATCGTGTTCACCGACGGCGATCAGCTGGCTGAGCTCGAAGCGATCACCCATCCCGCGATCAAGGACGCGATCGCGACCATCGTCGCGGCCCATCCGGAGCGAGACGTGGTCATCGAAGTGCCAGTGACCGTTGCGCTGGTGACCGGCCGATGGACTCGCGTGTTCGTCGATGCTTCGGCGAGCGTTCGCGCTCAGCGGGCGATCACCCGGGGGAGCGACGCAGACGACGTGAGGGCACGGATGGCACGCCAGGCCGATCGCGCAGAGTGGCTGGCGTGGGCAGACCGCGTCCTCGGCAACGGTGCCACGCTCACCGAGCTGCATGATGCCGCTGATGCTCTGTGGGAGGATTTGCGCAGCGGGTGAGCCGCTGGTCGCGGAATCTGTCACAGCGCTCCGGTACCTTGCGGGGATCGCGACCCCGATGAAGCCCTTCCGAGTCGTCGCCGACTTCGAGCCGGCCGGTGATCAACCGGAGGCGGTCGCGCGCCTCGCCGAAGGCATCGACCGCGGCGACCACTTCCAGACCCTCCTCGGAATCACCGGGTCAGGGAAGTCGGCCACGATCGCCTGGACGATCGAGCAGGTGCAGCGCCCGACCCTGATTCTCGCCCCGAACAAGGCACTGGCCGCCCAGCTCGCCAACGAGTACCGCATGTTCTTCCCAGACAACCGGGTCGAGTACTTCGTCAGCTACTACGACTACTACCAACCAGAGGCCTACATCGCGCAGACAGACACGTACATCGAGAAGGAGTCGACGATCAACGACGAGATCGAGCGGTTGCGTCACTCGGCAACGGCGGCCCTGCTCACGAGGCGCGACGTCATCGTCGTAGCGAGCGTCTCTGCGATCTACGGTCTCGGCTCGCCGGAGTTGTACCAACGCCAGGTGCTCCGCCTGGTCCGGGGGGTCGAATATCCGCTCGAACAGGCGATGCGCCGCCTCGTCGACATCCAATACGAGCGGAACGAGGTCAACCTGGCACGCGGCCGCTTCCGTGTGAAGGGGGACACGCTCGAGATCTTCCCGTCCTACGAGGAGACGATCTTCCGCGTCGAGTACTGGGGAGATGAGGTCGAACGCATTCTGCAGATGAACCCGGTGACCGGGGAGGTGATCGATGAGGTGCACGACCTCTGGATCTATCCGGCAACCCACTACGTCACCTCGCAGGACCGTATGGGCACCGCGGTCACCGCTATCGAAGAGGAGTTGACGGGTCAGCTCTCCGACCTGGATCGCCGCGGCAAGCTGCTCGAGGCCCAACGGCTCCGGATGCGGACCTCATATGACCTCGAGATGATGCGCGAGGTGGGGTACTGCAGCGGGATCGAGAACTACTCCAGGCATCTCGACGGCCGGGAGCCAGGCGAGGCGCCGTACACGCTGTTGGACTACTTTCCAGACGACTACTTGACGGTCATCGACGAGAGCCACGTCGCGATACCGCAGATCCATGGACAGTACGCCGGAGACCGGTCGCGCAAGGACGTTCTCGTCGACCATGGGTTCCGGCTGCCGTCGGCCCTCGACAACCGTCCCTTGATGTTCGACGAGTGGTTGGAGCGCAGCAACCAGGTCGTGCTCTTGTCCGCAACGCCGGCCGACTGGGAGTTGAGCCACTCGACTCAGGTGGTCGAACAGATCATCCGCCCGACCGGGCTGGTCGATCCCGAGGTGGTCGTGCGGCCGACGAAGGGCCAGATCGATGACCTCGTGGAGGAGATCCGCACCGCTTCCGAGAACGACCAGCGGGTGCTGGTGACGACGCTCACCAAGAAGATGTCAGAAGACCTCACCGACTACCTCCTCGAACTCGGGGTACGTGCCCGGTATCTCCACAGCGACATCGACACGCTGGAACGTGTGCAGATCCTCCGCGACCTCCGTCTCGGCGAGTACGACGTCCTCGTCGGCATCAATCTGCTGCGCGAAGGTCTCGACCTGCCAGAGGTGGCCCTCGTCGCCATCCTCGACGCCGACAAGGAGGGATTCCTCCGCTCGGGGACGAGTCTCATCCAGACCACGGGACGTGCGGCCCGCAACGTGGACGGACGCGTCGTCATGTACGCAGACGCGGTCACCGACTCGATGCGTCGCGCAATCGGCGAAACGAACAGAAGACGCCTTCGCCAACTCGAGTTCAACGAGGAGCACGGTATCGATCCGCAGACCATCCGCAAGAAGGTGTCGGACATCCTCGAACTGGTCCAATCCTCCAATGCCCCAGCGGCCGACCGCCGCGCTGCAGAGGTGCGTCGCCGTGAACCGCTCGATCTGTCGACTCCTGACCTGCGGAGGCTCATTCAGAGCCTGGAGGACGAGATGCACGACGCCGCGGCCGATCTTCGGTTCGAATACGCCGCCCGATTGCGCGATGAGGTCAACGAACTGCGCCGCGAGCTTCGCGAGCTCACCGAAGCAGCCCGGTAGGTGGGCGGGTTGTGAGTTACACCGGTGGAATACACTCGCCCAACACCATGGCCGATCGAATCGTCATCAAAGGTGCCCGCGAGCACAATCTGAAGAATCTGGATCTCGATCTTCCCCGCGATCAGCTGATCGTGTTCACCGGCATGTCCGGGTCGGGAAAGTCGTCGCTCGCCTTCGACACCATCTACGCCGAGGGTCAGCGGCGCTACGTCGAGAGTCTCAGCGCCTATGCCCGCCAGTTCCTCGGGCAGATGGACAAGCCGGATGTGGATTTCATCGAGGGACTCTCGCCTGCGATCTCGATCGATCAGAAGACGGCAGGTCGGAATCCCCGGTCAACGGTCGGGACGGTGACCGAGATCCACGACTACCTCCGGCTCCTGTTCGCTCGGGTCGGGGTCCCACACTGCCCGGAAGATGGGAGTCCGGTCGCCAGACAGACCCCGCAACAGATCGTCGACCGGGTACTCGAGCTCGAGGAGGGCACACGGTTCCAGGTTCTGGCTCCGGTGATACGGGGCAGAAAGGGCGAGTACGAGTCGCTCCTGACGGATCTCGCCAAGGAGGGCTTCAGCAGGGCCCGCATCGACGGCGAAGTGCGCGATCTGACGGAGGACATCAAGCTCGATCGGTACTTCCAGCACACGATCGAGGTGGTCGTCGACCGGCTCGTCAAGAAGCGGGGGATCGAACGTCGGCTCACCGACTCGCTGGAGACTGCACTGCGGCTCGCCGACGGTATTGCTCACGTCGATGTCGAGGGCGGGCCGCCGTTGTCGTTCAGCCAGCACTTTGCGTGCCCCGAATGCGGTCTGTCGTTCGAGGAGCTCCAGCCCAGGAACTTCTCGTTCAACTCCCCGTATGGTGCCTGTCCCGACTGCAGCGGCCTCGGCACCCGCTATCAGGTGGACGCCGATCTCGTCGTTCCCCAGGACGAGCGGACCCTGCAGGATGGTGCCGTCGCTCCATGGCGGGGGCGGCACCGGATGACGTACTACCAGCGGCTGATCGCCGCCGTGGCTGCAGACGAGGACATCGATCTCGACACCCCGTGGGGCGACCTTCCCGAGGCTCACAGGCGAGTCATACTCGATGGCGGTGGCGAGCAGTCCTATACGGTCGTGTACGAGAACCGGTTCGGCCGCAAGCGCCGCTACGTGGCCCGCTACGAAGGCGCAATCCCGTGGCTCGAGCGACGTTACGCCGATGCCGAGAGCGAAGGGGCTCGCGAGGGGTACCAGCAGTACATGCGCCAGGTCGCGTGTGCGACATGCGCCGGGGGTCGACTCAACCCGGTATCGCTGGCGGTGACCGTCGCCGCCAGGAACGTCGCGGAAGTGTCTGAGCTGTCCCTCGGCGAGACGCTCACGTTCATGGACGAACTGTCGCTGTCAGATCGCGATGAGCAGATCGCCTCGGCCGTCGTCAAGGAGATTCGCGAGCGGCTGTCGTTCCTCGTCGACGTCGGCCTGGAGTACCTGACGCTGATGCGCTCCGCCGCCACCCTCGCCGGAGGAGAAGCCCAGCGGATCCGCCTGGCAACCCAGATCGGCTCCGGCCTCGTCGGCGTGCTGTACATCCTCGACGAGCCTTCGATCGGGCTGCATCAGCGCGACAACCAGCGGCTGATCGAGACCCTGGTGCGTCTGCGCGATCTGGGGAACACGCTGATCGTCGTCGAGCACGACGAGGAGACGATTCGGGTCGCCGACCACATCGTGGACATTGGCCCGGGCGCCGGCGAACACGGTGGCAACATCGTCGCCGAGGGCACGCTCGACGACCTCGTCGGCGAACCGTCATCGGTGACGGGCGACTACCTCGCGGGGCGACGGGCGATCGAGGTTCCGGCGACGCGGCGCATCGGCTCCGGGACTGCCATCGAGGTGATCGGTGCCGCAGAGAACAACCTCCAGGACATCGATGTCGCGTTCCCGCTCGCCATGTTCACCGCGGTCACCGGCGTGTCCGGGAGCGGCAAATCGTCGCTGGTGCAGGAGATCGTGTCCAAGGCACTCCACGCGGATCTGCACGGCGCACGGGCCCTGCCAGGGCGGCACAGGAGGATCGAAGGGCTGGAGCACATCGACAAGATCATCGACATCGACCAGTCGCCCATCGGAAGGACCCCGCGCTCCAACCCGGCCACGTACACCAAGGTATTCGATGCCGTCCGGCAGCTCTTCGCCTCCACGAACGATGCCAAGCTCCGCGGGTACAAGCCGGGCCGGTTCTCGTTCAATGTCGCCGGGGGCCGGTGCGAGACCTGTAAGGGAGATGGCACGCTGCGGATCGAGATGCACTTCCTTCCCGACGTCTACATCCCGTGTGAGACGTGCAAGGGCAGGCGGTACAACCGCGACACGCTCGAGGTGACCTTCAAGGGACACAACATTGCCGATGTTCTCGAGATGTCGATCGAAGAAGCCCTCCACTTCTTCCAGAATCAGCCCAGGATCGCCCGCATCCTGGCCACGCTGTACGACGTCGGTCTCGGCTACATCCGACTGGGCCAGCCGGCGCCGACGCTGTCTGGAGGCGAAGCGCAGCGAGTCAAGCTGGCGTCCGAGCTGGGGAAGCGGTCCACCGGACGAACCGTCTACCTCCTCGACGAGCCGACGACCGGCCTCCATTTCGAGGACATTCGCAAACTCCTCGGAGTCCTGCAGCGGCTCGTCGACCAGGGCAACACCGTCATCGTGATCGAACACAACCTCGACGTCGTCAAATCGGCAGACTGGTTGATCGATCTCGGTCCCGAAGGGGGCGACGAGGGGGGAAGGATCGTTGCGACCGGCACGCCCGAAGACGTGGCTGCAGTATCCGACTCGTATACGGGCAAGTTCCTACGGGAGCTGCTCCCGAGCTGACCAGGCGGCGAGGGCAGCGAGCACCGCGAGGCCGAGCACCAGGAGATTCCGTACCAAGAGGAGGGTTGCCCACCAAGCCTCGGCCGGAGCCCAGTATCCGAAGAGCAGGGTCGTTGCCACCGCTGCCGCCGTGAACAAGACCAGCGACCTTCTCCTGGCAACGACGGCGAGGAACGCGGTAGGCCAGAAGAGGAACTGGGCAGACAGCAATGGGCTGGCCAACACCGTGGCGAGGGTCAGCGCGCAGAGGATCACGATCCCTCTGCGCCAGGTGAACACACTGCGCACGGCACGCAACCCGATGAGCGCCAGCATCCCTCCGACCAGCAGATTCACAAGGACCGACCAGCGCCCCACGTCGAGATAGACCGCTCCCGCCTGGCCGATGATTCCAAGTGGCTCGTCAGCGAGGTGTCGCCACACGAGAACGACCGACCCCGACAGCGACTCCTGGTGAACACCTGCAAACGACCGGCCTGCGCGAAAGCCTGGGGTCAGAAGCAGGGACCCGAGGACGACACCCGCGAATACGGCGAGCAGCACCGCGTGGCGACGTCTTCCGCGCCACCAATCGGTCACGGCGAGCATCGCCGGCCAGCCCTTCGCCAGCACGCCGAGGGCTGCGCTCCCGGTTGCAAGGAGGTCGCGCTCTCGCAGCGCCAACATGACCGCAGCTGCGGCGAAGAGGACGGGCACCGCGTCCAGTCGGAACAGCACGAGCGGCAAGAGCGGTGTCGTGACGAGCAGCCACCGGGCAAACGCTCCGGGCACGTCGAGGTCGTCACCGATGCGACACACGACCCAGGCCGTTGCCACGACCACGAGGGCCATCAATGTCACGAACACCGGCTGATAGTCGAGGGACACGATGTCCGACACCAGCCCGGCTACCGCGATCGGAACGAGCATGAGGGGAAGGTGCTCGAACAGGCCGTCGACGTACGGCACGCTGCCGTCTGCGATGCTGCGCCAGCGCTCCTCGTAGACACCGACATCCCCTGCGAGCACCGAACCGCGGGCAGCCGTCTCGGCGGTCATCGCAGTGAAGGCCTCGATGATGAGGCCGACCATGATCGCCAGAATCGTGAACATGACCCACCGGCGGCGCAGCAGTGCGATGAGCAAGCTTGTCCGGGCGTTGGCTGAAGGCGACACTCCGAGCGACGGTAGATCCGGTGGCAGCCCCGAGGAAGGACCGAACGTGGATTGGGACATGATCGCCGAGTGGTGGATTGCCGAGGTCACCGGGGACCGCTCGTACGCCGAGACGGTGCTACCGATGCTGCTCGACCTCCTGGGGGAACCACAGGGAACCATCGTCGATTTGGGGTGCGGCGAGGGCGCAACGATGACGTCTGTGTTCGGCGACGATCGCACCGTCGTGGGGAGCGACCTGTCCCAGGCGCTCCTGCGCGTCGCCTCGGCTCGGGCCCCCGTCGTGCGGGCGGCCCTTCCTGAGGCTGCGTGGCTTCGCGACGGAGCCGTCGATCACGCCTACTCGGTGTACGTGCTCGAACTTCTGGAGGATGCTGATTCGTTCCTCCGAGAGGCTGCGCGCATCGTGCGCCCGGGCGGAACGCTGTCGGTCGTCATCAACCATCCGGCGTTCACTGCTCCGGGGTCGGGGCCCTTCATCGATCAAGATGGCGAATACTTGTGGCGGTGGGGCGACTACTTCGTTGCCGGAACCAGCCAGACGCGGGCCGGTGGCGCCCCGCTCACGATGTACCACCGCCCAGTCGGCGAGCTGCTCACGGCGGCGGCTCGCTGCGATTGGGAGCTGCAGCAGATGGCGGAAGCGGGATTGGGACCTGCGATGGTGTCCGCGCATCCGGGCTATCGCGGACAGGAGGGGATCCCGCGTTTCCTGGGCCTTCGGTGGCGACGCCGGTAGCCCTCAAGTCGTTTCGTGCGTCTGTCGATCATCTTCGAGAGCGAAGGAGACGACGATGCAGAGCCATCTGGTCGCATTCGAGTATGGAACCGGCGCGGTATGGGGCTTCGTCACGGCCCCGTCGATCGATCACATCGCAGCGACGGTTCCCGAACTCGACGTCGTGGAGGCGCCCCCATCCTGGATGACGGAAGACGATCTGGCGGAACTCAGGAACCAGGCCGTCGACATCGAGGGCGATTTCGCACTCGATCGATTCCTGCGACACGCCTGATCGCGGTCGGGCCCTTGCCCCGCGCCGTACCATCGGACGATGCTCGTTCGTCCGTCCACGTCCGAGATTCCTGACGCACCAGGCGTCTACCGCTTCCGCGACGTCCATGGTGCGGCGCTCTACGTCGGGAAGGCCAAGTCGCTGCGCAAGCGGCTCGCCAACTACTTCGCCAGGGATCTCGAGCCGCGCACGAGGGTGATGGTCGAGTCTGCCGAGGCCATCGACTGGGTGGTCACCGACAGCGAGGTCGCCGCGATCATGCTCGAGTTCAGCCTGGTCCAAGAGCACCAGCCCCGCTTCAACATCCGGCTCCGCGACGACAAGAGCTTTCCCTATCTCGCGATCACGAGGAGCCAGGATTGGCCGAGGGCCATGGTGATGCGGGGAAAGAGGCG
>Ga0255047_10002714_pt1 | contig 11534 bp, 17 predicted proteins | sample JV7_2_1_MG_FD_183640 | JGI IMG/M metagenome (GOLD analysis project Ga0255047, IMG submission 183640) | Seawater microbial communities from Jervis Inlet, British Columbia, Canada - JV7_2_1 | ecosystem: Environmental > Aquatic > Marine > Inlet | place: Canada: British Columbia | collected 2016-10-06
AGCACCCTGCCTACAGCATTGCCTGGGGACGCTATGGTCTCCCGAGGCCGGAGCGGTCGGGCTGGACTCACGACCTGTTCGACCCTGGCGCGTCTGCCCACGTTGAGCAGTTCTACTACGGCCACCGAGCCCGCAAAGCGACCTGGCTCTACGCCGTCGCCCCGGTGCTGCCCCGATTGCGCTGGGGGCGCTGCGCGCAATACCAGCCCATGGCCAGGGTGCAGTATGCCGGGCGCCGCGACGTGCCCACCGCTATGACGGGGTGGTGCCGGAATCGCCGGGCGGCGGAAGACATCCGGCCAGTCCTTGGTAAAAAAGAGGCGTCGGCGTCCCCTCCCGAGTTCCGCGACGTCCTACTCTCCATTGCCCGCAGTGCCCATGGCAGTCCGCCGCAGTAGCCGCAAGGAGCCGGAGCGCCGCACCCTCGAGCTTCTCGAGGCCCGGGGATGGATCGGCGATCGCGCCGACGAAGACACGGGCAGGCGCGCCCACGACTGGCTGGGGGTCATCGACGGGATATGGTTCCGCGGTCCGCCGCTCGAGGCGCTCCTCGTCCAGTACACCAGCGACAACGGCGGCAACGTCGCCAAGCGGGTCGCCAAGGTGACAGCCGAGCCGCGGACCTACGAGCTCCTGGCGATTGGATGCAGGGTCGAGGTCTGGGGTTGGAAGCCGGAGCGCGCGGAGCCCCGCATCGTGCCGATCACACTGACGGAGTGACTAGCGGCCCTTCGCGCTCGACGTAGGCCAGCCGGCTCCTGGCGATCGCGGCCCGGATCCTAACGGTCGAGACGGGTTCGCCATGGTGTCGCATCGCCGAGAGCTTCTGCATCGTCGTAGGCCGGGGCTTGGCGACCTGGCCGGAGCGCAGCCGGAACATCGACTTGGGGTTCAGGCCCAGGGACAGGGCGTAGTCGTTGGTCGACATGCCGACCGGTAGGCAGTCCGCGACCAGGTCGTCGAAGGTCTCGGCGGGAGCTTGGGTCTCGGTCATGCCGAAGGACGCTACAGAAAAAGCCCGGAATTGTCGATACGGGTCTTCCATCCGGGGAGGGGAACGCCCTCTAATGTCCTGACACCAACCAACCCGCGCCGAGGAGGCGCCAACCAAATGACGAGACCAACCTACCTGATGCGCCCAGCGACTCGGGATCTGATCCTCTCCCGCTTTGCCGACGCGGCGCCGGACTTCGGCGCCCGCGGCGGCTTCACCTACCAATGGCACGGGCTCCGGCTGACCGTGCCGATCGGCGAGCGCGACGTTCAGATCGACATCGTCGACCTCGACGAGGTGATCCAGCAGCTCGGGCTGCCGGTGTCGTACGTGCGAATCGACCGCCTCGTCCACGACGCCCGGGAGAAGTGGGAGCGCCGGCCCTGGGAGAATGCTCTCCTGCCCGGCCAGGCTCGGCCCAACCTCTCCGAGTACTACGGCAGCGACGGCGGTCGGGCTCACCCGACGGGGGACTAGCGCCATGGCCCGCACCTACCGAGAGCGCGCCCTCGCGCTACTGCGAGACGGCTACCTTTGGCCAGCAGGGGGGCACCTCGCCCGCCTGATCGTGAGACAGGAGACCAGGAGAACCATGAGCTACGACGACTGGAAGACGAGGAGCGACCGCGACGAGCCCCCCGATCGCGTCCCGATCTGTGACGGGGAGCCGAGTTGCAACCGGGTCGGTTGCGCCTGGTGCGATGACCACTACGGGCGGTTTGCCCGTGAGCAGGAGCGCCCGCCGCTGGTCGCCGGTGGCCAGGGCCGTAGCGCCGAGGAGGTTCAGGATAGCTCGCTCGCCCTGTTCGTCGGGGCGCTCTCGGGCGCCGCTGCCGTTGCGTTCCTCTGGTGGCTCTCGTGACGGGCTACCGGCCCGCCGATCGCCACCGGCGCGCCGACGCGGCGCTCGAGGCCCTTTGCGAGGCGAGGGCCCAGGCGAAGGCCGCTGCCGACTGCCTCGACGCTTGCGCTACCGACGGGACGACGGCCGACGCCGAGTTCGTGGCGTTCGAGATCCGAACCGTGCTCGCGAAGCTTGTCGCGCTGCGCGAGCACGCTGCCGCCCTGGTTGTGAGATGGATGCCCGACCCCGAGGGCGGCGAGACCGACGAACCCTCGCCCGAGCTCTATTCCAATCAGCCGACCGGCCGATAGACTTCACTGGCCCGGGCTTTACCGGGCCAACACAACCCGAAAGGAAACCATGAGCGACGAAAGCACGACCACCCCGAAAGGCCGGCGCGGTGCCCGGGAGATGCGGGCCGAGCTGAAGGCCCTCGACGAGGAGGTTACCACCGTAACCGCGGCGAACGTGACCCTCCGCGCCGAGCTCGAGGCGGCGAGGCGGGAGCGCCACGACCCCGAGGAGAGCGAGCCCGTTGGCATCGTCGACGCGATGGCAACGATCAGCGGCGAGCTCGCGCGGCACGGTATCGCCAAGGATCAGCAGGCGACCGGCTACGGCGCGGGCTACTTGTTCCGCGGCATCGACGACGTTCAGAAAGCGCTGGCGCCCCTCCTGGCGGCGAACGGTGTCACGATCACCCCGGAGGCTCAGAGCTGCGAGATGGGGCTCCGGCAGACCGCTAAGGGCGGCGTCATGTATCACGCCCTCCTGTTGGTGCGCTTCACGCTGCGGCACCAGGACGGCTCGAGCTACACCGGCGCGGCCTTCGGCGAGGCCTGCGACACTGGCGACAAGGCCGTCGGGAAGGCCGCGAGCTATGCGTTCAAGTCGTTTGCGCTGCAGGCCTTTTGCGTCCCGACCAAGGCCTCGGAGGACCCGGACGCGACAATTCAAGAGCCGTCGAAGCCGGTCGACTACGAGACCGTTCCGTTCCTTGGGTCGAAGGCCGACGCGCTCGACGCGCTCTGGTCCGTCTCGGAGATGCCGGCCTTCGGTAAGCTGATGAAGGAGATCGCCGCCGGCACGTTCACCGACGAGGAGAAAGACGAGATCCGCGAGGCCGCGCAAGAACGGCGCGTCGAGTTGAGAGCGCCGGCGAAGTAGAGTCCGGGGATGACCCGGACCCTCCTCGCGCTCGTCTGCCTCCTCGCCCCGCTCTCCGCCCAGGTCGTTGGCTTCCCCTTCGGCCTGGGCACCTCGCTCACCGTCTACGGCAGCGCCAAGCCCGGTGGCTCCCTGAATCACCTGGCGATTCTGGCGGGCACCACCGCGGCCTGGGTCGTCCTCAGCCTCGACGCCGAGCCGTCGCCCTACCTGTTCCCGATCGACCCGTCGGCCGGCTACGTCCTGATCGACGCCAACCCGCCCAACGTGATCGGCGCGTTCCCGATGGTCACCGTCTCATTGCCCGGCACCGATTGGGGCTACCTGTTCCAGATCCAGAACGACCCGGCGCTCTCGGGGACGATCATCTTCGCCCAATGCTCGCTCGTCGATAGCTCGAGCTCCTGGCACCTCTCGCACGCCTGGCTGACCCCGATCCAGTAGGGACCGTGCACGGGGGCGCCAAGCGCGCTACCATCCCGCGCCATGACCACCAACTACGGAGCGGTTCTTTTCACGTCGTCCGCGAGCACGATCGCCGAGCAGGGCGTTGACCTCCTCCCGGCCGATATCAGGGTGACGCGCGATACCTCGGTTGTTCGGATCTCGGTCGCCGCGACTGCCGCCGTCAAGCTGATCTTCGTCCCGTCGTCCGGCACCGGGTTCTACCTCAACGCCGGCGGAAACCTGCCGATCAACGGGGTACACACCGAGGACGTCGTTCTCGATATCGGTCGAACGTGGAACCTGCAAAGTGACGACGTGGCCGGCATTACGACGACCCACCTCGTTATCCAGGAGGTCGGCCCGTAATCGGGTAGGATCTACGCCATGATCAGAACGAGCCTCCTGGCAGTGGTTCTCGCGGCGTGCGCCGCCCATCCCGAGCCCTTCACCCCCGAGCCCGTGTTCGACGACCCGGCCGCGGTCGACCCGCGCCAGGCCTCGGCGCTCGCCCTCACGTCCGCCGACCTCGAGCTCGAGATCGCGGAGCGGGCCGACGCGCTGCGCACCGCTCTCCCGCCTGGACCCTGGCGCGAGGGCCTCGTGACGAACGACGACGGCCCCGGCTCCGCTGGTGGACCGAACCCGGTCACCTCTCCGCGGCTCGGCCGGGCGGTGCGGATCCACGGGCCCTCGGCCTGCGATCCGGTCGGCGGGGTCAACCCGTACGTCGGCACCGCTCCGGCCTTCCCGACCGTCGACGAGTGGGTGACCCTGGTCGGCGTCCCTTGGCACGCTCCCCGCGAGGTGAGCCCGACGCTAGGCCAGTCGAACTTCCCCGGCGCTATGAGCCAGGTCGCCCGCGTCCAAACTCCCGAGCCCGAGACGCCGGCGGCGTGGTGGATCATTGGGTGGCGCCGCGCCGAGGATCCGATCGACTGGACGCCGTTCGGGCTGCCGGGCTGCCGGCTCCTGGTCGCCGATCCCCGGTTCGTCCTCTGCCATGAGAGGCCCGGACGCGGCCCCGGCTGGACGCCGCTGGACCCCGACGTTCGGTTCGCCGCCTGGCGCGAAGGGCCGCTGGCGTATCTCCGGTGGCGCCCTGACCCCGCCTTCGCCGGGCGCCGGATGTTCGCGCAGTTCCTCGTCGGCGCTCCCGGTCAGACCCCGGGCGGGCTCCTCGTCTCCCATGGCGTCGAGCTCTGGATCGGCGAGTGGCCCGGACCGTAGCGCTCGCCCTGGCCCGGCGAGCCTCCCGCCGTTGGCGCCGGCAGGATCCCCTCGAGTTTGAGCAGGCTGCCCTGATTGGACTCTGGCGCGCCGGGCTCGACTTCGACCCGAACGGCGGTGCCTCCTGGCGGACCTACGCGACCCGGCGGATCTGGTGGTCGATCGTCGACTCGATCCGCTGGCTCCTCGGACAGGGCCAGACGAAGCCCGTCGCCCTCGAGGAGGATCCGCCCGATCCCCGCGAGCCCCTGTTCGACGCTCTCGATCGGGAGGAGCAGGCCGAGCGGGTCCGCCGCGCCGTCGTCGAGCTCGACTCGCCCGACCCGCGCCACCGTGAGATCCTGCAGCGGAACCTCGAGGGACTGGCTGACCGGGCGATCGCCGAACGCTACGGTCTGAGCTCGGTGCGGGTCTGGCAGCTCCGCGCGGAGGCAACGCGCCACCTCGCCGCCGCGATGACCAAAGCCCGCCCCGAGCCCGATCCAAGCGCCGACGTTGCAGGGTTGCAGTGCAACGCCTGCAACACGGCACCGCTCCCCAAGCCCGCGGTTCGCACGCTCGCCGAGGTCGAACGCGAGGCGATCGAGATCGCGCTCGATCACACGGGCGGGCACGTTCGACGCGCTGCGCTCCTGCTCGGCATCGGGCACGCGACGCTGTACAGGAAGATCCGCAACGGGCAACGGTTCACTTCCGAGCCCGCGATCGGATAGGATGCCGCGCCTTCCCCCGAACCCAAGGTAACCCGATGAGCTCTGGCAAAGCCGATTTCAACCTTCCCGCGATCCTCGACGAGATCCGCGTCAACGCGGGCACGATCGCGAGCCGCACCGAACAACTCCGCTGCCGACTGGTCGGCTCTGGCGCTCCGGAGGAGAAAGGGGCGCCGGCGCCGACGACGATTGAAGGACAATGCACGGAAGCGATCCGAGTCCAGAGGATCTCGCTCGAGGACCTCGACCACCTCGATACGATCCTCACCCCGATCAAGTAAGGAGGGATCCGGATGGCGCGCCCCCGGTCAGTGATGACCCCCGAAGTCTGCGAGACCGTTCGCCGCGCCGTCGAGGTCGGACTGCCAGCGCTCCGCGCGGCCTACGCCGCTGGCGTCACCCCCTCGGCCGTCAAGTCGCATCGCAAGCGCAACCCCGCGTTTGCGACCGCCCTGAAAAAGGCAGAGGCCATGGCCGAGCTGCGCCAGGTGACCGTGATCCAACGCGCCGCCGATGGCCAGCATCGCCAGGAGTGGGTCGACAAGCGCAAGGTGCGGCACACGATCGAGGCGCGGGCGCCGGTCTGGCAGGCCGCGGCCTGGATCCTCGAGCGCCGGTTCGCCGAACGATGGGCCCGGAAGGAGATCATTCACACCCGCACCGATCGACCCATCGAGGCCGATCCCAGGTTCGAGTAGCATTCCGCCGGGCGGGACTTCCCCGTTCGGCAACCCCCGATAGGGAGACTGGCAGATGGCAACACGAAGACGACGAGCCCTTGCGAAAGCAGGCGACGCCCAGGCCGAGACGGCCGGGTACATGGGAGACCAGGCGAACGAGGACCGCGCGACGTCGCGGAACCGCGTCGCGAACCGCGGCCTCCGAGATGCGAAGACCCTCGCGAACACGATCCTGAAGGCGATCGCGCATGGCACATCGAGCGTCCAGGACGAGATGAAGCACGCCTGTCTACGTGAGATAGCGACCCTCGCCGAGCAGGTTCGCGACGGCTGCCGGGCTGCAGCGGACGAGGCCGAATCGGCGCCCACCCTGAACGAGCAGAGCGACTCCGCGGCGTAGCCTATGACCGAGCGCCTCCTCGTTGTCGCTGGCCTGGTCGCCGCCGCCGTTCTGGTCTGGCTCGCGACCGTGCCGGACCGGGGGAGGCGCCGGCGATGATTCCCGCCCGCCTCGAGACCCCGCTCGGCAATCCCGTTGCCGCGGTTTCCGTGATTGAGGGCCTCCGTCAACCGGTGGTCATCGTTCTAGACTGCGGCCAATACGCCCGAACCTTCGTTCGGGCCTTCCCTCCCCGGCCGATCCTGACGTACGTAGAGGCTTTCGCGCAGACGATCTCGATCGCCGACGCCGGCCAGGTCGACCCTCCCGTGACTCCTCGGCGCTCGTGCGCACACTGCGGAAGGCCTGCCCCTCCCCACCGCGTCTTCTGTTCGTTCGCGTGCTACGAGTCCGATGCCAGTCGCGACCCCGAGACGCCGTAAGCCGAAGACCGAGCCGTTCTGGCGCCTCGACGCTCCCAGAATGAAGGCCGGCCAGGTCGTTCGCGGCGGTATGTGGGAGCACCAACGCCGCTGGTGGAACCTGCCGAACTTCATCCGGGGCCTTGTCACCGGCTACGGCGGCGGGAAGACGATCCAAGTCGGAAAGCGCATGATCTGGCTCTCCCTGGTCAACGCCCCCCACGTTTGCTTTACCGTGTCCCCGAGCTACCCGATGGCCCGTACGACGATGGTCGCGACGCTCGACGAGCTACTCGAGGGCAAGTGCAGGCACGAGAGCGAGAAGCGGGGCGTCTCTATGTCCTACAAGTTCCTGAAGTCGACGCCGTACACGTTCGAGATCCGCCACGACTCGCCGACGGGGACGCGCGAGGGCTCCCTCCTATGTATGTCGGGCGACAAGCCGGACGCCATCCGGGGGCTGAACGGCGCCGCGGCCGGCGTCGACGAGCCGTTCCTGATGGGGAACGACGTCTTCAAACAGGTAATCGCCCGCACCCGACACCCGCTGGCGCGCCGGCGTGAGATCAACATCGGAGGCACCCCCGAGGGCGTCTTGAATTGGGGCTATGAACTCTTCGAGGGCGAGCTCCGCGAGGCTCTCGACGTCGGGCTCGTCCAGGCGCCGAGCGCTGCGAACAAGGCGCTCCCGGCCGACTACGTTCCGAACCTCCTATCGGCCTACGACGACAACGCGGCGGCGGCGTACGTCGAGGGGAAGTTCGTCAACCTGTCGGCCGGCCGGGTCTATCACGCTTTCGACCCGACGGTCCACGTCGTCGATGAGCCGATGCCCGACGGCGCCGAGCTCGGCTGCGGTATGGACTTCAACGTCGACCCGATGGCGTTCGTGGTCTTCTGGCGCAAGGGCGACCGGGTCCACTTCTTCGCCGAGTACGAGCTCGCCAACTCGGACACCGACGAGGCCGCGGCCGAGCTGAAGGCGAAGCACCCCGGGCTACGGCTGATCTACCCGGACGCCAGCGGCAAGAGCCGCTCGACCTCGGCGCCTCGAGGGCGCTCGGATCACAAGGCGCTCGCCGACGCCGGGTTCACCCTGAAGGCGCGGCCGGCCAACCCGCTGCGGCGCGACAGGTACAACGCCGTCAACGGCGGGTTCAAAAACCGCAGGGTGACAATCGCGACGACTTGTAGGAAGCTACGTACCTACCTGATGGCGTTCGTCCACAAGGAGGCGAACACGGCGCGCCACAAGGCAATGGGCCATCTACTCGACGCGGCCGGCTACCCGGTGGCGTACCTGATGCCGATCGTCTCGGGCGCAATGAAGCGAGTCCCCTTCTCCGGAGCGTGATCGACCCATGGCCCTGATCCAACACGAGCAGCACAAACAGCGGTCCCCGCAATGGCAGAAGGTGCGCGACGTCGTCGCCGGCGAGGACGCGGTGAAGGCCAAAGGCACGGCGTACCTCCCGATGCTGGCGAGCCAGGCGGAGGAGGGCGGCGCCGGCTACGACGCGTACCTCCTGCGGGCGCAGTTCTTCAACGCCGCGAAGCGGACAATGCAGGGCCTCGTCGGATCTGTCATGCGGACCGACCCCGCGATCGAGGGCCTCGACGAAGCGCTGACTGCCCAGGTATCCCGCGCCGTCGGGCGCGAGGGCCAGTCGCTCGCGCACCTGGCGAGCGCTCACCTCCGCGATCTGACGACCGTCGGCCGCGCCGCGCTCCTGGTCGACAAGGCAGCCGGCAACGCCGAGGGCGCGAAGCCGTACATCCTGTCGATCAAGGCCGAGAGCATCGTCTTCTGGCTCGAGGGCGAACGCGACGGCATGACGGTGCCGATCGTGATCGCGATCGAGGAGGGCTACGAGGTGCCGGTCGAGGGCGACCCGATCGGCGACCAGACCGAGACGAAGACGCAGCTCCGGATACTGCGGCTCGGGGAGCCCGACCCGCTGACGATCGAGCTCGCCGAGGCCGGCGGGCACACCTTCGCGGGCTCGAGCGGCTCCGTCTACTGGCAGGAGATATGGCGACGCGAAGAGGTGGTCGTCGGCGCCGCTGCGGCGGGCATGACCCGGACGGCTGTCATCGTGCCGACCAAGGACGGGGGCCGGTTCTGGACCGAGATCCCGTGCGACGTCGTGAACGCGATCGGCGGGATCACCCTCGAGACCGAAACCCCGCAAATGCTCGACCTCGCCAACGTGCTGATCGGGTGGTACCTGAACTCGGCCGATCTCGAGTATGGCCGGCACCTCTGCGGCGTTCCGCAACCGTGCGTTGCCGGGTTCCAGGTGAAGGAAGGCGAGAAGCTGACAATCGGCTGCGGGTTCGCGTGGGTCTCGGAGGAGACCGGGGCGACCGCGTGGTACCTCGAGTTCTCCGGTGCCGGCCTCGGCAACCTGGCGGCGGGGCTGAAGGAGAAGGAGGGCCAGGCCGCTCTGCTCGCCGGCCGGATGCTCGAGGCGCAGCCGGTCGAAGCCGAGGCGTTCGGCACGGTCAAGCTACGCCAGGCCGGCTCGCGGAGCGTCCTCTCGACGATCGCCGACAACGGCAGCGAGGCGCTATCGCGCGCCGTTCGTCGCTGGGCGCAATGGCAGCAGGCGAGCCTCGACGGCGACGCCGGCGACGCGGTAACCGTCACGCTCGAGAGCGACTTCGACGCCGGGATCCTCGAGCCAGGGCGGCTGACCGAGCTGACCCTCGCTCTGCAGAAGGGTTCAATGTCGTGGGAGACGTTCGTATTCAACATGCGCCGCGGCGAGGTGCTACCGCCTGACGTGTCCGACGAGGAGGAGCGGAAGCGGATCCAGCAGGGCGCGCCGGGTCGCAGCCGGAAGGACGACATTCTCGTCATGCAAGCCGACGTCGCGGCTGGCCGGCTGTCCCTGGTGAGCTACCTCGAGCGCCTGCAGACGTTCGGGGTCTACGATGGCCTGGATCCCCAAGCCGAGCTCGATCGGCTGGCAGCTGAGGCCCTGGACGCTCAGAACCGGCGCTTCGCGGCTCAGGCCGAGTTCATCAAGGGGCAGCGGCCGACGGGCGGCAATCCCCCGGGTGAGACGGACGACCCCGAGGAGGACCCGAAACCGCCGCCGGGTGAGACGAAGGAGGCCGAGCGCGAGACGGCAGGGGCCGATCGCGTCGGATCCGATGCGGGAGCGGTGGCGTAAGGGGAGACCATGACCGCCATCCCTCCCGAACTGGCCCGAGAGCTGCGGGCAACCCTGCGGGAGAACTCGGGGCGCTTCGTGGGCCGGTTCTACCGCCGCGAGCTCCTCCTCGCCCGGACGGTCCGCGGGATGCAGATCGAGGCGCAGCAGGAGTTCGACCGCGAGGTGATCCGGCCGCTCCTCCGCACCGTCGGCGCCAACCTGGCCGGCTTCCGCCCGCGCGGGAACGACGTCCTCGTTGAGTTCTTCCCCGAGCTCGCCCGCCTCGAGGAGGAGATCGGCGACACCGTCTCGCAGGGTTCCGACGCGGTTCGCCGCCTGGCGACCGAGCGCCTCGAGGAGCTGAGCCGCGCCGAGGCCGAGTTCGTCACCGAGGCCGGCCGCGACGGCGGCGTCGAGATCATCCGGGGCGCCGGCCCGGTCCCGCTTGCCGACGTCCTCGACCGCCCGTTCCTGGGCAACCTGGCGGAGGATCGGTTCGAGGCGCTCCTCGAGGGACCGGACGGCACCGGCAACACAGTCCGCGCTTGGGTCCAGACCGGGATACAACGGGGCCTCACGACGGACGAGATCGTCGGACACATCCGAGGGAGCGGGGGGCAGGCCGGGCTACTCGAGGCCAAGCGGAACGACGTCGCGGCGCTCGTGCGGACCGCTGCGGCCCACGTCTCGGCGCAATCCCGGATGGAGTCCTTCCGCGGGATCGGGGTCGATACCTGGCGCTTCGTGGCGACGCTCGATCTGCGGACCTCCGCGATCTGCGCCTCCAACGACGGGAAGACGTTCCCGGTCGGCGAGGGCCCGGTTCCCCCGCTTCACCCGAACTGCCGGTCGACGGCTGTCCCGGACTTCGGCGACGACGACCCCGGGGCGAAACGGGCGGCTGTCGGTGGCCAGGTGCCGGCCTCGACGACGTACCAGGACTGGCTGAAGCAACAGCCCAAGGGCGACCAGGATCGGATGCTCGGCCGGACGAAGGCCGCGGCCTGGCGCCGGGGCGACCTGACGTTCGAGCGTATGGTCGGTCGAGATCTTCAGCCGCTCACCTTGGCAGAGCTCCGGAAACTCGATAGGGTCTGACCGGGGCGTCGGCTCCCAATCCCTCCTCGGAGGGGCCAATCCTCGGTGCGGTAGCGCCGCCGCGGGGATGGGCTGGCGTCCCTGGCCCCCGCGCCCCCGGCGGGCTGAGACGCCAAGCCGGGCTGAGTCGAACGCGCTTCCCGATCTCACGGGCAACGTCGACTCGGCTCGGCCCAGGGGGAGCTGAGGGACGACGGCAGGATCCCGCGGGCTTGACGCGGGAGGGCTTTGCCGGGTATTGCGGGGCTATGGCAAAGAGCGCAGACGACAAGGCGGTGAAGTTCCGCGAAGCCGCAGACCACAAGCCGACGCTGGCCGAGGCTCTCGCGAGTCATGCCAAGTGGGTGGCCGGCGAGGAGGGCGGCGAGCGCGCCGACCTGCGCGATGCCGACCTGCGCGACG
>Ga0255047_10002716_pt1 | contig 11522 bp, 13 predicted proteins | sample JV7_2_1_MG_FD_183640 | JGI IMG/M metagenome (GOLD analysis project Ga0255047, IMG submission 183640) | Seawater microbial communities from Jervis Inlet, British Columbia, Canada - JV7_2_1 | ecosystem: Environmental > Aquatic > Marine > Inlet | place: Canada: British Columbia | collected 2016-10-06
AATCCGTGGACGGACGTTAAATCGTCCGTATTGAGACGTCTTTCGCTCAATACGGACTCTGCAACCCGGCGAAAAACGGCAGGGTTTACCCGATAAGTCAGGTAATCGAGTTGCTCCGCGAGACTTGAAAAACCCTGAACGGTGGTCAGTTCGTCCGTGGTGATAATTCGTTCGTCCAGCAAATCCTCGATCAATTCACGAAGGTTTATTGGTTCGAGAGCAATTATTTTGGCTGCCATCCAATTTAGCATATCCGCCAAATTTAGAAAGCCTTCGCCAACGGTTATGCTGTCTGCCCCGACCGATAGCTCTTGCTGTGATCGCTCAAGCAGGCCGGCCAAAAGGGCCGTTAAGGCGTCATCGTTTAGCCGAGAAACCATCCACTCCAGAAGTTCTAACAGGGTAAACCCGTCCAAAACTTCCATCGATAGGATCTCATCGACCGAAAGGACCCTGTCTTTGTTTTCGCCGGAAAAGCCGGCACCCATTAATCCGCTCATTGGTCGTTCTCCGGGCTAAAAGAGCGTATACGATAATAGCTATTCTCGTTTATTTTTAGGCCCTGCAAAACGCCCTCTCTGTCCATGTCCGGTTTATTGTCCAGCGTTTCTACAGACACCTTTAAACGGCTGTTTGTAATGGGGTTAATAAGACGCAATTTCCGAAATGCGTCAAGTCCAGCGTAAAATGTTTCTTTGTGACGTTGTAGCAGGTTGCTGTCTCGCCCTTTGTAAAGCTCTAAGAAATATAAAACGCCAGAAATAACGGCGGCGACATGTGCCTTTATAGACGTATCAAAAGCCTGGCCCACGACCCGATTAAATTCGCCTTCAGCGTCCTCATAGGACCCATCCAAAACGTCTTGGTTTACCGTGGCGGTAACTCCATCGTCCCTGGTAAGCTGGGCCAGGATTTTAGTAGAAAACCTAAGTTTTATTAGCGCGTCGAGTGTCGCCATTTTCCGGATCCATTGCCGTATGGGTTTCCCCGTGTTTTTTGCAAAATTTCTCGCTACCGTTAGCGAAATTTTTGCAGTCCGTGCCTTTTTCTGTTGTCGCGGCGCAACGTGTCCGGCCCGTACGGTTTTTCGGGTCTTTTCCGGTGTTAGCTTGTATCATGGCGTCTGTGGCCATTGTCGCCAAATCTTCGGATTTTTTGGGGTTTAGGGTAATAGGTTTTAAAGGCTCCGCTTTCCGGGCCGATTCTACCGGCTCCAAAATCAAATATTTGTCCGCGAAACCTCTTAACTCTGGAAGATTTTCAGGGCGGCGTCCGTCTTCTGACTCTGGATCACTTACCCAGCGAACAGTGTCGCGCCGATAGATTGGCGTTAATTTGGCCCGTTCGCGTACCGCTTCAGCTTGTGACGGGGTAATCAGATATCGCATTTGTTTCAACTGATACCGCTTACCCTCATTTCCCATTTCGGACGCTTCAGCGGGTATTAAGAATTTAGGCGCCTGGACCACGACGGTAGTAAAAGAAAAGTGTACGATATTTGCGGGGCAATCGTCCCTCAAAGCGCATATATACTCTTTTTCTACTTCTCCGGGTAAAGCGGCCGGCCACGACTGTGGAGTTCGTGTGTCTTCCTGCACGGTGACAATATCATGTTCTATTGCCACCGGCTTCGTATATCTGTTGTCGTCGTACACTAGTTGTTTACCTTAATAATGCTCATGGGAGCGAAGGGCGCGAAGCCACAGCGAACATAAGCGAGCATAGAGTGTACACCCTTGTCACGCGCAACCGAAGAATTTAACTGGTCTTCCATTACCTGCTGGAGCGTCTCCCGCTCCACGTATGCGAAAGGCTTCAAATACGGGTGATTTATCATCACGTACCAGTCGTTTGAGGCCGTAGAAAGGCGCTGGTTTATCCACAGGTTAAACTTCTTGTACACCACATTGTCAGCAGCGGTAACGATGGCGGGATTAACGGCGCCTAGTTTTTGCTCCTGAGCTTCCGTAAAAACCTGCGTAAGCTGTGTAGGAATGACCACTGTCATGTTTGTAAAAGAACACTCTTCATCTGAAAAAAACGGCTGCGTTCGAGTTGTGTCCTTGAATTGCAGGAACCGGGTGCGAGCCCTAAAAAGGTCCTGGATAATGGAAGCGGAGCTTCCAGTACCGTTTCCGGTTAGGATGTTACCCCCCGTGACTGCGTACCTCGAATTTGCGTCGCCGTCTGTAGTGCTAAGAAGGGCAGCCCCATCGTAGGCGTTTTGAAGCGAGGGTAGGGTTGAGGCGGTTGCCTCGAGATATTCCTGCACAAAAATATCCTTGAGTTGCTCAAAGCGCCTGACCATCTGCTGAACGTGCGGACTTAAATCTTTTAAGGTATCATCATCCTCATCCCACTTTAGCCATGAGAGAGACAATTCATAGTTCTGATGAAAAATTGTCATCAAGCGATCACGGAAAACCTGGCGCTGTCTTGCTACCCCATATGGCCAATATTTTACAATTGGAATACTTTCCTTCACGCTTGCTTCATATCTTCGTAAGGTCGTAGTAATGCGACGCAAAAAAGGCTCGCTCTCGCTCTGATAATCGACGAAACGGTTGCGGTAAATTTCCGCAAAATCGTCCGACAACCCCAGGCGCAGAGAATTGGTGTTAGAGATAACAGCCATATTTATGCTCCTAAGATGTTTTCGATGTCGATGTAAAAACGGGCTGAGCCAGTTTGGGACGCGGTAAACCCGGTTCCCGAAGCCACAAGCTCAATGTCCAAAAGGTCGCCGTCCGAAAAAGTGTTTGCGGCGGTCGGCACGACCTGGGTAAAGACTCCTACATCCGCCTGTAAATCCATATCTCCAAATGCGATTGTCCAGGTCGGGTGCGTAATATTGGTCCCACCTATCTCTGCGGTTAGCGTCTGAGAGCCCGCGGTGATTCCTGCGTCAAACTCTTCACACAGAAAACCGACGGCAACAATTTTGCCGCGGCCCCATAGCTGATAGCCGGTAACAAGGTTGATAGCCGCGGTGCCTTCTAATCCCACACTGTCCACGCGCCCAATCCATTCACGGCGTTTAGTGCCGCCTGCGAGTCCCAAAATTGCGGACTGCGGGAAATCAAAAACATATACGTCGGCCGTGGTGTTTGTCGTGGCCCGAGATTTTCGGACCACAACGCCCATAGGAGCCGCGTCGTCGGAGGGTCTGGTCAGGGTTAACGTGTTGTTGAAAGTCGCAAAAACTTGGCTACCGATATCCGAATAAGCGGATACACCGGTGACGGTTAAATCTTTTACAACCCCACCGCCGAGGACGGTAACCCCTGGGTCGGCTTCTGTTGCGTTATTCGTGCCGGTAAAAGGTGCGGACGTTTCGAGAGCGGCGTTCTGAGTGTATCCGACGGGGAGAAGCCCTGAGGCGTCTTCGGCGTTTTCAACTAGCCCGGTATCAATGTCAAGGCTGGTCCAGCCCCCGGGAATCATCACCTCAGCGTTTTTGATTTTCCAATTCTGCAAAAAAATGTCCATGCGCTGAAAGCTGCGGTCCTGCGCTACGGTGGTGTCGGCCATTTATAGGCTCCTTTTTAAAATGGTGTTTTTTACATTTTCTGAAAAAGTTTTGCAGAGCCTACTGCGGCTTTCGCAAATTTTTCAACGGTGCCAAATCGTTGCACCATATCGCAATTTTCTCCAAGCTCGGACACGGTATCATTCCAATCTTGATATGCTTTGCATACTAAGCCCTTGGTTTCTTCACTGGCACCTGCGTATTCTTTAAGCCAATTGGGAGTGTCTCGACCACTTCCACGGGCGAATGTAACGGCCGGGTGGTCCTCGGGGGGAGAGCTAAGAGCGACCACTTCTTCCAGAAAGAGCCTGGCCGCTCCGATTCCGCCCTTTTGGTGGTACCGTCTCGCTCGCTGAAAAGTTGCCACGACGTCGATGTCATGGCCAGCCCGAGAGACTTGGTTGATTTCGCTTTTAAGCTGCGCAAGTTCGTTTTCCCTGGCCATATTGGCAGCCTGTTTTTTGTTTTGGCGGTGCAAGGACTCTACTTGTTTTTTGAGTCCTTCAACCTCTTTTGCGAATTGCATAGAGTCCCCTTTTTTTGTGTTTTTTTGCATAACTCGAGAGACCGGATCGGCTAGCCCCTCTTCCATATACGTATCTTCTTCTTCATCTCCCTCGAGATATTCCATAAGATTTTGGAGCATGGCGTGGATTTCGCTAATTTTATCGTCGCCTTCTTCCATGGGTTCTTCTTCCATGGGCTCTTCTTCCATGGGTTCTTCCATGTCCGGCCCTTCATCCATTGGGACGTCTCCCGGAAATTCTTCTTCTTCCTCATCTTGATATTTCATGCTGCGTTCGGAGCCTTCTCTGGCGTAATCATCTTTCCCAGATACGGGGTATCCGGCTTTTTGTAGGGCGGTTTCAATCAGCATCGCCTTTGACTCGTTAGTTCCACCTTGTCCAGAAAATTCTCGCTCCAAGTTTTGTCTTGCTGAAATAACATCCGCACCTTCTTGTTTTTGCCGCATTGCGGAATTGTACATTTGCCCCACAATTAAGGACGATCCTGTCCCCATAGATTCCAGCTCGCCCGGAAATTGATATTTAATGGTCTTATTTTTACCCATACTTTTATCTCCCTGAAATTTTGCCCAGGTTTTGGAAAAAGTTACAGCCAGGGAACCACGCAACGTTACAGGCGCCCGGCGGAATTTGATTTTTTGTGACTGAAAAAACGTTGCCGGTTTCCCCTCTGGCGCCAGCATGGGAAAAGGAAAGTGTGCCTCACGGGATTGCAATAGCGCCAAGCTCGATATTTCGTCATGGGGGGGCAGTAATTCGACCGACCTATTCGGGAAAGTTAAATCACGGATAGCCTGAAAAACTTTTGGTTTAACTTCCACCATGTCGGCGTACATTTTTGGCCCGTCATCGTCATATTCTATGCGCAAACCGTTCAAAAATCCAACGTTCGGCTGATTTTTTGTCCCGCCGTCCTCCTGGTGTCCAATGTGTACAACCGGGTAAACGCCCCTCGCAGCCTTAGCCTGGAATTTTTTGACGGCGCCTTCCATCCAGTTTTCATCGATTGCAAAATCTAGCTGGTCTTTGTCTCCCGCTTCCACGGGGGCGAAAACTTCCACGCTGAAAATGGTAAATTTCCCATTCGGTTGCCGGGTCCATGAATATTCTTTTGCCAGGCGCAACCCCTGGCCGCGTTCGGCGTCTATGCTAGCCATTATATATCCTTTCAACTGGGCTATTCTCAAATCCAGGGTCAGGGTGAGCGGTGTCTGGCCATTTCGGAGGAAAAAACCGACCGTCATTATTAATATGCCCCATGCGCCGAGCCTCCATTTTTGTTATTGGCCGGTCAGTGCATCTCTCGTTATAGCCCCAGGGGAGCGAAAAATATCCGATTCCTCTGTCGTCCCAATCTGGATCTAACGACCAAAGAAGCCCGTCTGCGGCTTCGTGCGACTCGCGCGCGCTACCGTCCCTTACAGACAAGCGCTTGAACCCCACAATATTCGTCCCTTTTGCGGCGGCGATTCTCCCGGCTGCGTAAGCGGTCGAAAGGTTTGTACGAAAAATTGTGGACATGGAAGCGCGGAATTTTGGCCAATGTTCGGGCGCCTCTTTTATCCAATCATTCTCGCTTTTTCCATCGGCCATCGCGGATCGCAAACTCTCCTGGACCTCCCCCAAAACCTTCTGGTGGGACTCGCCAGCAATCGAAAAAACGGCGTCGCTATTGTAGGCTTTTTGGACGTCCAAATAGTTGTCCTTTATAACGGGCAGGCGCCCAGCCCACTCTTTAATTAGCTCATCGTAACGTTTTTTAAAACCGATTGAAGCCCTGGCCGTGACGGGTTCTAGAATATTTGACGCCGCTTTTTTTGCTGGTACGGTTTTTTTACCCTTCTCGAGTTCAAGGCCGGTTTCCTCAATTAATCTCCATTGCTCCTCGGGGGGCAATATTTTGAACATCTCCCACCGCCCCCGCAAATCCACCTCGAGTTGGGCGAGTATCAATTCTTCGTCCATTTTTTGCAGTAGCTCTTGAATTTTCAGGGTTTTTCCCTTTCCGACGGCGAGCAACAATTCTTTTCCGAGCGAAGCATATGCACGGCGGACTCGGGCCAAACTATCCGCTCGTCTCCGCTCCCTGCGGTCGGCTTTTCCTCTCCGTGGTCGTCTTGCAAATCCCACGGTTCCTCTTGAAAAGGGAATCCACCGCCGCCGCCTCCCGGGGCGGCTGGTTTTATTTCGCTCCAATCAAGGAGGTCGTCGGCATCTTTTTCGTTCGGCATGGTAAAATTGAGAGATTCGTACACCTCTGACTTTTTTAGATTTATCCCTGCTTGCATGGCAAATTGTAGGCGCTGTATGCTGTCGCTCTGGCCTTGTCCGCCGCCCTGTTGCTCTCTGGTGTCCCGAATTTTAAATTTTAGCTGACCGCTTTCTGGGATAGGGAGGTCCAGTGCCATAAAAGTGCTTTTATTTCGCTCGATGAATTCCCCGACCAAATCGCGGGTGAAAACCTCTTCGAGCCGGGAGCGGTGATATATTACCACGGCATCCGTAGCGGATGCGTGCTGTTTTGCTTGTGCGTAGCTTCCTACCCCATCCCCTTGCTGTGTGGCCAACGTGCCGCCGAGAATAAGCGTGGTTATCTGTTTGTCTAAGTAAGCAATAAACTCGCCAAGCGTTCGATCCCCGGAGCCACTTACCTCTTTTATGTCGATATCGTGGAGTTCTTTGTCCACGGCGATAACGTGACGGCTTCTCATTTTCTCGAGCACATCCAGAAATTCAGTGAGAACGGTTGACACGTTTTGAAATGCGTCACCAGATCCAAGGTCGGTCGAATCCAAAACGCCCGATAATGTGGACAGCTTCCCGATAACCCAGGGCTCGCTAAATCTCTCAGCAATTGAAGCCCGATATTGCAGAAGGTTAGCCTTTATGAAAAGAATGGTGTACAACACTTCTCCAAAGCCCCGCCCGTAACCGGCTTGCTGTTCTTCGTGGCTGCTAAAATACCAGAGAAAGTCCTGATAGTTGGGGGCTTTTGTGCCTTTTCGTCGGTCGCCAATAATAAGATACTGATCTACTTCCAGGCTGTGAATTGTCCAATACCACGCCATCCGGTCGTCATTGGCGGGGTTGCGCTCGAGGCGTAGGCGGCGCCAGTCAACTTCGCGCAAGGATATTGGCACGTCCCAAATTAGTTTATAGCCGACTTCCCCAAGGCGGAGCAACTTTTTTTTGAATGTTTTTCGCGATATCATCATGCCGTATAGCGCGCCCCAGGCGAGCGACCGCCGGCCGTGCATAAAGTCGCGAATCTGCTTTAATGCGTCCTCTACGATAGCTGCCACAGGTTGGAACTCTTTATCTTCAGTTTCTATTGCCCAGTCCCCCCCGGCGGCCAAAAGGGAAAGGTATTGCATTGCGTGCTGTACAGCATAATCCTGGCTCGCGGCCTCGTACGCTTCATATAGCCTGTCCGGTGGCAGTATATATCCCCGGTACAATCCGGTACGTTGGCGCAAATCTTGGACATAACGAGGGATATGCTGTATATGCGCCATTTTATCGTGACGCCTGGCAGCGTCTAGGGTCCCCTTGTATCCTAGTTTATTCATTTTCGTTTTCCGCGCATCCCTGGCGCAACGTTAAGTTTTAGGTATCTTTCTAGCTCACAAACCCCATATCTTAGAGCGTCCATAGCGTGGCTATATTTCCCCAGAGGTTCCTCTTTTTCGTCACGCCCACTTTCGGCGCGGCTGTCTGGCCAGGCGTAGTTTTGAAATTCCTCTATAGTGTACGGACACCGGCCCCTGTGCACAAAAAGCCGGGGCTTCCCGTTCTCCCGGACTTTTAACAGGGTTTTTACAAGGTGTAGCCCTTGGCGGAATCCCCTCATTTGCCTCTTAATTCCGGGCATTTCGAGACGGTTTTTTATACATGGCACGGTAGGGACGCCATGACGCCGTAGCGTGGCCCGGTCCTCTGCGTCGTGATCCGCAACCGTGGCCAGGATTCTATGTCCCTTCCATCGGTCCCGGATGTCAACGGCCAGGTCAGAGCACAGTTTTTCACGCTGATATATTTCATCGATCACATATATTTCGGCGTCGGGGGACAGTGCAAGCCAGAGACATGCGAATGGATTCGTGTAGCCAAAATCGATCGCCCGTATAATGGGCCAGTCTTCCCAGTTACGGGGTAGATCAGAGTCAACATATGTGTGTATTTTGTCCTGGAATTTATACACCCGGCCCTGGGCGTGTACAAACTGCCCTTCGTATTGCTCCGCGAATACGTCACAATCAAGCTCACGTTTTGCGGCCTCCCACTCTTCAAGCTCAAAGGTGGGGTTATCTAAGGTTGTAAAGGACCATGATGCCCAATCGGGCCACTCTGGCGACTGGCCTCTAGAATAGAAATCTTGAACCCAATTAACGCCGCAAGGGGTAGTGGGTAGTATTAGACGCCCCTGGCGGCTTCCTAATCGGGCGCGTAGATATCGCTCCCAAACTGAATGTTTGACTTGACTGGCCTCTGATATGATGAGCCAATCTAGCTCCTCCCCCAGAAGTGACGCAGGGTGATCCGCGCTTTTGACCTCGGCGGTTGAACCCCACGGAAAGCTAATTAGGCCGTCTCCAGTTTTTACGCTGTCTCTAAATTTTACAGCATTTTTTATTAATCGTAACGTTGCGAGGTCATCAATGAGATACCTCCACTCTTTTTCAGCTAGAGAGTAGGTGGGCCCGACAATCCATCCCCTGGTGTTAGGGCGTAAAAGGTCGGGAAGGACGTCTCGAGCGGCGGACATGGATTTGCCGAAACGGGAGCCAGCAACGAGGATTTTAAAACGAGCGTTTGATTGGTGAAACTGCCATTGCCCCTCACTAGGCATATAGCCTAGAGAGCTAAATAGCGAGCCGATTCCTCGCGTGTCTTGTAGGTCAATGGTTGCGGTTGTCATTTTACCACTTCTGTTTTCCCATGTTTCGCAGTTCTTGCAGAATTCGATTTATTTCTTGGTCTTCCAGGTAAGAAAATTTTCTTCTTATGTCGTCAAACATAGAATAATCAAAATCTTGCCCTTTGTATTTTTCTGGATTAGCTACAAGCATGTCATGTGCTGCGTCAAGGGGGTGTTGCAGGTTTTCCGGAAAGCCTTCCATGGGCATAATTCCAAATTTCACAGGCTTCCGATTATTCAAGCAAAACGTAATATTCATTTCTTCGACCTCCTTAAAACCCTCATTTTACCATTACTAGCCGACAATATTTTTTTCAATTCTCGCGCATAATCTTCGGGCGTCATGTCGCCTTTTAAGGTGATTTTCTCACAGAACTCCTCGGGGGCCGCAGCCTTCAGGGCAAAAAAAAGTGACGATTGGTAGCGGGGATCGTCTGGGGCCTTCTCCCAGCATTCCACGAGTTTTCCTCTCATCCTCTCTAGCCGTTTTCGACTCCTCTTTTTTGTGGCGTCTTTTAATTTAGCTGCGAGAGCTTTATCTTTATCGATAAAACTATAAACGGTGTGCTCGCTTGAGCCTGCCATGCGGCATGATTCCACAAAATTATATCCCTCGGCAATGTTTTCGATAACAAGTAGCACACGGTCTTTAGGCTCGCTAGTCCGTCTTTTATTATTCGCCTTTTTTGCGGTGGGCATGCTATTTGCCTCTTGCCTTTTTCTTGTTTTTGGTAAACACACACGCTTTCAAGTTTGGGGTTTCTTTTTGAAATCCAGTTTTTTGCTGTAACTCTCTAATGCTCCTTGAGTTGTCACGAACAAATTGAGAGTTTGAGTTTGCCTGAGAGTCTAAAATTTTTAGCCTTCTCTCAATGGCCTCTATTTTTATAACCAAATCTCCAATGTCCATTTATTACCCCTTCTCTCTCATCTTTTTAGCCCACTTTTTTAACTTTCCACTATCCCACATCTCTTGAAACTTTCGCGCATGTTCCTCGATCCACACCTTTTTTCCGCTAACATTACGGTAGTGGCCAGCCACACTCCCGTCTCCCCCTCCTTGTTCTGGGGCTGGAGTCTTTTTAATCTTGCTGGATATTTTATGGGCAAGATCATCGATTACTTTCTGATCGTATTGTCCCTCCCCAACTCGGTTAAAGTCTGGATGTTTTCGTATTTCGTCCACAATCCCTTTTCGCGTTATAGCCCCGGCCGACGATCCCTCATAGGCGTTTACGACATCTCGTATAATGTTTTGCATATACGATTTATCGCGTGACTCATCCGGGTTATACGTCCCCAAAGACATCCCCCTGGCTATTTCCCCGCCATATTCGCCAAGCTGTTGGCGGAGGTCATCAAAAAGGCCGAACTCTAATCGCCCGGTGCCGGGTGTGTGGGAGCCGGCACCGGAATATATAGAGGAGGATTTATATTTTTTCTTTTTCCCTGTTTGGCCAACACCTATTCGTAGAGAATTTTGGTTTGATGCGACGGAAAACTTGACGCAGTGCGTTATATTTGTTCGATCATTCATGAGTGTTGACCTTTTCGTAGAAATTTCTATTAATAGGATAACATATTATGAAACATGAATCAAACAAAAAAAATGCCTCACCGATTTATCGGTGAGACATTAATGGGCCCGAGTGCTAGCACACTCGAAACCCCACACAAAGACTTAACTCTTTAGATGTTTATTGTAACCCCTCTATGTCTCCTCACCACACGGGATGCCCACCACCACGCTCCCATGTGGACACTGTCCCTTTCGTGTTCATTTCGCGCAATCGGTCCAAATTCCGCCTCTACCGCGAATTTAGTATCCGCTTTTGTCCCTTTTCCTTTCCATTCCGCTACCGGAACCCCTCGAAACACGATCCCAGAGGCCACACAAACCCCTTGGATAGCGCCCACGATCATGGAAAGGCCCATGAGAGCGGCCACGTTCTTTCCGTCCCGTGTCCAGGTTCCTGGAATTTCCACCACGGCCTCCTGGTATCCTTCAGAGATTTGCAGAAACTCCCAGGCTATTTTTTGGACACGTCTTTCACCATTTACTTTCCCGGTCTGTATGGTTAGACACTCCACCGGGTTTCCATTCACCCATTTTGTTATTCCGGTTTTCGCACCGGGATCGATTGACAGCCATCTCACGATTTAGCCTCCCACTTTTTTTTCCCCCTCATTCTAGGCGCATTCGGATAAAACTCTCGAACGATATCCGCCGCCTTTTTTAGCGAAGCGAAGAAGGAGGAGGAGTAGGCGTCGGAGTAGGCGGAGTAGGCGGCGTCGGCGGCGGAGTAGGCGGAGTAGCCGGCTTCGGCGTCGGCGGCGGAGTAGGCGGAGTAGGCGGCTTCGGCGGCGGCGTCGGCGGCGTCGGCGGCTTCGGCGGCGGCGTCGGCGGCGGCGTAGTAGGCGGGGGCGGTGGCGTAGGCGGCGTTGGCGTTGGCGTTGGCGGCAGCGGTGTTGGCGGCGGCGGCGTAGGCGGCGGCGGCGGCTAGCCTTACCTCCTCAAGAGTCGCCCCCTTATTTTTCGCCCAGTTTT
>Ga0255047_10002717_pt1 | contig 11522 bp, 19 predicted proteins | sample JV7_2_1_MG_FD_183640 | JGI IMG/M metagenome (GOLD analysis project Ga0255047, IMG submission 183640) | Seawater microbial communities from Jervis Inlet, British Columbia, Canada - JV7_2_1 | ecosystem: Environmental > Aquatic > Marine > Inlet | place: Canada: British Columbia | collected 2016-10-06
CAGTCAATTGCATACATTAATGTTATCAATGATGCTGTGAATTCACAAAATGCAGCTGAAATGCAGCAATCATGGCTCACCGGCAGCGGTGACGATGTGGCAACAATAAGAGCAGATTTTGTGGCAATTGTAGTCTCAGTTGAGACTATGTTGGATCTAATTGAAACGAATCAAGCATTGTTTTTGGACCCAACAATGAATAGAGTTGGTGGAAATATAGTCTACCCGTCGTTGACGGCTGGACAGCGCGCCGCTGTAAAGTCCGATTTAGACGCAATTAATGCGCTAATTGTGAGCTAAATATGGTCGCAACTGTAAGCAGTCTATTAATTGAGCCCAGTGGATCAAGCTCAACAACAAAGAGCGGCTCATACACTGTAGTAAACGGTAGTGGTAATGATAGGGTACTATTTGTAGTTGCGTCATGCCGTCGAGGTGCAGTGCGGACGATGACAGACTGCACAGTTGACGGTGTGTCTGGAACGGTCTGGCAGAATATAAGCGTGGATGGTGGGCAGGCTTGCAGCACAGCTGTAGCCTATTTTATAGACACTGAATTGCCCGCGTCAGGCGGCTCATACACTGTAGAGATTACGTGGAGTTCAACAGCTTTATCTAGCCCATTTATGATTGTAGAGCTTTCTGACGGCGACCAAACCACGCCTCTGGAGAATTTTAGCAGCAATACAAGCACAGGGCTGGCTGAAGGCGGCACTATAAGCTCAACGCTGAGCGGCGCCTCTGGTGAGTTGGGATTTACTTATGTTGGCACAGCAGATTCAACTAGCTCCGTATCTGATCCAACACATACAGCCCCAGCAAGTTCGACGCTGATAGATCAGGGTACGAACGGTGAAAGTGCTTCACTCGGTGTAGCAGAGGACACGACGGTTGCAAGTGCCAGCGAGGCGTATCAATGGACTGTAGATATGAACAGCGATGGAACGGCGGATTCTGTTGTAACTGGGTGTTTTAGTGTAAAAGATGCTGGAGGCGTAGCTGGTTTAACAGCTGGCAGCTTGGCTTTACTGGGAGTGGGTAAGTAATGGCGGATAATGTAACTTTAAATACTGGCTCAGGCGGTGCAACGCTTGCAGCTGATGATATAAGCGGCACCCATCACCAGCGGGTCAAAGTTCAGTATGGTGCAGATGGTTCCGCTACTGATGTTTCGGATACAAATCCTCTACCGGTAGATGATGCTGGCGGCTCATTAACAGTCGATAATGCGGCTTTAAGTGTCACAGGTGGGGGTGTTGAATCTTCGGCAATGCGTGTCACTCTAGCAAGTGATTCTACTGGTCTTCTAAGCGTTGATGACAATGGCGGTTCATTAACAGTTGACAATGCAGCTCTTAGCGTTACCGGCGGTGGAACAGAGGCCGCAGCGATAAGAGTGACTATTGCTAATAATTCTACAGGTATTCTTAGCGTAGACGATGGCGGAAGCTCTTTAACTGTAGATGGAACAGTGGCCACTACTAACGCTGGAACGTTTGCTGTACAAGAAGATGGCGCAGCATTGACAGCTCTGCAACTGCTTGACAATGTAGTAGCCACAGACGGCAGCACGAGCCCTACACAGGGTAGTATGGTTTGTGGTCACGACGGTACAAATGCTCAAAGAATAGCGACGGATACAGCCGGAAACCTTCAGATTGATGTTATAAGTTCACTTCCGGCAGGAACCAACAATATTGGAGATGTTGACGTTTTAAGTGTTGTACCTGGGACAGCAGCCACAAATCTAGGTAAAGCAGTTGATACCGCCGCAGGCAGCACAGACACAGGTGTTGCAATGCTTGCAGTTCGAGACGACGAGCAAGCGGCAATAACGCCGGTTGATGGTGATTACACAAATTTAAGATCTGATAAATTTGGTAATTTAAAGACAACGAATTTACCCGATGCTACAAGCGTCATTAAGTTTGGTGTGATAAATGACTCATCGAGCGGCGACAACACTCTGCAAGCAGCAGCAGGGGCAGGCATAAAGATTCGGGTTCTATCTGCATTTATGATCAGTGCAGGAACAGTTAACGCTAGGTTCGAATCGGGTGCATCCGGCACAGCATTGACTGGACAAATGCCGCTTGTAGCAAATTCAGGATTTACCTTACCATTCAACCCAAGCGGCTGGTTTGAGACGGCGGATAACACATTGCTAAACCTAGAACTGTCTGCTGCCATTGCTGTTCACGGGTGCTTTAGTTACGTCGAGGTGTAATATGCTCGCTTGGTTAATGAATATGGGGTTTGCCGCAGCCGAGGCGGTTGTTACCACTCTTGCAAGAACGTCAAAAGATGATATCTTTTTTGCTTCAGAAAGTAGAGATATTGTTTATACTAATCAAAATCGAGAAATATTTTATAATTCCGAAGACAGGCAGATTGATTTATGAGGTGGGCAGAAACACTTACATTTTGTAAAGACCCGGCAGATGTAGTTGATTATACGTTAAACTTCAAGGGTCTGTTGCAGTCTGATGTTATTAGCACTGCGACTATTGTTGGCACTGATATCACAATAGATTCTAGCTCAGTTAGTGGTAATGTGGTCACAATCTGGGTGAGCGGTGGAACTGATGGAACTAAAGCAGAGATAAAGACAACTATAGTTACAACCAATTCCACTCCGAGAACTTTCGAAAGAACTTTCACGGTCGATATCAAAAACCTGTAGATTCCTCAGCCATAAAGATGTCATATTGCTCAGAGTTGTTCGGAAATGGCACGGGCTCTCTACCGTAGTCAATCTCGTCCATTATGTCGATTGATACCACTCCCCAAACAAATTTGACTTCATTTCCACCTTTTTTTAAGGTAACAATCTCTACTTTGTCGCTGTCGTCAGGATGCTGTCTTAACGTAATCATTTAACACTCTCCAAAGTTTTCACTGCATTTAGCGCTATAATCCGCGCCTGTTCGATAGTTTCAGCTTCTAAGCCCTCGTTGATTGAGAATAGACATGTCAGAGCAATGACATACGCGTCGTTGAATGTGATCATTTGTTACTCCGTGCATCAGCTTGAGCTGCTGAAGCTGTTTTGCCAGTGCCCATGAGTGTCCGTTCTTTGCCGCTCTCTTCTATTTTGATTTGACAGTAATATTTTCCAGTAGCCTCGATTTTGATTGTTTCTTGATTGACAATTTTCATTGTTTTGATTCCTCAACGGCTTCAATTAGGTCATATTGAGTTGTGCCAGCGTTGGAGATGGTGAGTGATATTTCACAGTCTTCTAGTATTATTTGCATCGTTGAGTTTGAATGAAGTGTCTCTCTGTCCTGCAGTGATGTTCCTCCGGTAATCAATGTTCGAACCGTTATAACCATGCTTGGATCAACAAATACGCCTAGCGCTATCTCGTGCAGCGCTGCGACATCCACCTTTGTTTTAGCATCTTTAAAATTCGCCTTAATCATTTTCAAATCCTCGTTTGTTAATTATTAATTAATAGTGTAAACTAAATTTAAATTAAATCAAGAGGCCCAAGCGTGAATATGAAAAAAATAGCGATATGGATTAGGAATAAGATATGCTCTGCCTTAGGCGAAATAGTTTTAATTGCTGCAAATTTGAGCGTAGACACGTGGGTTTTATTAGCAGTTCTGGTGCTGTTGGGGGTGTATTGTGAGTGATAAATTAAAATGGGGGCATGTTAACGTGACAAATAAAAAAGTCTTGCAGATTAAAGTTTTTGGGATAAACCTGCTTCGTGCTCTGCGGATTATCCCGAACGTTTGGTACGCTAGCGAGTTTCTGTTGGCAGGCATCAAGGCTCAAGAGCTAGAGGAGTTTTTTAGTGGGGGTTTGCCTGTAGTTAAGGCCAAGTTTAATCCCAGTCAGGGCCCACCGCCATTTGAATTACCGCTCTCTGAACAGTCAATTTCTGCGGTTAAAAAGAATTGTTATGAGAATATTAAAACAACGCCGATGGGCGGAATCTTAATAGATGATAGCGAAGTGGACCACGAGAAGTTGAGATTTGATAGATAAAAAGCACTACTGTTCAGACTGGGACGGTCTAGCCATAGATGAGCACAGTCCTGAGTTTGAGTGCTGAACTTGTTTCAAAAAAGGCTAACATTGAGATATTGTGCTATAATCTTGATGCGCGGCATAGAAGTACCCCCTTTAATAGGGGGTTTTATTGTGAATCAGCCTAATAAACTCTCTAATCTCTTTTTCGTGCTCTTGACGAATTCGAATAGATAGAACCATTTCCCCCTGTCTTGACATCTCTTCACGCTTTCTCTTGCTTCTCTCCGCGTTATTTAAAGCCATTGTTAAAATCTCCATTTGTAGTTAGTGGATTGTATGCTTTCACCTAAAAGCCCCAATCAAGGGGCCTAGGGGGCGTTGTGTGTAGTTAGTGCTATTCTTGTTTGTAATTATTGAGCTATCTTTATGAGATCTGAATGGTTTGATTTCAGCCATTTTAAGAATTTTTGAGTCTTTGCAGCATTGAAATAACTGTTATTCCAGGTTCTGGATGGATAGCGAATACTTCCAAAATAATCTTCAATTTGGTCAATTGGGAACCATCTTTTGGCATTGTCCCACGATCCTAAGTTCTTAAGCTCCTCGAAATCTAGATTTTTTTGTTCTTCTGTGATAGTGATTAATGCGCTCATTTGCCTGCCCTCGGTTGTTGGTTTGTTAAAAGGTTTAAAATTCATCTCGAATGTCACCATAAACTTCTTTTTTAGGATTCTTAGAAAGTTCATCACGCGCCTCGGTGTCTCTAACTTGATGCATTGCAGATGTCCAGTCGTTGAATCGAGCTTCTACAGTCCTAGACGCCAATAGACAGCGGTATTCGTTAGCATCACGACCGTCAGATGCTTTACACATCGCTGTATATCTCTCCAAAGCAGAATCGAGAGCAGTGACTGCTTTGGCCAGATTCTTTTTAGCTCTTTCAAGTTGCTTGCTTATTTTGTTTTGCTCAAATTCGTTAGTTGATATAAACATTGTAGTTTTGCTCCAATTCGTTAGTCGATATAACACATTGTAGTGTGGTGTCATGACACTGTCAATGGTTATTTTACATAAATGGTGAATATGATAGAATGTATGTCAGACAAGATGGATGAGCTAAAAAAACAAAACAGCGTTGAGACGAATAAGGGAAAAGAAGGCGCAACAATGACTGATGAGGATAGGCTAAAAAGCAACCAGCGCGGTTATACATCAATAAAGAACTATTACGATTGAAAGATGAGTAAATAAGCATGGCAGAGACTAGAGCGCAAAAGAATAGAGCACTACGACAAGAGGCTTTAAGAGCGCAGCTTGCAGAGCAGTGTCGCGTACAGCATCTTATTGATAATCTAAAAAAAATAGAGGGGCTAGACCCTGAGTCTGATACTTTCGCTAATGAACTCGCAAAATACAAGGAAGCGAATGCTCAGCGGTTGAAGATAATGGCTAAATATTTACCCGATATAAAGGTCACAGAGGTTATAGACGGCACAGATGAGTATAAGAAAGCAGGCGAGCTTACAGACGCACAATTAAAGGTCATACTGCTTGAATCGGCGTGATGCAGCGAAGGAGCTACTTAAGCGCAGAAGAGCACGAGAGAACCTCATAGATTTTGCTCGATACACAAAACAAGGATACATACCTGCGGATCACCATCATTTAATAGCAGGGAGGATGGAGCAGGTAGAGCGTGGAGAAATTAAGAGGCTTATGATATTCATGCCGCCTCGCCACGGTAAGTCTGAGCTAGCATCTAGGAGATTCCCGTCTTGGTTTCTCGGTAGAAACCCCAGTAAATCAATCATTGCAGCATCATACAATAGCGAGCTGGCTGGTGATTTTGGACGTGAGGTTCGAAATATCACTAAAGACCAGTCTTTCAATAATTTATTCCAAACAAGGCTCGCTGAAGATAGCGCGGCGGCGGGACGGTGGCATACTAATGTTGGTGGTGGTTATGTTGCTGCTGGGGTAGGGACCGCTATCACGGGCAGAGGCGCAAATGTGCTACTTATTGATGATCCATTCAAGGACCGTGAGAGTGCAGACAGTGAGATAGTTAGAGATAAAACTTACAAATGGTATCTGTCAACAGCATATACACGTCTAGAGGGCTCACTCACAGAGCTGGACGACGATGATTTGTGGAATGACTGGCATCAAGCGGAAGCAGAGGGGGAAGCTTTTGAGGGTGCTATCGTAATCATACAGACCAGATGGCATGAAGATGACCTAAGCGGTAGACTACTGAAGGACATGGAAGACGGTGCGGATCAATGGGACATATTAGAGTTACCAGCGATCAATGATGCAGGTGAGGCGTTGTGGCCCGCAAAGTACCCGCTTGAGTCATTGGAGCGCATAAAGAAGGCGCTTACAATACAAGGTGGATCAAGGGAATGGCAAAGTCTATATCAGCAGAAGCCAACACTTGAAGAGGGAACGTTCTTCAAGCGAGAGTGGTTTAAGCGCTTTAGGATTGATGATAAGCCCAAAACGAATAATTACCAATCTAGCGATTTCGCTACAAAAGAGGACGCTGGTGATTTCACTGAACTTGGTGTCTGGGGGTTATGTAATGACGGTGATTTATGGGCTGTGGAGTGGTGGTATGGGCAAACAACTACAGATGTATGGATTGATGAGCAGTTAAATCAATACAAAAAACATGACTGCTATGCGTCATTTGGTGAGTCTGGAGTCATACGAAGGGCAGTGGAGCCCTTCCAAACAATGAGATCTAGAGCAAAAAAAATATGGATGCGAATGGAATGGATTACAAGAAGTAGTGACAAGGTGAGTATGGCTAGATCATTTCAAGGACTGGCTAGTTCGGGAATGGTTCATATTCCCCACAGTGATTGGGGCGATAGACTCATTGAGCAGCTTTGTAAATTCCCAGCCGGCACTTATGATGACGCTGTAGATGTTTGCGCGTTAATCGGAATGGCTGTAAACTCATCACATCCAGCAATATTAGAGACAGTCGAGACCGAAATACAACCCATTGACGGCTATGGTTGGGACGAAGAAGAGGAGAGCTCGTGGCGAACAAACTAACACCTCCAACAGGCGAAAGCTCAGAGAAATTTAGAAAGCGGTTTCAGAACTTTTTGAATCTAACTGAAGATGAGCGAGTGCGGGCTGAAAAGCGGCGTGACTATAGAGATTTAAAGCAGTGGACTACATCGGAAGCGGCAAAGATTGAGTCACGAGGGCAAAACCCGATAGTCTTTGATCAATTTGGTAAAAAGGTTGATGGCATTGTGGGTCTTGAGGTTGAAAGACGATCAGACCCGAAGGCCTACCCGGTCAATCCAAACGATGAGAAGGCGGCGGAAGTAATAACCGACGCTTTGCGATATGTTGAGCTGAAAAGTGATTTTGACGAAATGGCTTCTGATATCTTTGAAGACTGTTTAGTTGAGGGTTGTGGTGGTGCTTCTGTTGTTGTTGAAAAGGTAGGCAAAGAATATCAGGTTAAGCTTGAGCAATATCGGTGGGATCGAACGTATTATGATCCACACTCGAGAGCTTATGATTTCAGTGACGCGGCATTCATCGGTACGACTATATGGATGTATGTAGATGATGCTGTAAAGCTTAATCCAAAGCGTGAAGATGAGATTAGGAATCTTGTCGGTGAAAACTATTTTGAGGATGAAACTTTTGAAGATAGGCCAAGAGATTCTGCTGGGGTTTGGCGTGACAGCGAGCTAGAGCGAATAAGGGTGAACCACGAGTTCTATCTTGAGGGCGGGGTTTGGAAAGAGGTTTTCTATTCGGGTAATTTCGTTATCATCGACTCAGAGGATAGCGCTTATGAAGATGAAAACGGAGACCCGATGTGTCCGATTGAGCTTGAATCTCATTATATGGATCGAGATAATAACAGATACGGCTACACACAGAGATTAATCGATGTCCAGGATGAAATCAATCACCGCAGGTCCAAGGCTTTATTTCTGCTTGGTTCCAAAACTATTGTCGCGGAAAAGGGGGCTTTTGGTGATCTAAGTAGGAATCAGGTCCTTGAGGAGTTCAGGAAAGGAATGGCATTCATTGAGAAAATGCCAAACTCAGAGGTTGAAATAGATAATCAACAGGATTTGGGGCAATCACAGGTAGCGTTTTATCAAGATGCTCAGAATGCTATCGATTCCATCGGAGTCAACCCAGAGCTTACCGGCAGGACTGAGGGCGCTATCTCTGGGCGCGCATTCTTAGCTAGACAGCAAGGCGGCATGACGGAGTTGGCGAGGGTGTTCTCTAGACATTCATCATGGAAACGCCGCATTTACACGCAGATATGGCTAAGAATTAAGCAATACTGGGATAAGGAGAAATGGATTCGTGTGACTGACAATGAAAACGCGATGAGGTTTATAGGACTAAATATCCCGGTAACGAGAGTCGAAAAGGAATTAGAGCGGCAGTCTGGAATGGATATTGACAAGCTTAGAGAGATTAACAGGGATCAGGTAAATGCGTTTATTGATCAGGAGGTGGAACAGGACCCGAGCATGGGCGATGTGGTCGAGACTCGAAACGATGTTAAACAGCTAGATATGGACATCGTTATAGAAGAGGCACCCGATACGGCGGTTCTACAGCAGGAGCAGTTTGACACATTGGCAAGTTTGGCAGGAACAAGAGCTGATCCTCAAATGTTTGAGGCGTTGATAATGGCTAGCACAATCAAGAATAAAGAGCAGATACTTGAGAAATTCCAAGGCAACGAGCAGGCACAGCAGGCCGCGCAGCAACAGGCGCAGCAGCAACAAGAATTACAGCAGGCAATGGTTCAAGGCGAATTGCAAAAGACTCAATCCGAAACAGCGAAGAACATGGCAGATGTACAGCTTAAAGGTGCTCAGACCAAGGATGAGGAAGCAAGCGCAATAGAGCGCATCACTAAAGCCAGTGAATTGCCATTTCAGAACAACGGTGTATAACGGTGAAACAGATGAAGAGATTCAAATATATTGGCAAAACCGATAACGGTAAGGTAAGATGTTATACAGGTGATATGGTGGAATGCGGTGATGTTGTGGAATTAAACGCCTGGTTATCATCAAAAGCCGCCAATAATCCAAGTTACAAAGAGGTCAAACGCCGACGACGGGCAACGGTCGATTAAACGGGACGACTCCTAAAAGGTCGAAGAGGTGACATGAGTGAATTGCAATCGGTTTTTGAAACCGAAGTTGAAGAAGTTGAAACGGTCGAAGAAGTTAGCGCAGAAGAGGAGGTTGCAGAAAAAGTAGCCGAGCCGGAAGAGGCTAAATTGGAGGAAGAGAGCAAGGAAGAGGAGACGACGTCCGAAGATTTCAAAGACATGCCCTCATGGGCACAAAAAGCGGTGAAGGATGAGCGTAATAAGCGGCAGGAGCTAGAGCGGAAGCTATCTGAATTACAGAAACCGAAGGAAGAAGTACCGGACGTTTTTGAAGATCAAACAGGATTTAAGGACGCAATCAGAAATGAAAATCAGCAGGACTTAGCTAATGCTAAATTAGAATTAGCTAGAGAAATGATGATGGAATTTCATGACGATTATGAAGAAATGGAGGTCTCGTTTATTGAGATAGCAAGAGACAACCCAGTTTTACTACAGGAAGCCCAAAAGGCACCGAATCAGGCAAAGTTTGCTTATGAGCAAGCTAAGAAATACAAGGAGTTTAAAGAGATTCAGGATATAGGTAAAACTAAGTCCGCAATGGCTAAAAAATACAAGGAAGAGCTTAGAGAAGAGCTTCGTAAGGAGCTAAAGGAAGAAATGGAGAAGGAAAACGCTTTATCACCATCTTTGGCAAGCAAAACAGGAAAGAATGTACCAGAGGCAAAAGCCCTGGATACTATTCAATCATTATTTGAGTAAGGAGTCACAAGATGACTAGTTCAACAATTTCGTCGGCGAATAAAGTAACACGGTTCCAATCCGCTGTGCGACGTGAGTATGTTAGAGAGGGCCGATTCGGTCCAGCAATCGGAAACAATGAAAACTCTATCATTCAAACAAACCGTGATTTAAAGAAAACGTCTATTGCGTTGGTCGCTAAGACTGGCGGCAATGGTGTATCTGGCTCATCCTCACTTGTTGGGAATGAGGCGTCACTAGATAACTTTGAATTCAACACGCGGCCAACGTACTACAGACAAGGCCATTTGATCGATCAAGAAGAGCGTGAGCTTTCCGAGTTCGATCTTTTCCAGGAAGCCCGTCCAAATCTTATGAATTGGACAATGGAGAAGAAACGAGATCATATCATTCAAGCCCTTGGTGGTATTGAGGCTGGTGGTACGTATTACAATTATGGCGGTGCAGAAGGTGCAACGGGTTCTACCGCAGCTAGTGCAGGCAACATGGACACATGGAACACCAATAACCAAGACCGTATTTTGTACGGTGCTGCAAAGAGCAATAACACTTCTGGTAATCATACGACTTCATTAGCAACTATTGATACAACTAATGACAAGCTGGACGCATCAATGATTAGCTTGCTTAAGCGTTTAGCCAAGCAAGCCTCGCCTTTGATTAGGCCTTCAATTATCAAAGGCGATGAACCTTGGTTTGTGTTTTACACTGGTTCTTATTCTTTCCGTGATTTGCGCGAAGATCTTGATACCAAGCATCAAAACGCGATGCCGCGCGATGCCGACACAAACCCTTTGTGGACTGGTGGCGACCTTGTCTATGATGGGGTGATCATCAAGGAAATCCCAGAGATTGACCATTTTATTGATGGTGATGGCTCTGGCAACTGGTATGACGGTGCATGGGGTGCCAATGCTACAGGTGATTCATTGGCTACAGGCGGTGATTCTTCAAGCCGTGTAGGCGTTGGATTCCTATGTGGTGCTCAATCTATAGCGTTTGGGATGGGTAAAATGGCCGAATTCAGACGACGTAAGGAGGATGATTATGGTCATCAAGCCGGTGTTGGTGTCACAATGAAGCACGACATCAAAAAAATATTTTACAACAACAAGCAGCACGGAATGATTACTTCTTTCCACAGTGCCGCCGCTGATAGCTAAGGAGGTGTCCAATGGCTGATTTATCTTTTACAAACGATGCAACACAACGCAAAGCGGGTACCAATCTGATCCCAGGAAAGGGAGATGGTCAAACTGTAAAAGCTTTGATTTGTTCGACTATTGAGCTTGCGGCTTCGGCTTCAGGTGTAACCGTCAAGCTTGGCCGTATTCCGTCCAATGCTCGTATTTTGCCAACTGGTCTGATTTACAATGATGATTTGGCGACTTCTGGCAGTCCAACGCTTGATCTTGGGTTGGCTTCGGTTAACTCCAATGTGACCTCTGACCCTGATGCAATTAACAACGGCCTGGCTTTGAGTGCTGCTACCACAACTACAACTGTGATGGCAGATGCTGCAAATGCTGGTAAGCTTGCTTGGGAGTTTGTAAGTGGCCAAAGTACTGACCCTGGCGGATCACTGGATGTGTACGCAAGTATCAAGGATGCTGCAACCAATGCTACAGGGACTGTAAGCGTCGAGCTTTAC
>Ga0255047_10002718_pt1 | contig 11521 bp, 5 predicted proteins | sample JV7_2_1_MG_FD_183640 | JGI IMG/M metagenome (GOLD analysis project Ga0255047, IMG submission 183640) | Seawater microbial communities from Jervis Inlet, British Columbia, Canada - JV7_2_1 | ecosystem: Environmental > Aquatic > Marine > Inlet | place: Canada: British Columbia | collected 2016-10-06
TCTCAGGCCTGACATTGACTGCAGCGGATACCATCATCTGGTATGCACCGGTAACCAGTGTTGAAACCTACTTACAAGCCAATGCTCGGATTAATAGACCAGGGCAAAACCACCCCATGACAGTGGTCCATATCCAAGGAAGCCCTGTAGAAAACAGGTTGTACACCATGTTGCAGGGGAACATTCTTAACCACCACAAATTAATTGATTTATATCGAGAAGAAGTAGCGACAGAGACTTGACTTTGTCCAACCAGCTGTTAAAGTTACTACCCTTTCAAAAAATTCAATGGGATATGCCGATGACTCTGAGCGCACCAACCCCTGATGAACTCATCCGAGTTTACATTAAAATCCGCAACACAATCCGTGATAAAGAAGCCGCACATAAAGCCGATATGGCAGGGATCAAAGAGGACTTTGAAAAAGTTGCTAATTCGATTCTCGACCACTGCAAGAAAAACAAAGAGAAAAGTGTGGTGACTGAGTTTGGTACGGCTTCTAGGATTGTTCGTACTAGATATAATTGCAGCGACTGGGCGGCTATGTATCGGTTTATTCAAGAAAACGATGCTGCCCATGTATTGGAGAAGCGCATAAACATTAAAGCTATGGAGGAGTTCTTAACTGAGCACCCCGATAGTTTGCCCGTGGGCCTTCATTCTGACAAGGCATACACCGTACAGGTAAGAAAGCCCACTACCAAAGTTAAGTAACAAATGAGGAGAACCCAATGAGTACAGAGGTATCAATATTTAAACAAGAAAACCTTCCAGAGAAATTAGTAGGACGTCCACGCAGCCGGTTAGCTGAAGAACTTTCCAAAGCTTCCTCTGGGACCACCAGTAGGCGTATACAAACGAACGTTAACGGGACTTTTAAGCGGCTCATTAACGGTGAGCAGATAGGTAATGCTATTTCTCAGGAGATCAATGTAATTATAGTTTGGACTCTCCCGAACGTGTCCCGTATTTGGTACAAAGAAAAGTATGATCCTGACAAAGAACCAACTTTGCCTAATTGTTGGTCAAACTTGGGAGACAAGCCAGAAGAAGAAGCCAGCAATCCCCAACATGCTAATTGTGTGGAATGCCCTCAGAACATCAAAGGCTCTGGAGCCAACGGTAGCAGGGCTTGCAGGTACCAACGGCGTATTTCTGTATTGGTTGAAGGCGACAAATCAGGTGAGGTCTACCAGTTTAATGTACCGGCAAAGTCTTTGTTTGGTAAGGGGCTTAGTAATGTACATCCTTTTGAAAGCTACCTTTCTTTTTTAAGTGCAAATGGCGAGGCCCCTGACCAAGTTGTTACTAATATAAGCTATGACCCCAACGCATCGACAATGGAGTTACTTTTTACACCGTTACGGAATGTCTCTGATGACGAGTGGGTTCAAGTTAAGCGTGCTCAAACTAGCCCCGATGCTAAACGTTACACTCGCATTACCGTAGCTCAGGCCGATAACGTAACTAAACTGCCTCCTCCAGATGTCATACGCAGCGATGAACCCGACGAGGAAGTGGCCGAACAAGCTGTGGTCGAAGAACCCCCCAAAGTGGTACAGGAGGAAATTGCTGAACCGGTAAAGAGGGCTCCTAAAAAAGAAGAGCCCCCAGTGAAAGATGACATTGCCAATGTTTTATCAGCTTGGGCTGAAGACGAGTAGCCGATGAGTTACGGGTACAGTGCGCGGCTGATTGAATCTAATAAAAAAGCGAACCAGAGGCTTCTTGGAGTTAAGCTAGGGAAGGTATGCATAAAGCATGACATCCCTGTCACGGTTATTTCTGAGGAACTTGGAGTTAGCAGACAGACTATTTATAACTGGTTTGGGGGCGAAAGTGTCCCTCATGGCACCTCGGTTATGGATAGAATCCAGTCTTTTATAGAGTCATTAAAGCCTATCAAGTGAAGTAGTTTTTTAATTAATCCGAGGTAACTTGGGGGGACAACTCCCCCTGAAAAAAGCAAATGGCTGAATTTGACCTTCTAAATACAGTGCAGCCAACCGAAGGTTGGTTTTGTGTTACAGGTATTCTAAGGAAGGACGGTGGCAAAGACGATGTTAAGCAAACCCTTGTAGCTACCCGTCAAGAAGTAGATGCACTAGTAACTCGCTACGTGAGCCAAAACCGTAATGTATTTTATGGAGTAGCTAAATACGCTACTGACGCTAACCGTACTAAGGCTAACGTGAAAGCAGTTAAAGCTTTTTGGTTGGACCTAGATTGTGGTGCAGATAAAGCTACGCCTAATCCGAAGACTGGTATACCTGAAGGCTACAGTACTCAAGCAGCTGCAGCTAAAGCTCTCCAACAGTTTTGCTCTCTTGTGGGGCTACCCCGACCTATCATTGTAGATTCGGGCAGAGGCTTGCATGTTTATTGGACACTCACGGAAGAGGTAACTCGCGAGGAGTGGGAGCCGGTAGCTGCGAGACTGCGTGAGCTGTGTGTAACCCATAAGTTTTATGTGGATCACGCTGTATTTGAGGTCGCTCGTATTCTCCGTGTTCCTGGGACTTACAATTTTAAAGGGGAAGAACCACTTCTAGTTAAAGTGTTGGGCGATCCTACCAAAGCTGAGCCACTGGGATTGCAACGGATTGCTGAGTTGCTAGGCGTAAAAGAAACTAAAGCTAAACGTGTATCTGCCTTGGGAGCCTATCTTGCTACGGCTAAAGACCCCAACAGTATTTTTAAATTTTCTCGCATCATGCGGCGTAGTGCGAAAGGGGATGGTTGCGCTCAATTACTTGATTGTTTTACCAACCAAGAAACCTTAGTTGAACCGCGTTGGTTCGATGCACTTTCAGTAGCCAACAAGTGTGAGGATAGAACAAGTGCCATTATAAAAATGTCGGAGCGTCATCCCGAATACTCTTTTGACGCAGCAGATACTAAGGCGCGGAATGCAGAAGGGCCACACGGCTGCGAAGTTTTTGAACGTAACAACCCTGGGGGTTGTGACGGGTGCCCTCATAAAGGCCAAATTACTGGGCCTCTTAGGCTTGGCAAAACAATTTTAGCCGCTCCGACTGAGGACATTGCCTCTAGTGACCCACTTGATGGCTTGGATGACTCTGCTCCACCCCCTGCTTACCCGTTTCCTTTTTTTAAAGGCTCACACTCAGGGATATATCATTCTGAAGATTCAGACGCGGAACCCATGTTAGTTTACAAAAACGATTTCTACGCAGTCAGGCGTATGGAAGATCCAAACATAGGCGAGGTTATAGTATTTAAATTGCACTTGCCGAACGATGGGGTGAAGCAATTTAAAATCCCCAACGTACACATATCAGAGAAAGCTGAATTACGTAAAGCATTAGCATCGTATGGAGTTTTATGCTCAGGGTCTAAGAAGTTTGACCTTCTACACTTGTACATAATACTTTCCATTACGCAACTTCAAGACGACAAGAGGGCAGAAAAAATGAGAACACAATTTGGTTGGGCAGATAAAGAGAGCAAGTTCATTATTGGTGACAAGGAGATTTCTACTCAAGGCGTTTACCACAGCCCCCCTTCTGCCATGACCGAAGACCTAGCTCAACATATGGTCCCTAAAGGGACCTTAGAAAAGTGGAAAGAAGTTTTCAACTTATACGGTAAGCCTGGGTTAGAGCCCCATGCCTTCGCGGCACTGACTGCTTTCGGTTCTCCGCTTTTTAAATTTGTGGGCCAGAACGGCGCTATTTTAAATCTTATTCACCCTAGTTCAGGGACGGGCAAGTCCACGATACTGTACATGGTTAACAGCGTGATGGGGCACCCAAAAGAGTTGAGTGCTAATTTCTCCGATACATTGAACGCCAAGCTTATGCAACTTGGCATGATGAATAACTTATGTTTTACCGTCGATGAAATGACTAATACTCCACCAAAAGATTTTTCTATTTTGGCCTACAGTATGTCCCAAGGTCGCGGTAAACACCGCGTTAAATCTCAATCGAACGAGCTTCGACAAAACCATACCCATTGGGCCAATATGTCCTTGTGTAGCTCCAACGCTTCTTTCTATGAAAAACTTGCGGCCCTTAAAAATTATGCCGACGGCGAAATGATGCGGTTACTGGAGTACAAAATTGACTACACTCCCCCTGATATCATCCCAACGCAAACGGCTAAAGATATGTTTGACCACCAACTGATGGAGAACTACGGCCATGCGGGACCTTTGTATGCGGAATATCTCATTAATAACCTTGAACAGGTGATTGCAGGTCTGTTAGCTATACAGCGTAAGATAGACTTGGAATTAAAACTAACGCAACGAGAACGTTTTTGGTCAGCCATCTTAGCGTGCAATATTGCAGGCGGTTTAATTGCCAACCGCTTGGGGCTTATTGACTGGGATATGAATCGGCTTTACCAGTGGGCTACTAATATGGTCCATGAATTACGCAACGATACCGCACCTCCTACATTTAATGCTGTTCAGATCATTGGAGACTTTCTCAATCGCCATATAGAAAATACGGTAGTCGTGGATGACGCGGCTGACAAACGCACTCATATGGCCTTGAAGCCTACTCACTTTCCTCGTGGAGAACTTATTAATCGGTATGAACCCGATACCGAGAGGCTGTTTATCACTGCGAAACCGTTTAAGAATGACTGTGTAGAACTTCAACTTAACTACAAAGACACCCTATCTAAGTTAAAACAACAAGGGATTTTCTTAGGGGGGTCTGTAAAACGGATGTCTAAAGGGATGAAGATAGTAGGACCAGGGGTCCACGCACTTATCTTTGACTGCTCCCACCCAGATTTTTCTGTAGATATGCATCAGTTAAGTAGCGTTGCTGCATCGTCTACCACTGAGTCCAGTGATGATAGTAGAGCAACTTAACTATGAAGTTAATTGGAAAACATTTAAGCGGGGATACTCGGTTTTTGTTCCTTGCTTAGATCCTTCCAAAGCTAAGAAAGAAATCCTTATCACTACCAAGCGGCTCAAATTTAAAATCGTTACTAAAGTAGTTATTGAAGACAACATCCGAGGCATACGTTTTTGGCGCGTTTAATTGACTCGACTACTCCTAACCAAATCTGAGGCTAAAGGAGATAAATCTCTTTGCGGCACTATGAGTCCTTGATCTGCTCCAGCACGAGTTGTTGCGCGTCCTGTTAGAGATTGGCTAATAGTATCTCCATCTATAGGATAAAACCCATTACGGTAATTGTATTCATCTACAGCATCGAGGGCTTCATCTATGTTGGCTTGAGTGCTAGGCGTGGAGTTTTCCATATCTTTTGCGTAGGCCATGTTAATTTGATTAAGAACTTTGGTTCGTTCTCGTAGCACTTCCACCACAACGCGCTTGGCTAAGAAGTTAGCTTTGGAGATCTCTGCCTCTGTAGTGGGCTGGAAGTTAAGGGCTTGGCCTAGTAGCTTACCCGTAGTGTACCATTCAGCGTCTAAAATTTGAGCACGTTGCCCTGATGTTAGGCTACCTTCTTCACGCAGGCGCATTGCTTTCAGAGGCCCACGAAAGAAAGCAGGAGCAAACTTCTCCCAACCCCTGTCAAAGTTCCCTTCGTTCATATCTTGTATACCATCTGCAATCTGTGACCCCATTGCCCCCAACGGTCCACCAAAGGTATCAAATAAAAAGTATTGAAAGGCTGATTTCATATCGTCTGAAGGAACGCGATCTTGGAACCACAAATGATCCAAGCTTACTGAGGAGCCTATATTCTTATCGGTTATGGCTGAAATTGGGCCCATCTCTATCCCCCTAGCCAACCCTTGTGCAGTCTCTGGTGCCAAACCTAACACAGTGGCAATATCGCTATTAGGGCCAAACATAGTGGGTATCCACCACTCTCTAAACCATACGTCTAAACTACGCAGACCTAATGCGTTGCCTTCCCACTCGTCATACCATATGTCTGCATCTTCATCATCCATATCTGGCCGTAGTGCCTCACGCACGCCCTCTGCCATTCCCATGATAGCGGTGTAACCTGGGACACCCACTGCACCTGCAAACAAGGTAGTCATACCTATAGTGCCAAATAATTTTGTAGCTGCTGCTTTCCTTTCAGCTTTAGGTATCGTAGGCCACACCGTTCCAAAAAAGTTACGAATTAAGAACGAAGTCATCTGGAGAGGATAGGTTAAAAACTGTGTGGCTATCTTACCCACAGGGTGTTTCATCAATGGGGGTTTTTCATACAAGGTGTAGTTAAACAATATCTCATACGTAGTTTCAACAGCGGTTTGTGTCGCTTGAGACAGACGAGCGTCATCTGTTAAATTAGGTTTATTTGCGTTAAGCCTATCAAGCTCAAGCTCTACGGTAGCCATAAATATTATTTCACGGGACAACCTCTCACTGTGATGAAAGAGAAATCCCATCATATCGACAAAGCCGCGCCATGTTTTTGCAGGTGTGCTATCAAACTTATCCGTATCCGATTTCTTTCGGGCACTTAAATCAGCACTATACGTTACATTGGTAACACCGAGATCCACTGCTGTTTGGTACGCAGCTTTTAACTGGGCACTATTCCTGTGCTCGTCAATATACTTGGAATTAATAACAGAAAGACTTTCTCCTATCCCGAAACGATTTATAACCGCTAAGTACCCCCCAAGCACTCTCAGTACGTTTCTTTTCCCATAACCTTTGGCAATCAACGTAGGGATGCCTACTATAGGTACTTGGGTAAATTGAATAAGAGCAGACTTAGGAGCCGTTAACATATACACAAAGGCTACTTGGTTGCCGAGGCTGGCGAACTTACCAAAGTCAAACCCCTCAACCACAACGGGGTTTAATTCTGCCTTAGCACGGGTTGAAAGTTCGTTGAGGAGAGCTGCGTATTTATTGAAACCCTCCTTTGGGGTCATCCCTTTTAAACTTTGCTCAGCTGCCTGTATAGCAAGATCCAACTCGGTATTATATTTAAACCTCGCCAACTGTTTAGCAGAACTTTGTTGGGAATTTATAAAGTTACGCAGGGCATCTTCGGAGTAGCCAAGTTTATTTTTTCTTCGTACAAACCTTCGCCGCATTTGCTCAGGAGGAAGGCTCCTTAAATAAAGCTGGTATATGTTATCTTTTATTTGAGATATTTCTTCCTGAGAAGTGTCTTGCATACCATCAATAAGAGTAAATATCTCTTTTAACTCTGTAGTAGCACCCATGAAGGTAGCTTGTTTTTCTTTTAGTTCATTTCCTACACTTATTTCTCCGTCCCGTATCAACTCCTCTGAGGTTCGTCCAAGTTGACCTGCAATGTTTTCTAGCAACGCATCCCTTTCTTTGGCGCTTTTCCGCATAAAAAATGCTTGGTCCGCACCTTTGCCTACGCTAATCCAAAACTTGCCGTAACGCATAAGGGGGAAATACACTTTCTTTTGGTTGGCTTGTTGGTACCTCGCTTGAATCATAGCGATAAGGCGTTCTCGCATTTCTGGGTTTGTGGTGGTTTTATTTACATACTCTAGTAAACGAGTTTGTCCTTTTAAAAATGTTTCTCTGTAAGCGTCCCTAGCCATCTTGTAAATTTCATGGGCCTTTTTGTTATCAACTTTGCCCACCCTATCCCACTGTCCGTAGATCTTTTCAATCTCATCTATGCGCTCTTGGATTTCCTCTTGTATATCGTCTTTTGCCCTGTCGCTTATCTCAGGGTCTTGAAGTTTTTGATACTTACCTATTATTTCATCTGGACCTTGTTTGTTGTTGCCCCACAATACTTCATCATTGGCGATGGCTTCTTTTGCCGTAGCATATTGGGCAAGATCTATGTTCAAAATTGAAGATGAGTGCATTATTTCTGCTAATTCTTTTGCTTGCGCTGGAAACTTTTTAGTAAATTCTACCCAACCTTGTATCCGTGTATGGATCTTAGCTATTTCAATTTGGATTTCTTTGTTAAAGTCTTGGACTACTCGGTTTATTTCTCTTGCATTAACTGCGTCACCCATCCATCGAGTGAGGTCCGTGCTAGTAAGGACTTTAGCGATGGCTACTACGGCTGCGTCACTCATACGCCTGAAGCTTTCCCGTAAAGTGTCAATGCTTTTAACCCCATCTCTGGTTTCTTTCATTAACTTGCCCATATTAGACAGGGTTCCTCGTGCCCCACCCGTGGCATTCCGTATAGCTGCCAATAGTTTATTAACACGGAACTCTTTTTTGTCACTTACTTTTTTGTTTGCCAGTATCTGTCCTGCATTGCCTGGTGTGCTGGTAGGCAGTAACAAACTGTCGGACTCTTTTACCAACTCCATGAAAGCATTTTTTTGAGAAGCTGGAATGTTAAACAGCTGCCGCAACAAATCTACAAACTGAGCAAACAAGGTGGTTTTACCGTCAGTACTGGGCATTCCGTTAATCAAGCGTTGCATGGCTCCATTAGTTCGCCCATAAGCTATGAATTCATACAGGTTTGTAAACGCTCCATTGTCTGCCAGATCTCGCTCTGCTTGAGTACTAGTCCCCGCACGCTCACGAGCTGTAACATTTTTGTTAGCCGCTTCCATCAAACTTTTTATTTTGTCTAGCGACACCACTTCTTTGGCAGTTAGCCCCGCGTTATTTGGATCAGAGTTTTCATAGATTGCCACCTTAGCAGCGGTCCCTTTGTGCCAAGCCTCGTGGAGTATTACTTCTTCGTTCATACCAGTTTCAGGGTTTACATAAATGGTATCTGCAACCTCGTCATATACAGCTTGTGTACCATTGGCGTTAAATAAGTTTCTACTTTGTGAGTTAGCTATTTGTGCATCGGGATCAGTCACCACAACTAACTGAGTGTTGCCCATCACAGGAGCCAACCTGTTAGCTAAATTCCTGTGAAATTTATCGGATGTATTTTTCTTAATGTAGTCTAGGGCTTTCCGCATATTAGGAAAGTTAGAAAATGCATTGTCCGGTTGCGTTGTACCATCACCTACATTTGTACTTCTCTTTGTACCAGGGGCAATTGGTGCTTCAAGCTCTGTTACTTCAGAGACAACCTCACCTTCTACGACTACACCTGTATCTGTAGGGGGTTCCAGTACATTTCCTGCATCATCAAATAAAGTTTTAACAGGGATGGAGCCCCAATCTGCAGCTAAAGGGGCTTTTCCCGGTACCGCTATTTCTACAATGTTGGAAGGAGGAATATCTGTGTTACTTATGATTGCACTTGGGTATTTCAGTTGCATCTCAGTGTTCATGTCTTTTTGGACATTCCCAACTTCACTTTCAAAAGAAACAATTTTTAAGTTTTCTATAGGCAGGTTTAAGTCGTAGCTCATTTTGGATGCCCATCTATCTGCCTCTCCTTTGTCTGAAAAAGCATAAACTTGTTGAGGAGTTTCTCCTTCAAGAGTGGTGTATGTCCCCCCTTCTTCAGTTCTTGCACGTAACCCTGTTTGCTCTATTGCGGGGACGTTGTCCACAGTCGTAATATGGTAAAAGGTTTCCCTTGGTGGTGGAGCTGCTTCCTCTACTACCTCTTCTGATGGAGTATCAGCGGGCTCTCGCTGTTCCAGTTCCATATCCGTGACACGCGCTGCTTCTGGCGCCACAGTTCCTTCAAGTATCTTAATAAGCCTGTCTTGCATTTCTATTGCTGCCTCTAGTTCAGGCAGAAGCTCAGGTCTTTCTTTTTTAACTCTAGCTAATCTATCTATGTTTCTTTGACGACTTGCCTTTACGCCTTCAAGTCGTTCATTTACAAAAATATCTAAGGCTTCTGAAACCGAACTAGCTTGGACAGAATTACTATCGAGTCCTGTCGGAATTAATTCACCGTGTTCGCCAGTAGTATCATTCCTCGATACGATAGAATATGTACCGTCCCCATTGTCTGTTACAGTAAACGACCAATTAACTTCCCCATCAGAATAGATTACGGTATCTGTGGTCGGCGCGTCTTCTGATGTTGTTTCTTCCTCTACTACGTCTTCTAATGAAGTTTCTTCCTGAGCGGAGGCAGAATCGGTAACTTTTTCCCATTGGTTTTTTTGTGCATTCCAACTATACCCTAGCTCAATTAAGCGTTTTTCCGTTTCCGCCTCTTGCGTTTTGGCTACCGGAGTTTCTGCCTGATCAAAATCAGCGGCCATTGCGGCCTCTAAATTTCTTTCCTGCTCTGGTGTTAAGCGTCCCCCACTTTCAGAGGGTGTTATGGCATCTCCAGTAAGTGGGTCTATTTCAGAACCTGCCTCGTCTATATTTTTAGCAATCTCTGCTTCTTTATCTAACCTAGCTTGAATTACTTTTGCGTCATTCGATTCTCTTACACCCTGAATGCCTCCCCCTACTCCACCAAACACACCACCGGCTATGGCACCTTGTACCACCGATTCCATAATTCGATCCCATTCGCGGCTACCAAACGCCTCTGGGTTATCATCGACAAACCGTTCAGCCGCTATACTAATTGCTTCTTGGCCTCCTTCTGTTAGGCCCTCAACACCTAAGCCAGCAAATAACCCAGCAGTGCCTGAACGCAGTGCACCGGCAGACATACCAGATCTTTCAAGCAGGGTTTTTACAATGCCTGATTTAAATTGAGGACTCACTGTTTTAGCTATTCCATAAGGCAAAACAGAATCAAGCGCCGCTGCACCAGCACCAAAAAGTAATGCTACACCAGGCGCAGTCTCTCCAGTTTCTTGGTAAATATTTTCAAATACTTCAGGGGCATTTAATGCATAGGAGCCTAACGCTGTTCCACCTATTAAGGCCGCTCCCGCAGGAATACTCACTGGGGCAGTAGCTGCTGCCCCCATCGCTGCAAGACCTGAACCTACCACAAGACCAATGTTTCCGATTTGCTCACCAACAACTTGGCTTACAAACCTAGAAAAATCTCCTACCCCTTCAACTTCTTTGTAACTTTCAAATTGAGTAGGGTTTTCAAGTTCACTTACTCTGCGTTTTTCTTCCGCTTCTGCCAATTGTTCTAAGGCATACTCTTCATTACCTACTGCACTACCCGCTATAGCTGGGATGATGTCAGTAAACGTAGAGCCTAGACGGTCAAAGCCACGCGAAGCACCGCCGGTAAAGGTACCTAAGATACCTAGTTCCTCTTCGGGGTCGATGGGGTCTTCTTCAAGGGGAATCTCGGCTACTGCTTCAGGAACAACTTCTTCTACTGGAGGTAGGATAGGAGGGGGTGCTACCAAGTCACTGGGCGTAGGCGTAATCCCTTCCCGCCTGTATGACTCAGCAAACAGTTCTTCCATGTCTTCAGGAGTAGGCGGGACAGCCCCTTCTACCACTAATTCACGGCCAGTCTCCGCATCTTGAATAGTGTATTCAGGCATTTACACCCCTGCTGCTTCTGCTGCTCCAACACCAGCACTAAGTATTTGCGTAGCCTCCCTGAAGAGGTTAGCCCGTGCTGCATCCGCTTGTGGTGAATCTGCTCCGTGCTCCCTGATTGCATCTTGATACGCTCTGTTCATAGGGTTTTGGAAGTCCTTCTTTAGACTCTCAAATATATTGTAAAACTCTTGCGTTTGGCTGACATTACCAGAGTAAATACTACGGGCAGTCAAAT
>Ga0255047_10002719_pt1 | contig 11518 bp, 22 predicted proteins | sample JV7_2_1_MG_FD_183640 | JGI IMG/M metagenome (GOLD analysis project Ga0255047, IMG submission 183640) | Seawater microbial communities from Jervis Inlet, British Columbia, Canada - JV7_2_1 | ecosystem: Environmental > Aquatic > Marine > Inlet | place: Canada: British Columbia | collected 2016-10-06
GGTCGACCTCACCGAGACCTACCGTGGCGGCGAGCTGGTCGATACGAGCGCGTCGCACTACGGTCGTGTGCTCAAGCGGGTCCCGTGGACGTGCCCGGAGTGCAAGAATGCGTGGTACGACCCGCCCCGCACGTTGACGGTGCGCATCGAGCACGACGACGACCCGATGTCACCCCGAGAGCACGACAATCTCGGCATCATGGTGTGCTTTCATCAGCGCTACAACCTCGGTGACGAGACAGACCTCAAAGAATCGATGTTCGAGGGCTGGGATGAGCTGCATGCGCATCTTGTCGAGGAGGGAGCGACGCACATCCTTCCGCTTTTCCTTTACGACCACTCGGGCATCACCATGAACACGACGGGCTTCGCATGTGGCTTCGATAGCGGCCAGGTTGGCTTCATCTACGCCACAAAGAAGACCATCGAGGCGTTAGGTGTCGCCGAAGAGAACGTCGAAGAGCAGCTCAAGGGTGAGGTCAGCGTTTATGACCAGCTCCTGACCGGCGACGTGTGGGGTTACATCATTGAAGACGACGACAACGAAGAAATTGACTCTTGCTGGGGGTTCTTCGGCAGAGAACATGTTGAAGCGGAAGCTGAGGAGGCGCGGAAGGCTCATGAACACACCTGCACAAACCCCTGAACCTAAAAAAATCATCGTGCGCTGTTGCGACGACTGCGGATTGTCGACGAACAACGCAAGCGATGGGCTCTGGATATGCGCCCACGCTGAAGTGCGCAAGAAGGGCTTGTTTATCAACGTGACACGTCCTGACGGGAAGATTTACAAGCGTGGCGTGTCGTCTCGCTGCCCGTTGAGGTACAGTAGCGTCGTTTACGAGCTAGCTGAGGATGTTGAATTCGTCTGAGCACGCCCTATCATCAAGAAAGTACTTTACCGGGTAAAGAAATGAGCTTTTCAAAGAGAATTCGACGGTCATTGTGGCGCAGAGTTAGGGAAGCCTTCGAAGATATCGTCTGGCGACCCGTTTTCTTCATCACCGTAGTACCTCCGCTGCTCATCTACTGTCGTTTGGATGAAGCGAAGGCGCTGTATCGTGCAAAGAAGAACCTGCACCGCATCAAGCAGATGTTTCGCCGAGGCAAAGGGCTCGAGGTGTACCTCAAAGAGGCGTGGCGGCGCGAGATAGCCAAGCCTCGTTGGGACTTTGGACGCTATACGACGACCATGGACGATAAAATCCGTGTTCCGAACACCAGGGAGAGCTTCGAGCATTTGGTACCGAAGCAGTCGGCCATCGAAGTGGGCACCACACTCCATGCAGCGTGGGAGGAGAAGATGGAAGAGCCCGAGACACCTGTCGAAAACGTTCCCGAGACGCTCTACGAGGCGGTGAACCTTCTCGACGACCTCATTGATGATGAGGAAGACCGTAAGCTGTTCCAAGAGACGAGCGTGGCAGAGGTGGAAACTACGTACCACCACACGCTGGGTCGGTATCTGCGCAATGAGTGGCGCTTGTGGACCGAGGGCACACCGATGCGTACTTGGTTCATTTCGATGGGCGTTGAGCATGCTGATGATATGTCGAGCATCATCATCTCGGCGTGGTGGCACCAGCTCAACGACATCGAGTTCGATTTCATTGGACGTGTGGAGCTGGCTGCGGCTTACTGGCGTGCGGTGAAGCCTGCCCTGGAAGCTAAGCCAGGGGAGGTCTTCGAATTCAAGCCCCCTTATCCGCTGAAACACGTGAACCTCGACCTTCGTGGGGTGCACCTCGACGGAGGTAAGAACGACGATGGGAAGAACTGATAAGAAGACTCTGGTGCACAAGCTCGATGTGACGGGCATGGACATCTCGGAAATCTTCGGTGCGCTTCAGAAGACGATTCACGGCTTTCGTAAGGACGGCTGGCACTTCTCATCGCACGTAGCCGTAGATTGGCTGCTCGAAGATGACAAGCCGGTAAAGTACATCCTCTGCACTTTCTGTAAGTAGGACCGTTATGTCAAAGTCTGAACTCGACGCTGCTGTAGGTATCACCGTGGGCGCAATGCTCGGTGCGTGTTGCTGGGCAGCCATCTTCTTGTTTTGGAGCTACTGTTGATAGAACGTTTGCGTCGTAAAATTGAGACCCTCCTCGCTGAAGAGTCCATTAGAAGCCTGAAGCTCTTCGAACACGACAAAAGTAATGAGTGCGGTCTCCTACGGGAAGTGCTAGCTCTTTTCCCTGTTTGTGTAGAGGAAGAGCAGCAGGCCGCCGCAGCGCAGTTACGCCGTTTGCGTGGCCAGGGTAGAGAGTGAGATGTTTTTCTTTCATTGTGCCGTGTGTGACGATAAGACGCCTCGTCGTTGCAACAATCAGAAGTACTGCGATGCGTGTAAAGCTCATCCACGTAGTTGGCGGATGGCGTACATGGGCTACGGGAGAAAGCCGCCGGCCACCTGGACGCCTCAACTAGCCTGTGCCATCTGCGACGAGGTGATTCCTCGCCGTACAGGACCACAGAAGTACTGCGATAAATGCAGAGACCTCGGTCGAAGCCTCACGGTCGCCAAGTACTACAAGAGGCACAAGCGCCGCATCCTCCGTCAAAAGACCAAGTATCGTGCTACCAACCGTGACGCAATAAACGCCAAACAACGCCAATACAACACAGACACAAAGCTTGAGCGACGCACACGTGCCGAGCTTCGAGCGATGAAGGAGACGAACGATGGACGAAACGAAGATGTTGCTCATCGCAAGCCGGGTCAAGGAAATCAACAAGGCGGCGGGCTTCTCAACGAGCCAGGATTACCTCGATGCGCTGAGCGCTGAGGTCGAGCGCTTGCTTCTCAAAGGACAGAAGTGCGCCACGGCGAGTGGACGTAAGACGCTCAAGCCGCAGGACCTGTAGTGGCTGAGAAACACTCGCCCACCGAACGGCTCATGCTCTTCAGTATGGGCTTTCGTCGAGGCGCCGGTATGAAGGCGTGCCCCGACAATGTCAAAGACGACCCTGACTTCAAGAACGGCTATCGTGAGGGCGCCAACGCTCTGTACGCCGCCGTGGAGATTGCACGGTTGCACTACGGTGCGCCGAAGCAGTCTCTTCTCCGCACAAACGAAACGACCGCTCCCGTCATCGCAGCTACGCAGGACTTGCAAGCCACAGCGGTGCTCAGTCCACCTGTGATACACGGCAGCAAGCCCGTGCCGTGGTGGGCAGGTAAGGATGTTGTAGGTTGGCTCATCCAGCGAGGTTGGCTTGTCAGTGAGCGTGGCTTGACCAAACTAGGTGAGGTCATCCCTGCGAACGACATCATTGAAGCGTATGAGACGCCCGAGGTTGCAGGGGCTCGCCTAGAGACGGAAAGCGTTGCGCAGCTTGTTACGCCACGACGGGGGACATGAGCGATGCCTAAGACGTTTGCCTCTAAACAGGAGAAACGTACGTATCAGAGTTGGGCGGATATGCGCAACCGCTGCAATAACGCAAAACATAAACGCTACGCTTCGTATGGCGGACGAGGTATTGAGGTCTGCGAGCGTTGGGACAGTTTCGAAGCGTTCGTGAAGGACATGGGCCTCAAGCCAGACGGTATGAGCCTTGAGCGTGAAGACAACGACGGCAACTACACTCCGAAGAATTGTGTGTGGGCTGATTACCGTGCGCAGAACAAGAACAAACGAACGACGACTACGTACGAATATGATGGACGGTCGCAAACCATCGAGGAGTGGGCGGACGAAAAAGGTCTCCCCCGTACGACACTCAGTGAACGTGTTCACAAGTATGGGTGGGATATCAAGACGGCACTCGAGGCGCCGTTGGGGCACAAGGACAACATTCCCACGGACCCTGAAAAACGGAAGTATACTGCCACGCTGACGCAAGAAGATGCTGAGCGAATCCGTGCGGTGCACGCAAGGAGTGGCTGGTCCTTTGCACGGGTGGGACGTCACTTCGGTGTGAGTGGAACGACTGTTTCGAGTATCGTCAATAGGAGGACTCACGTATGAGAATGAATAATGGCGACCACAGCAGCCGAAGCTAAGAAGCAAGGCCTCGCTTGGTGGGTGAAGGAGTCTATCGTCGAGATATGGCTCCATGTCGAACCGAGCGACCCGAACACATACCGTGCCCGCTGTCTGACGACCGGCACGTTTCCGAAGCTTGAAGTACTGAACAACTACGACGACCAGCCCCATGAGCGCTATCCCGAAGCGCTGCTGGCTAAAGAGTACGCCATCTGGAAAGTGCTCGTACCAAGGGAGCACCAAGTGAAAGATGGAGAGGTCCTCATCATCGTAGGCGATGGCCGCAACAAGCCTGTGCGGGTGATTCGCAAAGGCAGTGACGAAACCCTGAAGGATGGGTTCGAGACCATCGAAGACGCACGTGACTGGATAATCGCTTACGACAACGGGGAGGTTCATGCTGATGACGAAGTCGAATACTCGTTCTAAAAAGAAGGAACGTCCGCACGTGGTCGCGCAGTGCATCATGTGCAAGAAGACCAAGAAGGTCTATGCAGGAGATGTAGCGGCAGACGACGTACCGATGTGCGACGATTGCTGTATGCCGATGGTGGCGAAGAGTGCGAGCACATGAACACCCTCTACGTTCTCGACGTGATAACCAACGGCACGACGGGCATCGTCACGATAGAGATAAAGAGTCTCTGGTTGGATGAGATACGTCGCTTCGATACAGAGCCCGAAGGTTTGCGGGCCGTCATGGACACCATTCGAATGCCGGGCCTCTGCTCGCTACCTACGTCTCTTAGGGAACATCGAGCGATAGAGAAACGATGTCGACGTTTGCTGAAGCGGTCATCGGGCGACGCTTTGAAGTTCGTGCACGCTTGTCTCCAAGCGATGCTGTACGGGGCCACACCGCACGAAGTTGGAATGGCATTGAGCATCGTGCGCAATAAGGAGAGACATGAGCAATCGGCCTAAGCCTTCGACGAACTTCGACCCGCGTAATCCTCTCATCGTCCCTGACCTTTCTGGCCGTCTCAAAGACCACTTCCAAGCGTGTGACGCGTGTGGCGGGCAGGGAAGCTACGACGATGATGAGGGGGAAGACCCTTGCGACGAATGCGATGGCGAAGGGAGGCTGCGTTGGCCGTGTTGGTACGGAGCAGACCGAGGATTATGTCTGTACTGCAACGAGGATGAGGTTCTTCTCGCATGTTGCTACGAGACGGGCCATGGAAACGATGACCACAACTACGTTTGCTTGCCCTGCTTTCTGAAGCATCACAAGGAGGCGTGTGGCTGCGGTCTTTGGGAGTGGGCAGAGGCGATGATAGTCGGTGGGCTTCGCTAGGGTTCAATCCATTCGTCGACCCAGCCCAGCGACTGGAGACGGTTCCACCACAGGTTCTGTTCGGAGCCGGCTACACGGTCACGTTTTTTGTAGATGGTGCGTGCGCCGAAGAAGGGTGCTTTGAACGTATCGGACTGTGAGCCCATGAAGAGGGTGGGGCTGGCGCTTCGTACGACGGCGGTGACGCCTGTGTGTGTTGCAGGAACCGCTGGGATGCTGAAGTCTGAGATGGACGTAATTTCTTTCGGTGTCCGTTGAATATCCCAACGTGAGCGCACATCAAGGAGGTTGACGGCATCGCTATCCGAGTTGCTCATCGAGAGCCAGCAGTTCCAGCGGTCTTGTGCGAGCTGCGTACCGTAAGAGCTTGCCAGGTGCGTCAGTTCGATAGCCGAGGCAGTTACGGGTGCGTAGTTTTCCAGAGACACTGAAGTGTAGCTGCCCTCATCGGAGATGTTGCTGTCTTGGTACACGTTACGAAATGTGTGGAGGAATTGGTTACCGTTTTGACGTATCTTGAGCAGGCTTCCACTTGCACGGTAGTCGACCCAGCACAAAGCAAAGGCGCTACGTCCGGCGGGGCCAATCGTCGGTGGGTTAGCCGAGGCCACCATCGTCATCAGCGTATTACTGGTCGTTGTGGGCACGAGATAGAAGAAGACCCATTTGTCGCCGATTGCTTGACTTCCCTCGCTATCCCATCCGAGGTCACCTACGTTGTTACCGCTGCTCCAGGCGAGCGTGCCTGCAAAGCTTCGGGGGACGCCGTCTGACAAGGTGTAGTGGTTGGTGCTCGGTTGGCCTAGACGTGATTTGAACGTCACAGAGGTGCTTGATTGCCACGTGCCTTGAGGTGTTTTGTAACGTATGCCGGCGCTGAGTGCGGGTACGTAGCTGAGCAGCTCTGGGCCTATTATGATGCTCTTGTCCACCTTACCGAGCTTGTAGTCTTGCGTGCGCAGCACCTGGACGATTTTGTCGCCGGTGTAGAGTGCGTGTTCTCGGATGATGCGCTTCTGGCCAGCATCGAGCGTCACGGTATCGAGCACGGTGAACGACATCCCTGTGAGCGCTGCAAGAGGGATGTTCGGCAGGAAGATTTCTACGTCGCTGATGTATTGGTCGGTGTCTGAAGTGTACGGCGGTTTGTGGGTCAGCTTGACGAGGCTATTGAGAATCGTGCCGACGCCGGCGACTTCGTAGGCGCGCGTGATGCGCTCTTGGTCGTTGCCCAGGTTCTCGGTCTTGAGCGTCGTGTAGCTGACAGCCATGTGCGAATATTAGGACCCCTGACGAAAGGAAACAAGAGATGTCCGATGAATATCCGCCCTGCATCGGATGTGGCTACTGCTGCATGAAATCGCTGTGTATGCTGGGCTCAATCAAGTACGGATACAAAACTCCCTGTCCATCGCTCGTGCTCAAGGATGGACGCTACTGGTGCGGCGAGGTACTATCAGCAGACGACGAGCGCCGCCCTGTCATCGAACGGGACCTGGCCATCAACGCCGGATGCTGCTCTTCGATGAACACCCAGCGACAAAGGCAGAGGATGTACCAGAAAATGAACGGCGTGAACGGCTTCAAGCCGTTGAACATAGTAATGAGCGGCGTCGACTTAGCGTTTATTCGGTTGGTCGTCGATGACCAGCATCCGTGGCCCTCCAACATTCCCGAGCCCGAGATAAAAGGCACCCAGGTGACCTTTTTCTCCGTCATGGCGCTCATGGATTGCGTGAACCGTTTGAGTATTCGTGGTTACGAAGGTGCAGCTTCACGAGTCCAAGACGCCTTCATCTCTCGAGAGCGCGACGCAAACTGCGCGCCTTTTTAGGTATAAGAATATAGACGCGTAACAAACATCTCTCAAGAGATGCACACATGCGTCTGTCCTTGCGGACGTGCATCTCCTTTCCGGAGGTCAGGTCACCCAATGGCAACACGCCAACCTGGAACCATCGAGCAAGTCCGCGATTTCGACCGCGCGGGCAAGCTTTCTATCCCTGTCGCCCTGGTCGAGGGTGCATTGGACTCTGGCGAAACGCTGGAGTACGAGGCTTCGGAGTTCAAGGACTCCGGGCCGGACTTCACGGCTCTGTATCTCGGTGACCGACGCGTCGGTTATTGGGAAGGTTACTAACCACCAACCCCACCCGCTTCGGCGTGGTGGGCAACACGGGAGGTCCCCCCGATGGATGAGCGTACAAAGCGTTTTGCGGAGAAGTGTCAAGCTATCACGGGTGGCGCCGTGGTGAAGATGACCGTGAAGTACAAAGACCGGGACCAGGCAGAGCCAACGCTGGTTCGCTGTGGTTCATGTAGCGCGCTGGTTCCTGTCGAAGCTATCGACGGGTACGGCTGCGAAACACCCGGTTGCAACTACTAACCACTAACCCCACCCGCTTCGGCGTGGTGGGCATGAGAGACGGGGTCACCCTCTCTCGTTTACTTTCCACGATGCTTGTGGGATAAACACGCCATGGTTCTCCTGCTCTACAGTTGTTTCGGATTGCTGGCCCTCCGGATAACCCGGAACGGTCAGAGGGTGCCTCTGGAACCGGACCCTCCAGAGTCGCCTCCTGTTGCACCCGAAGAACATACATGGGCGGAGCCGCACGCTAAGGGTGTGTGGTCGGGCTCCGACCAACGTGGTCTTTGGTATACAAGCTTCAGGGGCCGGGTGCCCTGCTAAATCCAAGGGTCCAAACCACGTGGTAGCCCAACCTCAAACTGACCACAACTAGACGGGCCAAGCGTCAGGTCCCAGACGCACCTTCGGGTGTCCGTGGCGATAGCCTCGGTGCAAAGTCGGCGCTCATCTTGTTCAGCCCTTTGAGGCACTATTCGAAGCCATACATTCGGTTGCCCATGAGTATCGACGGATACGAGGCAGCCACCCACGACGAAGCCGAAAGGTTGTGGATATGAGGAGGACGCTGGTGGGTTCAATTCCCGCAGGGGCGTCCGCGTGGACCAACAGCAGGAACGGCTTCCTGCTGCTTCGAATAGTGCACTCAAGGGGCTGAGCGGCCCCATCGTCTAGCGGTTAGGACACCGGCCTTTCACGCCGGTAACCGGAGTTCAATTCTCCGTGGGGTCATCGCTTGTGTAACGGGGGGCTCCCGCCTATATTTGAGGCATGAACTGGTACGAACGCGGTTGGCGAGCAGCGTTGGAGAAGGTGGGCGCAGATGTGCCTGGCGACCAGTGGCTTCAGAACATGATGCGTAACGAAGGACGCAGCGAAGGGTTTATACAAAGTTCGCTGAAGCAGCATTACGCCGACGGCGGTCTTCGTACCCTACCGCAGCCGTCGATACCGAAGACAGGTCCGATTCCCGGCATGCCCGACGTCCCTCGCTTGTATAAGACGCCAGCAGAGCTTGCGACAGTCGCCGCTAAAGGACCGCCTGCGTTGAAACCGAATCCATCGTGGCTTCGTCGAGCAGGCAAAGCTCTCAAGTTTCTAAAGTAAGCTCACAGCGCATCTTTCCGATGCACGTGGCGTAACGCCACGACCGGCTACATCGTTAGCCCATTAGGCATCTTTTCTGACACCCGACCTCCGAGCCACGGTTCTCGGCCGGCTGTCAGAAAAGGCTGGAGGAGCCCCGCGAGCCGCGAGTCTCCTCTGCCAGACTGGTCAACACAGTGTGAGTTCAACGAACCGGTGCACGGTCTTGCGCAGGACTGTGCGTACACCCAGCCATTGCCCAATCAGGACACCCATTGCCCGCAGTGGCGTTTTCCCAAAGAGAGGACACCCAATGAAAAAGCGAGTCAGCAAAAAGAAAGCAACAAGACGACGACCGAGACACACGCCCGAACAGAAGCGTGCGTTGCTCAAGCAGCTCGAGCGCTGCGTGTACGATGTGCAGAAGTGGCGTATCGCCGCTGGCCATCGTGCCGAGATTGTCGAGGAAGAGTTCTCACTCACGGACAAGAAGTTCTTCTCGCAGGTGGAAGAGGAGATGGGGGAAATCGAAATCAAGGGAACGCGGCGCCTTGCCACGTTGCTCAATGGCATCCCCATCTGGGATGAGTTCCTCAAACCCATTCGAGGTATCGGGCCGAAGATGGGAGCGTTGCTCGTCGCCGAGACGAACATCGAGAATTGCCACACGCCGTCCAAGCTATGGGCGTGGTGGGGCGTTCACGTCGTCAAAGGCCACGCAGCGCAGAAGAGCGAGGATTGTAAGTTCTCTCCCTTCCGCAAAGCCAAGGTCGTGAAGGTCCTGGCTGAGCTGCTACTCATGCACAAGAGTCCGGGCTACTACGAGCTGTACACGAGCTACAAGAAGCGCAAGGAAGAGCAGATTGTTAGCTGCTGCATGGCTTGCAAAGGCACGGGTAAAGCGAGCAAAAAGGACGAAGAAACCGGCCAGAGCACGAAAGTTCATTGTTGGAACTGCGACGGTTCAGGCGGACCCGCTCCTTGGGGCGTGTCACCCGAACATCGCCATCGTGCGGCGCTACGTTACATGGTAAAGCGACTCTTGCTCGAGATGTGGCGCAAGTGGCGTGAATTAGACGGGCTGGATGTCCCACCGAGCTACGCTGAGGTGCATCAACCCGAAACCCACCCTGCGAGAGGTGGGTGATGGACAGTAAAATCTACGTACTTTCTGTGCAGCTCGAATGGAATGACAAACGTTCGAACAAAGACGAGGAGTGTCCTTTCGATTCACGGGATACCTACGTGCTCGGTGTTATGCAGGATGCAGACCTTGCACGTAGGTGGGTGCACGAGACCAACGAGGTTGACGGTGTGCCTGTACACGCGTCAGTGTTCTGCGCATGTGATGAGACGGCGGCTGATTTTCAAGAACGCAGTTGGTACAAGGATGCCGGTAAGGATGCACAGGCGCCGGCGTTCAGCGCCATGCTCTTCGTGCAGGAAGGAACATTCACCACAACAATTGAGCAGCTATCCGAGGAGGCCACCAGTTCGGTGGGTCACTTCAAAGAGTACTGTCGTGACCGGTCACGTCTCTGGGATGCTGTTATTGAAGAATAGGAGGAGAAATTGCTCTGCAAAAAAGACTACGACGACGCGCTCCATGTTCAGGACGCGTCCAACATAACGGGAGTGGCGCACTCCTACGTCCCTCTACTCGAGCGTATGGAAACGGAGCGCGAAAGCAACAAGCTCGAGTTGAACCGACATCCTTTGGCAGTGATGTGGGCTAGCAAGCTCTTGTCGCTGTCGAAGGGTGAACTGCAACCGACGCAGGACCTTCGTATCTTGCCTGGTTGGCACTTGATGCTCTACGCACGGTGTTTGTCCACGAGCTTCCAGAAGATGCGGCAGCTCGGGGACCAGGAGTATGGGCTCACCGTCGACAACAAGTTCCTCGATGGTCACATCCTCACCAGGTGGATGTGCGTGCAGATAGCGCAGCTCACGTGCTGCGAGCATTTGGACGTCTTTGGGCAGGCCTACGACGTGTGCAAGCGCATCTCGCAGGCGCCCGACGATGAGGCGTGCGACATCATCCTCGACGACGACAGTGCACATCGGGTGATGATTCCCGATATGCCCGTCGAGAAGCAGCCGCTGCCCGATGAAGAGTCGGACGTCGATTGGGCGTGTGAGTGTGGTGCGACGGGCGTAACGCGCATGCTCGAGTTCGTGGAAGCGACCGACACCTTCAAGTGCAATCAGTGCGGTAGTCAAAACATCACGGCCGTGTCGCACACGCTCAAGGCTGAGCTGCACACGCCTCGCATGCTCGCTTTCGCCATGGGGCAGCTCAACGCTGACAAGGTCCAGGCGGCGGGGCATACGTTGTCGCCGTTGGTGAGTAAGGGGTAACTCCCTGGTTGACAATGACTATCTAATAAACATAGGATGCTGGCGTTGTACAGCGTTCTTTGACAGTTGAATAGTAGGTTATGTCGTGATGTCTGGCGTAGAATCCTTAGCCCTCCCAGTATTTCCTGCGCCAGGTTGCCTTGTTCAGGCTGCCAAGGATACTGGGAGGGCTTCTTTGTTCTTCTCATGAAATGACCTATCATTTCTCGGGAGGAAAATGATGGCCAACGGTGATGAAAGCGAAAAACGGCGACCGCTAACGCGGAGTGAGAAAGTACGCAACTATTTGATAGGAATGGGTGCGGCCAGCGCGTTGATTTTAGGTCTCGTGGCTCAATTCAAAGGTGAGCCCGTCGCCGACAAGGTTTGGGCGAAGCTCCACAGGCGGATGAACAAGATATCAGCCAACAACC
>Ga0255047_10002720_pt1 | contig 11514 bp, 12 predicted proteins | sample JV7_2_1_MG_FD_183640 | JGI IMG/M metagenome (GOLD analysis project Ga0255047, IMG submission 183640) | Seawater microbial communities from Jervis Inlet, British Columbia, Canada - JV7_2_1 | ecosystem: Environmental > Aquatic > Marine > Inlet | place: Canada: British Columbia | collected 2016-10-06
CGCCGGTATAAACATTGCCGTCCGAATCGACGGCGAGGGCATGTATCCAGTGAAACTCGCCGATCTGTCGACCCGCGCGGCCGATACGATCGAGCTCTTGGAGGTTCTCGCGGTTGATAACGTAGAACGTACCGTTGGCGAGATCGCCAACATAAAGGCAAGACTGGTCGGGATCCGTTGAGAGAGCGGCCGTGACCGTCGTGCCATTCGCGTAGCTTTCCGGTGCAACATGGACCTCCCTGACGAAACCGCAAACGCCAGGCTCGGCGTTCGGGTTGGAGCACGGCCCACCGATCTCGGTCGTATCGAAGACCTGGAGCCGGTTATTGCCACGATCGCAGGCATAGAGCAGTCCGTCCGTGCTCACGACCGCGCAGTGCAGCGGGCTGCGGAAGAACATCGGCTGCATATTACCGGACTCGTAGTCGCTGGCCCATGGCCCCGCGACATAGGGATCGATCTCGGTGCCTTCCGGATCATCCACCGGGTTTTGGCCGTAGGCCCCGAAGTGCCCGATGTATAGGCCGGTCTCGGCATCCGCGATCAAGATACGCCGGTTACCGTAGCCGTCCGCGACGTACAAGCGGTTGGTCCCCGGGTCGACGCTGAAATCGGCGACCAGATAGGGCTGTGGTGTGCCATTGGGGCCGCGGTCGATATTTTCGCTGTCCGGGCCTTCCATACCCGCGTACCCCATCTGATAGATGAACTCGCCATCGGCAGTAAATTTCAGGATATGCGAGTCGTCTCCGAAGGTGGCCGCCCACGGGAACTGCCCGGTGAAGTTCGCGCCATTACCCGAGAGGTAGACGAAGTCGTTGTGATCGACAAAGAGTCCATGCTCGCGGCCAGGCCAGTCGCAGCCGTCCTCGGCGCGGCAGTTGTCCTCGAGGAAACCCGGGTCCTGGGGGCCGCCCCATGCATCGAGCAGGTTGCCTTCCCGGTCGAATTTGAGCACGGACGGGGCAGGAACACAGCAGCCGGCCGCCTGGTCCGCGAATGCTCGCGAATTGCCGAGGCCGTCGACGGGCACGCCGTCGGCGTCAGTGCCAGCCACGCCCAGGCCGGCCGACGCGCTCGAGCTCAACGACCGTGGCCGGTGGTAGACCCAGACGTTATCGTGCGAATCGACGGCGAGGCCACCGACCTGACCGATACGCCAGTTGTTCGGCAGCGTCTTCGGCCAGCTGGGATCGACGATAAAGCTCGGCGCTGATACGCCGTCGGAGAACCTCGGCGCCGATCGCTCAGCAAGGCGCTCAATGGCATCGGCAGGGAGTAGCGGTGAAGCCGTTTGTGCTGCCGCCGACTCTGGCGCCGGCGCTGTGTCGGGGCCCGCATTCGGACCGGAACACGCAGAGATCCCGACTAACACAGTCAATAGGCCGCAGAGGGCAATACGGTTCTTGTTATTCATTTTTCTCCCCAATGGTGTTCAGAATTCAGAGCGGATGTCATTGACGAATAGCCTCTAGAATAAGCGCTTACCTACATAAGGGGCAACTGAAAACAACGGCCAGGCGCTACTCGTCGGGGTTTTCGAGAATCTCCGCAACCTCTACTACCCGGCCTTCCAGTGCCGATCTGGCGCCGGCACGGATGACAGCCAGTGATTCGGTCGCCCGCCGGCCGCTGATTTCAGGCGTAGCCTCCCCTCGGACGCAGGCCGCGAACTCCTCAAGTTCGTGCACGATGGTGTCGTTACGTTCGCAAGATATCGAGGTCGCGTTGGTGTCCCCGCGTTCGAGGTAACGTAGCCCCTGAAACAAATCGTAATAAGCGCTGGCCTCCTTACCGAAGATATTCATCATGTAGTATTCGGACGCCGAGGCGTAGCTCGCGGTCAAATTCGATATGGCACCGTTCTCATGCTCCAGGATCATATTGGCAACGTCCGGGTTATCGCCCGGCAGCACGAGCCGTGCCGACATCGCGGATACTCGCTTAACCGGCCCCATTAGCATCTCGAGTACATCCGTATAGTGGATACCGATTTGCAGCATGACGCCGCCGGGCATCCCGGATGCCTGGTAACGCCATGAGCTGAGGTCGAACTGACCCAGCCGGTCGCGACTGATATTGCACTCAGCCTGTACGAGCTTACCGAACCGCCCGGCGACGATCCTGTCCTTGATCCAACGGTAGTGGCTCTCGCGGCGACGCTGGTAACCGACAGACAGAATCACGCCGGCGTCGGCACAACTCTGCGTAATCGCCTTTCCGTCTGCCACAGTATTCGCGATGGGCTTATCGAGGAAGACATGCTTGCCGCTCTCTGCCGCCAAGCGTACCGTCTCCAGATGCACAGAATTAGGCGTCGTATTGATTACGGCCTGGATTGCATCGTTCCCCAGGATGTCCTCATAGCTGGCGGCCGCTGTGCAATCGTACTTGTTCGCAAAGGCTTCGCGTTTATCTGCCGAACGCGTATAACAAGCGACGATGTCGATCTCTGGCGTTCGGCCAACAGCATCCGCGAGGACATCCGACCACCACCCTAGCCCTAAACAAGCGACACGAACCGGTTCTACACTCATCGACTACTCCGAAAACCCTGGCCCTGCTGCACCCGCCTGTGATGATCGCCGTGCACTGACGATTGACCAGACGATGGAAACAGCCGACAGGCTAAGAAAAAACACACTAAACGGCGACGTGAAAAATATCGAAACGTCTCCCTGCGATCCCGTCAAAGCAATTCGAAGATGCTCCTCCAGCGGACGGCCAAGCACCAATGCTAACAACAGGGGTACGACCGGCATATCGAGCCACTTCATACCGATACCCAGTAAGCCGAAGAAAAACATGACGTAGACGTCGAATAATGAATTGCGCAGCGCATAGGAACCGACGACACAGAGAATAGCAATCGTCGGCATCAGGATTGCGCGGGGCATGGCGATGAGCTTGACGAGTAAACGTAGCCCGGCGAACGCGATGATCAGGTTAAAGATATTCGCCCAGAAAAATGAAAAAATCAGGCCATAGGCGAAATCCGCCCGTTCGATAAACAGCAGCGGGCCTGGTGCCAGGCCATGAACCAGCAACGCGCCGATCAGAATCGCCGTCACCGGGTCTCCTGGAATGCCGAGGGTCATCATCGGCACCAATGCGCCACCGGTTACAGCATTGTTCGCGGACTCGGGGGCCGCGATACCTTCGACTGCGCCTTTGCCGAACTTCGCCGGTTCGCGGGCGGTCTTGTGGGCGTAGTCATAGCTGATGAACGCCGCAATCGGGCCGCCTGCCCCGGGTAGGATGCCAAGAAAGGTACCGATTACCGAGCCGATACCGATCGGCAGCCGTATTCTGCGGAGATCCGACAGCGCCGGCCATATCCCCTCGAACCGCAACTTTGGCGCACGCGGAGCTCTGCCCGCCTCCGCTGTACGCAGATTTTCGATAAGTTGGGGAATCGCGAACAGACCGATGAGTGCCGTCAGGAAATGAATGCCGGACAGCAAATTCGCGTCGCCAAACGTGAATCGCGCGGTCCCCATGACCGGGTCCTGACCGATCGATACGATCGCGAGGCCGATCACTGCCGAGAGCAACCCCTTTATCAAGGATTTCGCAGCAAAGGAGCAGATGACCGTGAGACCCAGGAATACCAGACTGAACAGATCCGGCGCACGAAATCCGAGTGCCAGGTCGGCGAGATTGGGTGCGATCAGGAACAGGCAGAAGAAACTGAATAGTCCTCCCGAAAAACTTGCGAGGATGGCAATACCCAAAGCCCGTCCTGCTTCACCGCGCGCGACCAGCGGATGACCGTCGAGTGCCGTGGCCGCTGCCGATGGAGTACCGGGAATATTGAGCAGGATGGCTGAAAAGCTACCGCCCATCATGCCGCCGACATAGAGTCCGAGCAGTAGCGCAATAGACATGTTCGGATCGAGCACGAAGGTCAAGGGCAGGACGATGACGATTCCGGTTGATATCGTCATACCCGGAATCATGCCGACCGAAATGCCGAGCATCGAACCGAGCGCCGTCGCTATCAGGCTCGAGGGTTGAACCGCCTGCATGAAGCCCTGGAGTATGTCGCCGTTCATCCTGCTCCTCTCACCAGACGCCCGTTGGAAGCAGAATCTGAAAGCCCAACCGGAAACTATAGAACAAGCCGACTGGAACGATGACTGACGCTAGCGTAAGCACGAGGCGCTTACGCTCACCGTAAAGCCACATCAACCCGGCGAAGAACGGCACACTGGCTGCCAAGAAACCGGCGTAGGGCAGCAGCACGAGATAAACGGCGAACCAGATTAAGGCCAGTAGGCACCGAGTTTCGAGGCGATCCGGCGACGCTTGTGAGGAACTATGACCGTTGCGCATCGGTGACTGAAGGAGCAAGGCTAACGACAACAAGATCAAGCCGCCAGTGATCAGCCATGGAAAAAACGCCGGGCCCGGCGTGTTGGGCAGGCTGCGATTCGGCAGAGCTACCGTCAGCAGACCATAGGCCACGCCGATGACGAGCAGAATGGCGCCGGCGATAGTATTGCGCCGAGTAAGATACGTCAGCAACCGTTCGCCCCTCGAACAAAGGACACGGCCAATGGGCAGAGCTGAGCGGCTCTCCCCTGCTCGTGACGGCCGATCAATTCTCCACGACGCCCGTCGGAGAAAGGCCGGCATCGCGGACGATCGCCTTCATCTTGGCATCCTCGATCGCAAGCAACGCCTCGAAAGCCACCACTTGCATCGGGTCGACGGTGAAGCCCACCTCTTCGGCGAGTTCCATGAAGGCCTCGGATTCTGCCGCCCGGACCATTGCCTCGGCTAGTCGGGTCTTGATCTCAAGCGGCGTGTTGCTCGGAACCGATAGGCCACGGAACAGATCGAACCCAGCATCGACGCCGAGCTCGGCAGCAAAGGGTACGTCCGGGATCACCGGATTTCTGCCGCTGCTAAGCGTCACCAACAGCTTAAACCGGTTAGCTCTGGCGAGGCTGATGGCGCCGGTAAGCGGCGCGACCATCGCGTCGGCTTCGCCGCTCAACACCGTACCGTTACGGCGTTGAATGCCGATGGGTAGATGCACTACCTCGCATCCAACCGCGCCCATCAGCGACAGCGCACCGAGGTGAGTCCCGCTACCGGTACCGGAGTTGGAAATCTTAAATCGGCCCGGGTTCGCCCTGCAGTCTTCCACAAATGCATTGAAATCGTTCCATGGCGCTCTGGAATTGACCGCAAAGACCATCGGTTGATACTCGACGCGACCGATGTGGTCCATGGCATCGTGCCCGAATGGTACGTTGCCGAGATTCGTGACGGTCAGGATCGAAGTCGAATTCCAGACCACGGTGTAACCGTCGGGCGAAGCGTTATTAACGTAGGTATAGGCCACCGCTCCCCCGGCGCCCGCCTTGTTTATGGGGACCACCGCTACACCGAGAATTTCGCTCATCTCCTCAGCCAGCGTTCGCCCTTCTATATCGGCGCCCCCGCCGGCGGCAAAAGGAATCACGAACTCAATCGGCTTCTCGGGAAAATCGCCCCGCGCAACAGCGGCAGAAAAACCGACAGCGAAACTCAGCGCCAGGCTCAGAACCATCGATATGTGCTTACGCATCCTCAGCCTCCGATTCAACCAGGCAGCGACGCCCCAACCGCTTCCACGGCTGCTTTCGCGATGCGCTCATCCTGCTCCCAGTCGCCGCCACTGACTCCGATGCCCCCGACGCAGTCTGCGTCGAAAAATATCGGGAACCCGCCTTCCATCGCCGTCCAACGTTCGGGACCAGCCGACAGCGACAGGCCGATGGCATGGAGCGTATCGAGATGCTGCCCCTGTGCACCTCCGGTAGTCGTCGGCCGCCGGTTGGACGCCGAGCAGGCCGCCTTTGTAGTCGAAGAATGAACCGTATGAAAACGCCCGCCGTCCATTCGCTCCAGCAACATCAGGTGACCGCCGGCATCGACGATCGCGACGGTTGCAGCGATGCCCGCAGCATCCGCTTCGGCGATCGCCGCAGCCATCATCGTTTTGGCACCCCGCGACGTCAGCCGCTTCGTATTTTCAATCAGTGTCATCGTCTTCCTTATCTACTCCGGTGAACCAAGCTGGACCGAAAGCTCCCTGGCGCACGAACGCACACCAGCGCGTATCTTCTCGACCAACTCGCTCGTAGCGCGCATCTCCGGTACCGAAGAACTCACAGCCGCGATCACGGCGCCGTGATGGTCGCGAACGGCCGAGCCGACGCACACGACGCCGGGTTGAAACTCCTCGTTGTCGGATGCGTAACCGTTACGGCGGACGTGCCGTAACTCCTCCATCAAATCCTCGATATTCGTTATGGTGCGGTCCGTATAGCGTCTAAGCCCATTCTCGGCGATCACTTTAGCGATCTCCACTTCGGGCAGCCAGGCCAGGATCGCCTTCCCGGTCGCGGTCGCGTGAGCCGCCGTCGATTCACTCGTCGTATTGGCACGCACCTGAATCGCGTGACTGGAATCGAGTTTCGCGAGCGTGACCAGTTCGTGCCCCTGCATCGCGCTCAAGTATACGACCTCGTCGATCTCCTGATTCAGGCGCCGCAGTTCGGGCATTGCCATCTCGACGATATTGAATTGGCTGAACCGTCGGTTAGAGAGCTCCAAGACCTTGTTGCCGATGAAATAGAGCCTCCCAAGACGCGAGCGGCCGGCGTAGCCGCGCTTAACGAGAGTCGCGAGCAGATGATGGCAGGTAGAAACGTTCAGGTCGGTCCTCGCGGCAACTTCTCGGAGTGGTAGTTCTTCGCCCGACTCCGCCAGCGCTTCGAGCACGTCGAGGGCACGGTCGACGGACTGAATCGTGCGGCTCGGATTAGCCTGGGTTGGCCGCGGACCGGCGGCGTCAACCTGAGCCGATTCTTCGCTCGTCATTATTTTGCGCACTCAGAAATTTCGTCAGCCGATACTCTGAGAATCCAACCGAAGTGTCAAGAATTTTTGAGCATATGAAAATTCGACCTCCCGGCGATGCCGACTGCCTGTGCCGCCATTCGATCCAGCGCACGCGCTACAGCGCATATCCTGCCGCGCTTCCAGCCGGATTTGCCGCTTGTAGAAACGGTTCGGATGGCTCAAAATATTGAACACAAATTTGATATTCTGCCTTAAGGGAAAATTATGGGAATCGGCGTTTCTGGCAGGCTACTGGTAGCGCTCAGCGCCGTCCCGTTACTGACGCTGAGTGCTCCCGGCTACGCCCACCACGGCTTCGCGAACCACTTCGACCATGAGCAAGAAATTGTGCTCGAAGGGATCGTGACACAATTTAATTTCCGCAACCCGCATATAACCGTTCACTTTGAAGTACAGAACGAGGACGGAGAAACCGAATCCTGGGTCGCTGAGACGGGTGGCAGCTCCGGGTTTCTGCGTAACGGCAGAATGACGCGCGACTCGATCAAACCCGGCGACCCTGTTCAGATCACCGGGCACCCGGCACGCGTCACGGAGTACGAGATGCGGGTCAACCAGGTTATTCTGCCTAACGGCGACATCCTGAACATGAATAACCCCTACGTGACCATTCCCTTCCTACAAGAGTCTGAGGGGACCGACTAACAAGTGGCCTTGCCTGGAGCCAAGAAACGCGCGCTGCAGCTATCAGCCATGGCGCTCGGCGTAATCGGCGCGGCCTCGGCACAGTCTGCCCCGGGCGACCTGTCGGGAATATGGCAGGCACAGCGCAACCGCAGCCAGGTCCTGCCGGAGGATCCTCAGTTCACTCCGCAGGGTCGAGAGACACAGAACAACTTCGACGCAAGCAACGACCCCTACCTTCGCTGTGTCGTCTATATGCCGAGAGGCATGATCGCGTGGCAACCCACACGTATCGAAATCGTCGAGTCGGACGAACGGGTGTGGATCCTATTCGAGGCTTACCATCAGGTGCGCCGGATCTTTCTCGACGGCCGCCCACCGTTCGACGGCGAGGGACGACTGTGGCTGGGACATTCGAACGGCCGCTGGGAGGGTGACACGCTGATCGTGGAGACGATCAATCTCAAGACGGGTACGACCTACCACTGGGAAGGTTTGCCGCTCAGTGAGGAGACCCGCCTCGTCGAACGGTTTACGCGTCTGGACGATGAAACGCTCGAGGTCAAGATTACCGTCATCGATCCCATCAACTATCGTGAGCCATGGGAGACCAGGAACGTCTTTCGGCTGGACTCCGACGCACATTTCTTCGAATATGAGTGCGACCAGACCGCACAATAGCGGCTAATAACTAGAACAAGCAGATAACAAGAGGGTGACCGACATGCTGTCAATTAGAACTCAACTGACCGTCGCTGCCGCAGCACTGAGCTGCAATTTCAGCGCGACAGCCTTCGCTCAGGGAATGGGCATGGGTGGCGGTGAACCGGAGCGCGAGATCGCTCATGTCACCGGCGATCTGTATCGCTTCAGGCAAGTTCGGCATATCGGTGTGTTCCTGGTAACGCCGGACGGCATCATCGTCGTCGATCCCACCTTCCCGGAAATGGCCGCCTGGTTAAAGGAACAACTCGACGAGAGGTTCGACCTACCGGTGAAATACGTGATCTATAGCCATAATCACAACGACCACGCGGGCGGCGGCGATGTCTTCGCCGACACCGCAATATTTATCGGCCACGAGAACATGCGCGCGAACCTGCAACGGCCGGCTGACGATGCGCCGCTGCTGCCGCGCGAGCAACTCTGGGACACGAATGGCGACGGCATGATCCAGGAGGATGAGGCCGGTGGTTTCGTCGCCAATGGATTCGCGCGGCGCGATACCGACGGTAACGGCTCGCTCTCTCGCCCGGAAATATGGGCTGCAAGGTCTGGCGGCCCAACCGTGCGCCCGCCGGATATCTACTACTCCGATCATGCGACGATCACGCTCGGCGGGAAGACGGTCGAGCTGCATTACACCGGCCGGAATCACACGGACGACATGACGGTCGTGAGATTTCCGGCCGAACGAACGATCTACACGGTCGACTTCCTGACACCCAATCGGCCCGCACGCACGGTACTCGACGGCGGTTATCTACCTGATTGGGTCGAGTCTTTACAGAGAGTTGAACAACTGGATTTCGATATCATCGTGCCGGGCCACGAATCCCCGGGGACCAAAGCACAGGTATCAGAACAGGCGCGCTGGATGGAAGATCTGTACTCGGCCGTCTCGGAAGGCATTGCGGCCGGCATGACGGAAGAAGAACTGGTCGAGACCGTCCTGCTGGAGGACTACAGCCATCTCATCGAGTATGACTTTTCACGCGCCGGTAACGTTCGTGGTGCCTACGAGATACTGATGTCGACGCCCGGGGAGCATTAGTTCGCCTGTTGCCGGATAGCGGGATTGAACCGCGGATCGTCGCAGACGTATTCGTATACCACCGCGTCCGGTGACCATGTCCACACCTTGCGTACCGTCCATGGCTCGCGATAGTAGATCGGGTCGTCTATCGTTATCTCGGCTTCCAGGAAGTCGTCGACGCGCGTGTACCGCTCGACAACGCGAAGTTCGTTACTCTGAAGAACCTGTAGAGGCGGTCCTGCGTTCTTCAGGGGGCGGATATGGGTCGTCTCGACGACCAGCGTCTCGCCTTCGTAGTGCCCCGAAGAGTGACCGACGATAGTCTCGTCCTCCGCAGGCTCACGCCCATCGAGAAAAATGCGCCGGACCTGGTGCATCTGCTCGTATAGGAACATGACCTTGTCATCCCTCTGCAGGATCTCCAGAGGATAGGGGCCAATCCCGGTCATGATATTGGGCACATTGAACAAACAACGCAGGCTCGGGTCGTCGCGCGCATCTACGGTCTCGTATACCGCCTGGCCTGCCGCCGTGAACGGCGGTTCGGACGGCCACGGCTCACTCCGACCGCGATTGGGCATCCACAATCCGGCCAGATCAGGGATGGCGACTTCCTGTGCCGCCACCAAACCGTCGGTTCCGCCGACGAATGCAAGCGCGAGCGCCGCCAGGCCTGGAGTAGCCCGTAGTAAGCGGAACGATCTCACCGGCCCTGAGCCTGGGCGTTACCGGCGCGGAACTCCTCGCCATCCGGGAATATGATCAAGTTGACGTGCATGTCATGAAGGTTGTGGCGTGATGGGTATCCCGCGATTGTGATGACATCGCCCGACTTGAGCGAGTCGCTCGTGAGGCCCCTCGCGCGCCGACGAAAGAGACTGGGGCTGTTCGTCTCGGCGATCCACTCTTCTACCTCACCGTCTTCGTTCATCGTCTCGAAATAAATCAGCACATGCGGATTTCTGAATTGATAGCCGGTGACGATAGCTTCGAATCGAATCTCGCGGTCGAGGTCGTAGTGCGCGACAAAGCTATGATGAGCGTAGGTCGGTGCCGACAGAATGCAGCTCACCGCAATCAGCATCTTGAGAATCAGGCCATTACGAATAATCTTCATTACGCCCTCCGGAAAATCAGTATGGTCAAATAAGGCTCAAGCAAACCAGAGAGCAACGAAACGAGCCGCGTCCATTCCTATTGGCACTCATACTCGTAAAAATCAACGTCTGGAGTGAGCTGCCACACGTGGCGGGTCGTCCAGGGCGCTTGATAGTTTACCGGGTCGATTACCGTCAGCAGGATTTCCAACGACTCCTCATCCAATCGCGTGAAACGTTCAACGACACGTGTTTCACTGCTTAACGGCAGGCCAGACCAGTGAAATATCGCCTCTCGCATATTGATGGTCTCGACAACGAGTGTGTCGCCATCCCAGGTTCCTGTCGAATGCCCCATCCACGTAGGCTCATCGTCCTCTGGTGGTGGCCTGCTATCGAAAAAAATACGTCGGATTTGGTGCATGCGCTCGAAAACAATCCATAGCTGATTCTCCGACTGAAAGATCTCCAGCGGATTGCGGCCCCAGGCGATCATCGTTCTGGGCATATAGACTGCGCAGGCCAACACCGGATCGTCAGCGTCCGGATCGTAGCTATCCAACGCCACGCGACCGGCGGGCGTAAAGCCAGGATCGTCCGGCAGAATCTCGCTACGTGATCGATCGGTACTCCAGATTCCTTCGAAAACTGCCGCTGCCGATAGTGGGGCTGCAGCCAACGCCGTACATAGGATGAACGACCTGCCGAACCTTGCGATCTGCGATTTCTGTTCTAGAGTCGACATTCCTTTCCAGCTCATGATCTTGAACTACAGTAGGCGAACCAGCATGATTATGGCATTGATTTCGCAATCTTCATAAGGCTATACGATCATGAAAACAACCAGCGTCGCAGTTCGGAGTGGCATCGTGCTGTTGGGAGCGTCCCTGGTGCCGATCGCTGCAGTCGCGCACCATTCCCGCGCCCATTATGGCCAGGAGATCGTCGAGTTGGACGCCGAGATCTTGGACATCGATTGGCGTAACCCCCACGTAACGTTCACGATGAAGACGACCTCCGCTGCAGGCGAAGAGGAGCTCTGGGAGCTCGAAGGCGGATCGACGTATATGCTCAATCGCTACTCCGGTCTCGGCAGAGATCTATTTCATGTCGGCGATC
>Ga0255047_10002721_pt1 | contig 11513 bp, 7 predicted proteins | sample JV7_2_1_MG_FD_183640 | JGI IMG/M metagenome (GOLD analysis project Ga0255047, IMG submission 183640) | Seawater microbial communities from Jervis Inlet, British Columbia, Canada - JV7_2_1 | ecosystem: Environmental > Aquatic > Marine > Inlet | place: Canada: British Columbia | collected 2016-10-06
CACCGACGTTGCCATGGCGCCTATCCACTCCCTCGAGGTGGCGCCAAAGGTGGTCAGGGTGGCTGTGGGGATCTCGTGGTACTCGATCACCCCGGCGCGTAGTGCGTCGGACACGTCATGAGTCAGGTAGGCGATGCGGTCGGCATACCGGCACAGCAAGCCCTCGGACGTCTCCGGTGGCGGGTCGATCTTCCAGGTGTGTGCCCTCACTCCGTCCAGGACCTCATAAGTGAGGTTCAGAGGTTCGAGCAGCGACAAAGTGCGGACACCGTGAAGCGAATGCAGCCATTCGCCTTCGACGAAGGGAGTCAGGGCATCCTCCCCGGTGTGCCCGAATGGGGAGTGACCCACATCGTGGGCCAGACATATCGCCTCGGTCAGGTCCTCATTCAGGCCCAGCCCGCGCGCCATGGCCCGTCCCACCTGTGTCACCTGGATAGTGTGCGTCATCCGGGTGACGAAGTGATCCCCATCGGGGTTCAGGAAGACCTGTGTCTTGTGCTTGAGACGCCGGAACGCCTTGGCATGAACTATTCGATCCCGATCTCGCTCGTAGGCCGTTCGGAACTCGTCCGCATCCTCGTGCTCCTCCCGACCTCTGGTCTGGTCGGCTTTGGTTGCCGCCGGAGCGAGTAGCTCGTGCTCCAGACGTTCGCGGTCCTCGCGGGTCCGCCGCAGCATTGCATCCATTGTCTTCAAGCCTACGGGTTCTGCTCAGACGAACCGTTCACGCAGCTTCGACGACGTGTAGTCCATGGACGCAACCACTATGGCGATAGCCAACATCTGCACCGCTGCTGCCCGGTAATCACCCAACTGGATGTTCTGCTGAAGAAGAAACCCGATGCCGCCACCACCGGCAAAACCAAGGATGGTCGACATGCGGACGTTGATATCCCAGCGATACATCGTGAACGAGATGTAAGGCGGAACGATCTGGGGTACCACCGCATAGATGATTGTTTGGAGTCGGGTGGCCCCCGTCGCGCGTACCGCTTCCATCGGGCCCTCGGCGATCGATTCAACCTGTTCGGAATAGAGTTTGGCCAGTGAAGCGGCCGTGTGGAGCGCCAGAGCCAGCGCGCCGGCGAATTCCCCGAACCCGACCCACACGACAAAAACGATCACCATTACCAGGGGTTCGATCGAACGCAGGGTGTTGAAAATGGTACGAGCGATGTAGTAGACGGTCAGTCCGATCTTTATCTCTCCACGACGTCGGCCGCGTTCCGCAATGAACAGGCCGAACAGGGCACCGAAGATGGCCGGCATGACGAACGTAGCGAGCGGGTTGGCAATTTGGTATAGCCAGCCGATGCCTGCACCAATGAGAATCCCGATCATGGCTCCGCCGAGGGTCATAACGACAAAGCCTGTGACGATTCGCAACCCGGCTCCCTCGTGGATATTCAGCCAGAACGCCGCCCTGCTGGCCAGTCCAAGAACGATCGAGGCGCCGATCAGGCCTGTCAGGAAGGGGAGAAGGACGGTTCCGACCTCGCCTATCGTGGCGAAAAGCCCGGGGATGAAATCGAAGACACCGAATGCCTCGCTTAGAGCGTTGCCGCCCTCAGTGAGGAGTGCGAACAGACCCTCGAGAGCGAGAGAAACCGAGATCATTGATGCCAAAGCCCGAGCCGTCCTCACAAGGGTGGACCTCGCTTCGGAGCCCAGGAAGATTTGCCGGACAAGGAAGAATGTGGCTAATCCGCCGAGGGCAACGAGGACGAAACGCGCGAAGTTCTGGTCGATGAGATCACCTAGAACGAGCCTCTGCAGACTGATGTAGGCCGCCCCGAGAGCCACACCAGTCGGGATGGCCAGCAGTCCGAGACCCAGTCCAATTACCGTTGTGGAAACATCCTTCATCAGATTGCGTGCCGCAATGAAGCTGAGCGGCAAGGCAACCGACAGTCCGATGGTTGTGGCCAGAAGAGCCAGGAAGACGGTGTCGATGATCTTCTCGACGGTGAGCTTGGTCTGCTCCGAGACACGCGGGGAAAGCTCGATCTGGTCGCCCAGGAAGCTGGTCCCGATGACCTCGCCCGTCGTGCCCTCATAGATGGCCACGCGCCACCGAGAAACGTCTGTTCCCTCTGGCCCATCAATCCTGATCAGGACCGATGTTGGCTGAACAGCCAGCTCGGTGATCGTGACCTCGCTGTGGCTCTCTCCGATCGGGTCGGTGGTAGCGCCGCGCGCTGGGCCATCGACGGCGATGATCGGGTCGCCAGTCGTGACAAACTCGGTTACCTGGGCGGTGGCGTCGAGGAGTGCAGCAGCGGGAACATCAACACGGACGCCCTCTATGGTCACCTCCAGGCCGTCGGATGTGAGGACTCCGGCATCAACGAGATCGTTCGCGTTGGTGTCGGTCCAGACTTCTTCCCGGTCGGCCCAGGTTCCTAACCGCTGCGGCACCTGGACCCTGATGATCTGAGGGTTGTCCGACGGTCGGTCAGGAAGCTCGATGTCGAGCGAGAAATGACCGTTCTCGTCAGCCTGGAACAACCCCATTGGTAGTGTCACCTCGAACTCTGAGTCGGGAATGAACTGGATTCGGCCTTCGGCAAACGGTTTGAAACGGTTGCCCTGGACTGTTACAACATCCTCAGGTTCGCCACAGCCGGGGGTCACTGTCACGCCGTTGGCGGTGGTCGGGCGGTCGACCCCACCTTCCTGACAAGGGATGAAGAATTCGACGTCGGTGTTGGCGTTCTCGAAGTCATAGGTGACCAGCTCTGGGCGGGCCAGTGCACGAATAATTCTGACAAGCTGGGTTTGACGGGACTCCGACGTGATTTCATCGAGGCTGACACCCGTTCTCTCCACGGCCAGGCCGTAGACGACGATGGCGGTGACGATGCCGAGGACAACGTAGAGTCGACGACGCGATCGTATGGGTTCAGCCAATTCGCTCCGCCTCGTGGCCGTAGATGTCCTTGAACTTCTCGTCGTCGATCTCGGCTGGAGGCCCGTCGAAAACTAATTTGCCGTCGAAGAGAGCTATTGCCCGATTTGAGTATCGATGGACGAGGTCGAGGAAATGAAGCGAGCAAAGCACCGTGACCCCGTCGTCTTTGTTGATCGACTCGAGGTGTTGCATGATGGAATGAGCCAAAACCGGGTCGAGGCTGGCAACCGGTTCGTCGGCGAGCATGATCTCCGGATCCTGCATCAAGGCGCGGGCAATGCCGACTCTCTGCTGCTGGCCACCAGAGAGTTCCGACGCAAGCGAGCCGGACTTCTCCGCAAGCTCGACTCTGTCCAGCACCTTCATAGCTTTATCTCGATCCGCTTGCTCGAAGTGGTTGAGGATGCTCAACGCGGGGTTTGTATATCCAAGACGGCCGGCGAGGACATTCGTTGAGACCTTTGACCGATTGACCAGATTGAAGTGCTGAAAGACCATGCCGATGCGACGGCGGATGCGTCGCAACTCCTCCTGGCCGGCTGCCGTGATGTCGACCCCATGCCAGACGATGCGGCCTTCGGTCGGCTCGATCAGCCGATTTATACAGCGGAGAAGGGTCGATTTGCCGGATCCTGACAGACCGATGACAGCCATGAATTGACCATCCGGCAGCGTGAAGCTGACATCCTCGAGAGCGACGGTGCCGCTCTCGTAGACCTTGGTTAGGTGCTCAACCTGAAGCATGGGCTCAGAACTGAAAGGGTGGGGCTGGCAAGCCCCACCCTCTCAGTTTGATCATCTCTGCGCTACTAGCCCAGATCGTCGATGCTGAATCCAAGCGCATCCAGCAGCGCCCGAATCGAGTCGAATTCGGAATCTGTTGTTTCCGTAACATCCGACCACGAATAGGCATCGAAGGCTTCCTCGAATCCGTCTGGGTCGTCTTCAGCGAAGGCCTTCAGAGCATCGTTGATGAGGGTCTGGAGATCATCGGAGACTTCCGGTCCGTAGGAAAGGGTGTCGTTCGGGATCGGAGCCGACAGCGTGACGATTCTGACCTGCTGGATGACATCCGGCGCACCTTCCCGAATGTTGCGACGGGCGTCCCGGGGGTAGAAGTTGTCTCCACAGACGATCTGGCCATCGGCGTCCAGGGCGCAAGCCTCTATGAGATCGCCAGGCACATCCGCATTTGCCGGATCGCCGTCCCACAACGGAACATCGTCTGAATCGATGGCCGGCGAGAAGAAGGTGGTGCCGAAGTCGGCAGAACCGTCGTAGATCGCCTGCGCCGTTGCGCTGTGGCCACCTGCCTCGAATGACTCACTCGGCACAATGCCCAACGTTGCAAAGATTCCGCTCGGAACGAGGAAACCAGAGGTCGAGGTGGTCTCCGGGTATGCCCATGTCTTTCCGTTCAAGTCTTCGACGCTTTGAATGTCCGAGTCGCGAGCCACGATGAACTGGGTCCAGTACTCGGTGTAACCAAAGCGCAAGGACTTCAGGGCTACCTCGATACCGCAAAGGTCGCTACCCAAAACATACGCCTGAGCTGGGATGAATCCGATGGTGTCGTCGGGTGATGCACACATCTCTTCGATGACAGCAGCGTATGAGGATCCAACGCCCACATCGAACGTGAGACCGGTTGCCGCCTCGAGTGTTGAGTCGAGAAGCTCGCCACCGGCGATGATTTCTTCAGCCGAGACAGAAGGCACGAACAGCACCTGGATCGGGTGCTCTGCGCTTCCGATAGCGGCTATGGCCTCGGTGGTTGTGGTGGGATCTGGGGCAGGTTCTGTCGTGTCGGGCGCGGCCTCGGTGGTGGCCGGTGCCGCCTCAGTGGTGTCGGCCGCATCCCCGTCACCACAAGCCGCAACGACAAGGGCAAACACGGCGATGAAAGCCCAAAGGGTTCTTCGTTTCATTTCTGGTCTCCTCCTAATTCCAGGGGACGTCCGTTGGACGCCGAGGCGAGCGTAGCCGCAATTACAAGGGCTCTGTCAACCGATCGACGACATCGCGAAACTCTTCAAAATCGTGGACATCGACCGCACCGTCTATGGCAGAGTTCCACGGGCGGACATATCTGCAGACTGTGCGATCGGCCCTGTGCTCGACCAACCCGGGGAGCACGTGGGGGCCATCATCGAGGTAGACTTCGCAGTCGATCAGCCACTTGTCTTCGAGGATGTGGACCTCGGCTGCCGGAATCCTGTGCCGCTTGAGCCATTCGTAGGTGTCGTTCACGGCGAAGTCGGGCTTGGTAGTGATGACAACGATCTGGTGTCCTTCGTCGGCGAGGCTGCGTATCGCTTCCAAGGCGCCGGGGAAGGGATCGAGATGCCAGAAGACGGAGTGTCCGTCGAGGTCCGATGACCACTTCCAGAACTCGTCGATGTGCTTGAAATGGGTGAGGCCAACCAGATCACCCCAGCTTTGCGAGTCTGCGATCACGAGATCGGCGCCGAAGTCACGGTTGTAGAAGTTCATCCACCCCTGGGTGAAGTTGGCAACCACCCCGTCGAGGTCGATCCCTAGCCGCATGGTGGTTTCCTGTTCCCTTCGGGTCTACTCGGTGTCGATTGCCTTCGACTTCTTGTAGAAGTCGAGACGGTCGACCGGCATCACCACCGAGGACAGGACATTGGCGAGATGGGCGCTGATTCTCTTGATATACCGGTAGAACAGGGCCCTTGGCGCTGCCACGCGTCCGGGTAAATCGGAGTTGACGAACTCGATGAGGTGACGGTCGTAATGCTGGGCGTCGTCCTTGATGCCCGGTATCAGCTTGTGAACCTTCTCGACGTCCTGCTCGGCGAACGCATCAAGAGCCGCCTTGATCAGGCCGGCAACCCTTTCGCAATGCTTTGTCAGCTCGTCGGAGTCGAAACCGTCTGAGAGGTTGACTCCCATCTGAGCGAGATTCCATATGTTCTTGCAGTAGTCGCCGATGCGCTCGATGTCCTTGGCGACCGACATGTATGTGAGCATCAGGCCCTGGTCGACTTCGGCGCCTCTCACGGTTCCGTGGACGAGAAGCTCTCTTCTGATGGCACGCTCGGTCTTGTTGAGGTTCTTGTCGACGCCGTCCAGCAGATCACCAGCCTCGGTCACGTCCATCTCCCCGAACACAGCAGCGGTGCCGAGCCGGAAAGTGTCCTGACAGTTGGTCAACATCTCTACTAATTGCTGCTCAACAGTCTCGAGCTGATCGGAATCTCTGAATATGGAGAACATCGCTTCGCCTTCCTACGTGATCAAGAGTATGGCTATCGGGGTAACAATGAACAGACCTATGACGTAAGCGGCAACGATCGACTTGTGTCGCACGGCGGCCTCACCGGTACGCTCGGCAAGCATGATCGGGATGCCTCTCAGCTTCGGCCAGGGGTAGAAGACGAGTATCCCCAGAATATTGAATGTCACGTGGGCGAGCGCGATCACAAGGGCGTCGGGCGAGTCGGCGGCTATCGATGCCAGGAGCGCGGTGACGGTCGTTCCGAGGTTGGCGCCCAACGTCACAGGGAATGCGTTTCGGAGGGTCAACACACCTGCCGCGACCAGCGGAACGAGGATTGAAGTCGTGATCGAGGAGCTTTGGACCGCAATCGTCATGAGCAGACCGGCGAGCAAGGCTCCCGCTCCGGCGCCCTTGTTGAGAACTCCATTGATGGCGTTTTCGATCCGCCCTGACATCACAGCCTTCATTTGACGCGTGATCATCCACAAAGCCAGGAAGATCAGCCCGATGCCAAGGACCAGAAGGATGGCTCCGAGAGCAGCGGACCAGCCAAAAGACTCGATGAGATCGGTCATCCATGACACCGGTGCCTTGATCGCCGATTTGATCGGGCTGGAACCAGTGCCGACTTCGGGAAGGATGCCTTTGACTCGGTCGGCCAACCCCTCAGCGATCTTGGTGATGAGCCCAAAGGCCAGCTCCAGCGGGAGCAGGATGGCGACGCTCAGGAGGTTGAAGTAATCGTGCACGGTGGCGGCAGCGAAAGCTCGCTGGAAGTAAGCGCTCTGCCTCACATGACCGAGTGAGGCAAGCGTGTTGGTGACGGTGGTTCCCATGTTGGCGCCCATTACCATCGGTACAGCAGATTCGACGGGAAGTACTCCCGCCCCGACCAGCCCGACGATGGTGGCGGTGGTGACCGAAGATGATTGGACCAGAACAGTCGCCAGGACCCCCGCGGCAAGACCGGCAATCGGGTTTGCAACATTGGAGAAGACTTGATCGACGAAGTCTTCTCCAAAAGAGCTGATCCCCTTCTCGAGCGATTTGACACCGACAAGGAAGAGGTAGAGGAAGAAGATGGCGAGGCCGAGACGCCCCACCGTCTCGTTCAACCCCAGGAATGGCTTGCGCGTAGGACCTTCAGGTTGCGCGCCAGTGTCTTCCATGGGCGCGCGGCAGGCTAGTGGTGTCCTATCTCTTTCAGGATTCGGGAAATCGAAACTGCAGCTTGCCTACGACGCTGTTTCCCACGCGGTCAGACAACCTGAACCCAGGCCATCACCTCGGGCAGCCGTCGCCTGAGTATGCGCGACGACACAAAGAGAGAGAGCGAGTAGAGGATGACGCCGTAGCCGATGGCGAAAAGGGAGGCGAACCAGGGAGAGATGGCCTGACCGAAATCGACTGCGAGCACCACAACAGAGGCGGGCGGGACGAGAAGCATGCCGATGGCGAAGAACGACGCCACCTGACTCACGATGGCGAGACAGCCCTGTTCCGTCGACTGAGCGAAGATGTCGGTCCCCTCCCGGGGGAGACGGAGAGGGGTGAGAACGGACACCATGTTGCCAACCGACATCTGGCATCCGATGGCGGCCACTGTCAACGGCAAGACCATCCAGGTCCATTGCCAGAATCCGGTGAACCAGGCGAGTCCGGCGGCGAGGATGATTGTCTCGACGGTCAGGCCCATGGCCACTGCGGCGTTCTTTCCCAGAAGGAGTTGGCGGGGTTTCACCGGCAGGACAAACAGATAGCTGGCGGCGTTTCGCTCCCACCCGAAGAGGTTGAGGGCAATAGGGAGCCCGACAAAGAGCACCAGAATCGGAGCGACCAGAGGTGCCCATTCGTTGTTCCGGAGGTCGAACAGACCGGTTGCGCCCATGACAGTTCCGGCCACGGCGATGCCAACGAAGATGACTGTTCCGGTCCAGACCAGCCTTTGACGAGGGTCCCGGACGTAGAAGCGGAGTTCCTTACGGGTCATTGTCGGGACTACCCCCCATGCCCCGGATGCCATTCCCCGGCGCCGGGACCGAGCAGCCGGCTTGCTCCCCTCCAGCGGCGTGGTCAGCATCCACCCGAGGAGCCGTCGCCACGCCACGGCCAGGAGGAGAAGACCGGCCAGGGCGGCCGCCAGAAAGGCTGTCGCCAGGAGCGGTTTTCCCAGAGCTGCCTCGGTTATGGCGCGCTGGGCCGCAACAGGGGGGAGTAGCAATGCCCAATCGAGAATCGGGTGCTCGACAGCGGCCTTCTCGAGTCCCAGGTCCCGCACATTGGTTGAAACCGCCCTGTAGATGATGAAGGAAGTCGCGGCCAGACCCAACACCAGAAAGGTGGCGACGTCGCGTCCCCTGCGAGTTCGGAGGATTGCAGAGATAGTCGCAGAGAACAGTTGAGAGCCGACCGAGAGCAGTCCGAGGAAGACGAGAGATGCGGGGACGGCCATCCACCAGCCACCAGGTTGGGTGGTGCCGTTGGCGGTCAGTAGGACAATGGGGACGATGGTGGCCGGAGCGACCAGCGAGGCGGCCGTCAGCCCTTTGACCATCTGTGTCCCGCCGATGGGTAACACGGCCAACTGCTGAGGGTCGAGGTTCTCGTCGAGGGGAAAGATGATCACCGGCAATGTGATCCAGGCGAGAAAGAAGAAGAGGGCTGCCCACCCCAGATACTGGTTGAGCGCCGCAAGGTTGGTGGAGGCGAGACTGTGGGTTGCATCGATGTGAAGTCCTGCCAGCCAAAACGACATCCATCCGAGAAGGATGGTTGCGATTGGAAAACCGAAGCGTCGCTGGACGTCGTGACGAACCCCGTTCCAGGTGAGGCGCGCCTTCAGTTCTACGAGCTGGCGTACCACGTGGAGTCATCCGTTTCGTCGCCGCCAACCGCCGCTATGAAGGCATCCTCGATGTTGTCCTTGCCGGTGAGCCGACAGAGACCCTCGGGAGTCTCCTCAATTGTGAGCCGACCCTCGACCATGATCCCGATTCGGGTGCACAGTTTTTCGACCAGATGCATCTCGTGGGAAGAGAAGATGATTGTTGTGCCACCCGCGGCGGCCTGACGCAGCAGGTTGCGAATCAGTCTGGCGGAGACGGCGTCGACACCCTCGAAAGGCTCGTCGAGGAATAGGACAGGAGGTCGATGGATTATGGCCGCTCCGAGGGCGACCTTCTTTCTCATGCCTCTCGAGTAGTCGCCGATGAGCTTCGAACCCGCGGATGTGAGGTCGAGCAAGGAGAGGAGGCCGTTTCTTCGGCTCCTCGCTTCCTCTCTTGTCAAGCCGTGCATGGCGGCTGTGAAGTCGAGAAGCTCGGCCCCGGTCAGACGCTCGTAGAGATTGAACTCCTCGGGAAGAACCCCGATTCTCGACTTGACCTCGATCGGGTCTTTCCATGTGTCGAACTCAGCGACCCCGACCGTCCCCGCATTGGGGCGGAGGAGGCCAACTATCACCTTGATGGTCGTGGTCTTCCCGGCGCCATTCTGGCCGAGCAGGCCGTAGAACTCCCCGCGCTGAACCGAGAGGTTGAGGTTGTCGACAGCGACCGTCTTTCCAAACTTCCTGACCAGACCGCGAGCCCAGACTGCTGGTGGAGATTGGACGTCCTCGATGGCGGTGTCTTCGATGAGTGGCTGGGTCACGGGTGGAAGTATCGACGGAAACCGCCAGTAAGTGAATCGTTTGTGAAGATCTACGCGGGTTATAGCCGCGTAGATCTTCACAAAAGGGATTTGGGTGGTGAATCGGTCCCTCCAGGCCTGTACGGTGGCGATGTCTTGGAGTATCAGGCTCTCTACCGCAAGTATCGGCCGCAGACCTTTGACGACGTCATCGGCCAGGCCCATATCACCACAACTCTGACGCGTGAGATCGCCGATGGGCGTGTCGCCCACGCCTACCTATTCACCGGCCCGCGCGGCACCGGAAAGACTTCAACGGCACGGATTCTGGCCAAGGCTCTCAACTGCGAGAACAGACATTCCGACGGGTCTCCGTGCAACGAATGCGGGAGTTGCGAAGCAATAACCCAGGGGACCTCCCTCGACGTCCTCGAGCTTGACGCAGCCTCTCACAACTCGGTCGACGACATTCGCGATATCAAGGTGAGCGTTGCCACTGTTGCCTCGGCAGCAACCTCGAAGCGCGTGTTCATCCTGGATGAGGCCCACATGCTCTCAAAGGCCGCGGGGAATGCCCTCCTCAAGACGCTGGAGGAGCCGCCGGACCACGTCCACTTCGTTCTGGCCACAACCGAGCCCTACAAGCTGCTTGACACCATCCGGTCCCGAACCCAGCGATTCGACTTCCATCCGATCCCGGTTGAGGAGCTTGCCGGATATCTCTCAACCATCGCCGACCGCGAGGGCTACCAGACCGACCCGCCTGCCCTCGTTGGCATGGCCAGACATGCAAAGGGGTCGGTCCGGGACTCCCTTTCTCTTCTCGAACAGGTATCCGCACTCGGTGCGGGGACGGTCGATATGGCCGGAGTTCGCAGGGCCCTCGGCCTTGCCGATTCGGAAGTCTTCCTGCGTCTCGCCAATGCAGTCGCCGGTCAGGATGCCAAAGCTGCGCTGGAGTTGGTTGCCGAGCTTTCTGCCGACGGTGTGGATCTGCGGCGTTTCGTAGCTGAGTGTGTCTCTTTCTTCAGGGGAGTCTTCCTTGCCCACTATGCGCCGAACCTCGCCGAGATATCCGACGAGCCTCCCGAGGTTTACGAGTCGTGGAAGAAGGCGGCGGAGCTGATCCCCGCAGGTGATGTTCTCAGAGGTGTTGATCTTCTCGGCGAGGCTCTGGTGAGAATCCGTGAAGGGCGGGAGGAGCGGCTCATGACGGAATTGGCTCTGATCAAGCTGACCCGTCCTGAAACCGCCGGCGATCCCGAGTCTCTCATCGCCCGGATGGACCGGCTGGAGAGACGGATGGGGAAGCCGGCCGAAGTGCCCACGTCTGGCCGAGCTTCGAGTCCGGCCGAGCTCCCCAAGCCTGCCCCCGCATCAGTCGAGAAGCCAGCCTCCGGCTCTGCGAAGGAAGAGATCGGGGCCAAGGAGGACCTCGCCGAAGCGGCAGCCCCCCTTGTTTCCGATGACGGCCCGGTCGACGAGCCAGAAGTACCCGGCATCGACATAACCTTCGAGCAACTCCAGAAGATATGGCCCGGGTTGTTTGGCGGTCTTCGCGACGTCCTCGGAGCAAGACGCTGGGCGTTCTTCCGGGAGGCTGTTCCCGCCGGTGTTGAAGGCAACACCATCGTGCTCGAAGTTGCTCACGATTTCCACCTGTCGGCCCTGGAGCAGGACGATGCGGTCTCAAAGATCGTGGCTACCAAGGCGAGCGACCTTTTC
>Ga0255047_10002722_pt1 | contig 11504 bp, 12 predicted proteins | sample JV7_2_1_MG_FD_183640 | JGI IMG/M metagenome (GOLD analysis project Ga0255047, IMG submission 183640) | Seawater microbial communities from Jervis Inlet, British Columbia, Canada - JV7_2_1 | ecosystem: Environmental > Aquatic > Marine > Inlet | place: Canada: British Columbia | collected 2016-10-06
AGACAGTAGATGAGTTGCGTATCAAAACCAATCCCAAGGTAACATACGAGGGCGTGACTTTAGGTGGCGGCAGTGCAGTTCAAAATCGTGGTCTCATTGGAAAAGTAGAGAAACACTTACCTGATACATACTATATTAATAGTCCTGAGAGATATTTTACTACTCCTGTGGGCGTGAAGGCTCCCACAGTGCGGAGTAAAATAATTTTGCAACCAGGCAGTCGGACGGCGACTACGCGAGAATATTTTGGAGATGGTGCGAGAGAAGGCGAAGGTGTGCGGATTCGTGGAAAATATCAGCAAGCCCACCGCAAAATCTTGGGGTCTGAAAATACTGGACCAGCTGATGCCGCGGGACATTGGGAGGCATGTGAGGAGAAGACAGCTGTTCCGTGTGATTACGGCAAAAAGGGATATGATTTGCCAATTAATGAGAGAAATTTCACATCTGAGCGCGGCGGACGTTTTAATGGCGTTGCCGGAAGTGTTATAGGCGCTGTTGTCGCACCTTTATTAGATATCCTACGCCCATCGCGGAAAGAAAATGTAATCGGCAATATGAGACCTACAGGGAATATGAATGGACCATCCGAAATGTATGTATATAACCCAGCTGATGTTGCACGGACCACAACGAGAGAAACAACCGAAGTAAACCCGTTCCCAATGAATATCAATAACCAGCGATCAGGGGGTGGATACCAAACATCGGACCAACAACCCGTATCACAACAGCGGGATGACACTAGTTGCCCATATTCAGGCAATGCCGGTAATACTGAAGGTACCTCCAATGCACCAGTATATAATGCTGCCTATAATGCTACCATTAACCCCAATAAATCAGATATCGCTAACGCGCCGCGCGGAAATGCCTTGGCGATGGGCAATATGGATCTCTTCGAAGGTACCCAAAATATCCAAGTTAACAAGGTTGACCAAGATAGACTGAATCCACAACTCAACCCTGGACAATATGGAGAGGTAGGAATGGGCGCTGAAACCTACGGCAACATGAGTCATATACCCCCACTTCCACAAGGTATAAATTGTCAGCGGACAGATCCAGGTATTTTGGATGCATTTCGCTGCAATCCGTTTACAAAGTCTTTGCATAGCAGCGCGTAAATTATTGTTTTTATTAATTTTTTAATTAAAAACAATAGCTTTTAATGTGTAATGGAAATACACACATTCTTAAAAGAAAAATTAGTCAAGATGGTCCAAAATAAAAAAATACCTCATATTATTTTTCACGGACCACTCGGTAGCGGAAAGCGACAATTATTATACTTTTTCATTAATTGTATTTATGACAATAATTATGAAAAAATTAAGCGGTATGTGATGTATGTGGATTGTGCTCATGGGAAGGGTATTCGCTTTATTCGTGATCAATTAAAATTTTTTGCAAAAACTAATATTCAAAATAAGCGCGGATTATTCTTTAAGAGTATTGTATTACTTAACGCTGAAAAGCTAACAACCGACGCCCAATCAGCGTTAGTCAGGTGTATAGAACAATTTAGTCATACTACCCGATTTTTTATTGTTGTAAAAGATAAAAATAAGTTATTGAAGCCTATACAATCGCGTTTTTGTAATATCTATGTTCCTCTTCTGCGTGTGGGTGAAAAAAAAGTAAATTTGCATTTAAGGGACTATGATATTAAAAAAAATAATACTAAGTTGATCAAAAAGCTTGTACAGGTACAGGAATCATGTACTTTATCAAAATGTTATAATGCGGCATTACAATTATATGAAAAAGGGTATCATGCTCTGGATCTTTTAGATGTAATAGAGACGCATTTTGTTAATATTAATAATAGATATTTTTTTTTAGTTTTCTTTGATCGTATTCGTATGGAATTTCGCAATGAGAAATTACTAATGTTTTTGATTATTTATTTTATTTTTATGCGTCCTAACTATGATTTAGAAAATATTAAAATAATGTAAATGGACGATTATAATGTTTCGGTCTTATCGGAAGCCAAAAATGAATATTCTTTGCGCTTGGTCACAATATTATCTCCTCTCGTTCTAGAAGGTATAAAATCTATTCTTAAGGAAGCTTGGGAACTATGTATGACAAATGATGAAGAAGAGAAGTATTTAATGACTTTTCAAAACTTCTTATCACGTGTGACAAAGTGGAATCAGACAATTATAGATGAGGAGACTGCGCGCATAAGTGTAAAAAGTAATTGTGTATATTTAGAAGATTTATTGACCTGTGTACATATTACGCAATTAAAGATTTTAACTAGTATTCGGGTAAGTCAACGTCAGAAAAAGATCGAGTTAGACATACCTAAGTTGAGTGACTTTATTCATAAGGTTTATATTAAGTGTGCCCGTAAATTTTATGCGAGTGTTTATTTATTTGAGCAGAAGATTCCGCCTTTAGAATATCAGAAAAATATGCGTGAATGTGAGACTATTTGTAAAGAATGTATTTTGAATGTTATCCGCGATAATATGCCTGTTGAGCATATTTTACGTGCGTATATGGACGAGAGTGTGGAAGAGGAGATTATCGAGGAAGTGATAAGTGCGAAAATATCGGATGTATCAGGAGCAAAGATAACGGAAAAAATGACGGGTACTACAGAAATACCTGATGTTTCCGGGTCGTCCATGGCGCAGGCCGTAGTTGTTAAAAAGAACGATACGAAACCGAAATTGGTAGATCAGAATAATAAAGTAGAAGGCGTTCCGCCTCGAGAAGCAGCTGCTCCAGTTGTCGCCGCAAGCCCACCCATCGCATCTGACCTGCAAAAACCAGAAACTACAATTAAAGTTGAAACCCCAGTTGCTAGCAAGCCCCTGGCGGCGCCGGCGCCACTGCCAACAGCAGCACCCATTGCCGCGGCGACACCGCCGGTAGTATCGGTCGCGACACCGACTTCGGTGGCACCCATTCCCGCTTCAAAAGGCTTGACCTTTAACAATGTTGATAGACATTATGATGGGGATACACAAAAGGCAGAACTGATTAATGCTCCAAAAGATATTCAAACGCTCGAAAAAATTAGTTCTATCCGCAATGCGCAGCGAAAGGCGGAGGACGATGAGGAGGATAATATTCAAATAGGTGGGTCTGTCGATGTGGATCTGGGTATACAGGTCCTTGCGGCGCCCAAGTCGCCCCCGTCGACTCCTTTGGATGAATCTGTCTTTGCTGATATTGATACACTATAATGCGGTTAAAAGACTATAAAATTTTGTCTTGTATGGTTAAATGGTAAATTTCCTTCAAGCCGCAGTTATAGCAGTTGTATATGTATTGTTTCTTTTCTTAGAGATGCGCTTTATCCTGAAAGAAAATAAACCAATGAAACGTCTATTGCGCGACGGGCTTTTGGTTTATTTAAGCGTTTTATTAGGTGATTTTGTATTGAATCAACTAGGGCCTCTAAAAAACGTTGGAAAGCATACCCCTGCTGTTTTTACTAATGATCCTGATTTCTGATTAAATTGAATTTATTATTACAAGTATTCATTAATAATAAATGACTTCTGAAAATGATGATGAGCATATTCTTTACGCAAAAGGAGATTTTGAGTTTATAGATCATCTTACAGAATATAAAAAAATAAGTAAAGAAATGATTATTATGCTTCGAAAAGCTTATGAGATATATATTAAACATGATATGGAAAAATTCTTTACAACATATGAGCCGCCCTCAGATCACAAATACATGTGGTGGCTACCACATCAACAAGGATTTGAGGAATGGAATAAAATGCGAATAATATTTCTTGAGGAACTTTTTGATAAAATAGATCCGCTCAGTGCTGACTTCGATTTAGTAACGCGTATATTATCTCATATTGCTAATCAAGGGTGGCAGTCACTCATATCGAGCGGTTTCGAAAATATTTTGGACTATATTCTTGAAAACTATTGGAATTATGAGATATTTCATTTGACATAAGTGGGTAGTTTGTCTATGTTAAAGACGCGTTTCTTTTTTACTTTTCTTCCACTACTAATATATTTATTAAACATAGTGTTCTCTATTTCTTTTTGTGGTGGGCAATGATGTACGTGTCTGGCAATCATTTTATAGAGCTTAAATTCAGGATAGCGTTCATCGCCATTCTTTTTATATAGAATATTTCGACCTTTATCATCTTTGCACCATCTATTGACTAATTGTGCAATAGGATCTGCTATTTTTTCTATTTGTTCAAGGGGTCCATTAAAGAAGAAGTCAAATAATGAACACCCAAGTCGGCATAGATCGAAACTTTTATTGGGCTCTAAACGTGGTTTATTAGAATTAAGATAGGGTTCACAATTATATTGTGTTGCAGCATCCCCCTTGATGTGGAAACTATCCGAACACATAATATTTCCCTTAAATTTATATATAGCTCTTCCAAAATCAATAATTTTATAAACTTTGCCAAAAGTTGGTACTTTATAATATTTTCCATTGTAGAAATAAAAAAGAAATTTAGCATCCGTGTTTTTATACATGATATTATTAGTATGAAGATCATTATGGGTAAAATCAAACAATTTTTGATATACAAGAAGTATTATAATTACCTGGAAAAAACAAGATCGCCACTCCTCCATACTAAGCTCTGGCATAATGCTATCTAGGGTATCGTCCAATGCTTCTAGACATATAATTTGTACAGGAAAGTTAAATAATGTTGCATTAATACAATCGTCTGATAATGTAGACATCGAAAGGCTTCCCATTGAAGCTGACTCATCAGAAAAGTCTGATCCGCTCGAGTCACAAGAACTTTCGGAACCATGAGATGTATGCGACGAGCGTGACGAGCAGGCGCTACTCTTGCTCGATGCACTGCTGCGAGGCGAGGTAACTCCGTTGGTAGATATGTCCATAGTAAAGATAAGATTTTTGGAGAGATCTTGCACCCCAGCAGTCCTCACTGCACTTTTTTTAAATAAATCTTTGAATATTGAATTATCTAGACATTCGGTGTGTAATGATTTTATGCTCCCTGTTATTTTTAATGGTTTTCTGTAATGACGTGTTTGTATGTCTTCGAGGAAATCTTCATAATTATCTTCTAGTTTAAAGGTGGTGTCTTTATTGTTTCGAAAAAACTCAGACTCATGCAAATATTCTAAATCATCGATAATGTTATATTTGAATTTAGTTTTGATACCAAGGAAAGATCCATAAAAATCTGTGCCATGGATAAACCGATGAGTATTAAGAACTTGACTCGAGAGAAAAGCAAAGAATCCATCTACATATGCTGAATTATTACCATCACGAATTTTTTTGTGTCCCTCCGTTCCTTTAAAGGAGGGAAGAATATCTATTTCCATATTCTTATATTTTCCCGCTAGATACTTAACAGGATCAATCAAGGGTGAGTACTTTAAGAAGGAGGGAACTTTTTTCTCTTGTGTATCACTTTTAACTCGACATATCCACTTGTTATCTGTTTCTTGCTTTATAAATCGGCTAGCATGAAAGCGATTATTTAAATTTATATTGTTAAAGTTATTATCTGATAAGCGAAAAAAATTTTGGTAGATAGGTATATAATTTTGCATTTTAGTAATACCTTCTAAAGTTGTTGGTACTGCTGACTTTTTATTTTTGACATAACTGATCTTAAACATTAGATAATACTACATTCAAAGATAAAAAAACGTGACATATTGCGTATATAACTTTAGTTTAAATTCTAAATGAAAGATAATGAATTTAGAATTAAAAAAATTTGATATGAAGAGCATTTCATTTAAACCTAATACGACGTCAGGGCCAGTTGTTGTTTTTATTGGTCGCCGTGATACAGGTAAGAGTTTTTTAGTTAGAGATTTATTATACTATCATCAGGACATTCCAATTGGAACAGTGATATCGGGCACTGAGTCTGGTAATGGGTTTTATGCCAAGCACGTTCCAAAGCTATTTATTCATGATGAATATAATACGGCAATCATTGAAAATGTGTTAAAGCGGCAAAAGATTGTGCTTAAACAGATTAAAAAGGAGACGGAGGCCTATGGACGTTCAAATATTGATGGGCGCGCTTTTGTTATTTTGGATGATTGTTTATGGGATAATGGCTGGGCGCGTGATAAGATGATGCGGCTCTTATTTATGAATGGTCGGCATTGGAAAATTATGACAACAATTACAATGCAATATCCTCTTGGTGTTCCGCCTAATTTACGAACAAATATTGACTATACCTTTATTCTTCGGGAACCCTATATTAATAATCGGAAACGAATTTATGAAAATTATGCTGGTATGTTCCCTACCTTTGAATCCTTCTGTCAGGTAATGGATCAGTGTACTGAAAATTATGAATGTTTGGTCATTGCTAATAATGCTCGTTCTAATAAGCTTGAAGATCAGATATTCTGGTATAAAGCTGACCCGCACGACGATTTCAAGTTAGGCTCTGCAGAATTCTGGGCTCTTTCAGAAGGGGTTGGTTCAGATGAAGAAGATGAAACCTATGACCCAACAGCAGTGAAAAAAGGTCCGCGTATAAATGTCAAGAAGAGTAAATGGTGATAAGCCTGATGCTTTGTCCATTATTATATTAATTATAATAATTGAAATTAAATTACTACAATCTTACAAGGTTGTCCACCTCCAAGACCGACGCGCTTAATAAAATCTTCATCCTTTTCGCTTTTGAAATCAAAAGTGCAATTATGTTGTTCTGGAAGACGATGTTTAGCACAAAAACATTTCCGACACCGACACGCCATATCAGTTAGTGTTAATTTCTTCTTACATTCAGGATGGTTACACCGCTTTTTCTTCTTTTTCTCTTTTTTCATTTTATTACGTATATTACTTGTTGATTTATTTAAATTTTTAACAATATATTACTTCAATTTTTTTTGTTTTTATCATCCGATGTTTCTTCAATAATAGGTGGTAAATTAATCTTAACATTAGATGCGGGCTCATCGCGTTCTGCGCGCTTCTTATACTCCTCTATCGCATCAGGTTTGTCACTAGTCCGTACATTTTCACCTTCAAAGAGTTCACGCCGAATATCCGCAGAACTCACTACCTCACCAGTTCCCAACGATGACTCAATTGTAGACATCCCTGCCACACCTACTAAATTGCCTTGTTCATTAATATTTTGCGTTAATTTGTTACCTGTTTCAAGGGCTTTTTTCTTATTATCCTCGATAGCGCGGCGTTTTGATTCTTTGACACGCTTTTCGAAAGCATTACGTGCCTGCTTTTCATTGGCATTTTTTTCTTTCATTAGTTGATTGAGTTCATCTTCCATATATTCGACACGTCCGGTTTTATAGGCTTCGGGTTCCCATGGCATCCACATACCTACAGGTCCTACATATACATCATGATTTGGATCTATTTCGCGCAGAAGTTTAGCACGAAGTTCTGCTTCTTGCTGTGTGGAATAAGATCCACGAATCTTTAGCCCTCGAACACTAGTTTTGAAGTTATTTATAATATTAAATTGTTCGACTAGTTGTTCTTCTTTAGCATCTAGAAAGTTTTTGTAATCGTCTGCTACATTTGTATCAGTAAGTTTAGCTTTTTCGCTTTTTAGGAATTCTTGAAAATCTACCATTACAGCTTCAAAACCTATATCATGTTTATAGGATACAAAATTTAAAAACTGCGTAAATTTTTCTATAGATTTAGTCAAATCAAAATGTTTTAGGAACTCTTCAAAAAGATAGATTTTTTTTTGTTTCAAGATATTTTCAGGTGATACAAATGATACACAAGCAAACTTCTGTCCAGAAATAGGTTTATCTTCTTCTAATAAGTCAATGTATTTAGGATTCTCCGATCCGTTGGGTTGCAATCTTCTCTCATAACCTTTAGACATTATATTACATATAAGATAATTGATATTTAAGTTTTGAAAAATATAATATATTTTTTTCTTCCCAATATTTATAATATGCTTCAAGAAGTGAATAAAATGTTAGATTTGGGTGAACTTATCAAACGTGCCGTCAAATATTTAGTCGAAGGGTTCATGGTAGCTGTCGCTGCTTATGCCATCCCCAAGCGTTCTCTCAACCTCGACGAAGTTCTTCTTATTGCCTTGACTGCTGCTGCCACTTTCAGCATTCTCGACACTTACGTGCCAAGCATGGCGGTATCTGCGCGCACTGGCGCCGGATTCGGTATCGGCGGCAACCTTGTCGGATTCCCTCGGTAATTGTACCACCACTATTTTGAATTATGATAAGAACAATTTACTTTTTATCATATTGTTGAAATGAATTCCCATTTTAATTCTTTACAAATTTTTTTCCAAATTTCGTCCTGTTCAATACGTTTTACGGGATCTTTAAGCATTGGAAAATAAGCCAAAAATTCTGTTTCATTTAACAATTCGCACATCTTATATAGAACGTAATAGTAGTTTAGAAAGTTTACACGATCATCTGGACAATGTGTCGCATATGGCCTCTGGATTTCCATGAATAAATTACATAGTATATCTTCTAATTTTTGTGACATTACAGGAGGCTTGATTCCTAATTTATCTTTAATGAAAGGGATATGCTCATAATACTTATTATATCCCAGTTTCTTTAGTATATCCTTAGCTTTTTTATTTGTCATTTGTTTTAGCTCTATTCTTTCCTTTTTGATTTGTTGTTTTATATCTTCCAGAACTTCAGCAGGTATTTGTGTTGTTTCTTTAGCCTGAAACTGCGCCAATATCTCTCGAAAATGGTTTATTCTTTTATATGCATAAAAACATACTTCCTTGGGTGGTTCTTTATAGGATGGTTTTTCATGTTCGATAAGATATGGTTGCTGACTTGCGCAATTCTTACATACTAATATACCCTCATAATCTACTGGTACCAGCTCACCGCCGCAAGCCTGACATGCTTCATGGTTTAGCTTATAATTATCTATGCTTAAAAATTTTTCATCTATTCCTTCCAAGTATTTTTGATTTTCATTCATTATATCTGGAATAGGTGCCGTTATTTTTTTATTTTTGTTGAAGAAAGAATGCAATATTTTCTTTTTACTATTTCCTTCTGATATCTCTCTTTTTTTTTCAAAATAATCAAAAATATAACGCGAGTTTTTAAGCAAATATTCTTTTTTTTCTTTTTTACATTGCTTGATTTCTTTTGTTATAGTAGTCATAAGATCCTCTATATCACGGCGTTCCTCGATTTTTATACAATCGGTATCGAGTTTTTTCCGCAGCTCGGTTCTTTGTTTTCGTAACTTGGGGATTCTTATTCGTTGTATCGTGTTGAAATGGGACATTTTTTCGTGGTGCTGACTATCTATTGTAGCCGCCATCTTTTTATTCACTTTGAATTTTTTAGAGGCTTTTGGCTTAAAATGAGGCATAATACATATAATGACTACTTTTTTAATTATTAAATATATAAATAAATAAGTTTAATAATGTAGCTCCTTTTCTAAGTCAACATTAATGGCAACTATCGATGCCGTCTCAGATTTAAAAGTTAATATCGTTCAGCTACAAAAAATGGCATTTTTATTTAATGCATTAGAAAATGGATGGACTATTAAGAAGAAGAAGGATTGTTATGTTTTTAGCAAAAAGCATAATGGTCAGAAAGAAGTTTATCTTGACTCATATCTGAAACGATTTATGGTAAGCAATCTTGATTTAAATAGTATAATTAATAATTGAGGTAAAACGGGATTTCCACAATTTTTTTTTCTTTAGCAATATTATAACACTATGGGAGGAGGATTGATGCAACTTGTAGCTTACGGTGCCCAAGATGTTTATCTTACGGGCAACCCACAGATTACTTTCTGGAAAGTGACCTACCGCAGACACACTAATTTTGCTATGGAATCTATTGAACAAACTTTCAATGGTCAGGCCGACTTCGGTCGCCGTGTGCAATGCACCATTTCGCGCAATGGTGACCTTGCCTACCGCACCTACCTTCAGGTGGTGCTCCCGCAGATCAATGCGTGCCCAGGCGACCCGAATCTTCAAGGTTCGGCTCGTGACGCCGAGTGGGCTCGGTGGATTGACTACCCGGGTATTAACATGATCGACTACGTTGAGGTTGAGATTGGTGGTCAGCGCATTGACCGCCAGTACGGCGACTGGATGCACCTCTGGAACCAGCTTACCATGACCGCCGAGCAGGAGCGTGGTTACAAGAAAATGGTGGGGCAGACCACTGAGCTTACCTACTTGACCGACCCATCGTTCTCGACTGTGAACACCCCGTGCGACACTGGCGCCCCGTGCAATGTGTGCACCCCGCGCTGCTCGCTTCCGGAGACTACCCTTTACGTGCCGCTCCAGTTCTGGTTCTGCCGCAACCCGGGTCTCGCGCTTCCTTTGATTGCTCTCCAGTACCACGAGGTCAAGATTAACCTCGAGTTGAACGGACTTGACTGCCTCTTGTGGGCGGTGGACAGCCTCACCGGCGTCGGCGGCTACGGCGCCAGCAACAAGACCACTCAGGGCGCCTACACCAAGTCCCTTGTCGCTGCCTCGCTCTACGTCGACTACGTCTTCCTTGACACTGACGAGCGCCGCCGCATGGCACAGAACCCGCACGAGTACCTCATCGAGCAGCTCCAGTTCACTGGCGCCGAATCGGTTGGGTCCTCGAGCAACAAGATCAAGCTCAATTTCAACCACCCGTGCAAGGAGCTTGTCTTCACTGTCCAGAAGGATTACTTCGTGGACTGCTGCAAGCAGTACGAGACTGGTGAGCAGTTGTACAAGGCGCTTGGTGTGCAGCCATTCAACTACACTGACTGCATTGACGCGCTTCCGAATGCGTACCACGCCTTTAGCGGACCCGGCGCTTCCGGGCGCGACGAGTTCATTGTCAGCGGACTTTTCGTCGACCCAGGCGCATTCTCCAAGCGGGTGGGCGGGGACGACGTCGTCTGGCCAACTGGCACGTACTCTGATGGCTGGGTCCCGACCAGCGGCGCCCCACTCAGCACCGGCAGTGCCCTCGAATCGGTTGTTTCGGACTCGGGCGCCTTCGTCCTTGCCGAGACCGCTCTCTGCATGCACTGCTGGGGACAGAACCCAGTGGTTACCGCCAAGCTCCAGCTCAACGGACAGGACCGCTTCTCGGAGCGCGAAGGAACCTACTTCGATCTCGTCCAGCCTTACCAGCACCACACGCGCTCGCCGGACACTGGGATCAACGTTTACTCGTTCGCCCTCCGCCCGGAGGAGCACCAGCCGAGCGGCACTTGCAACTTCTCGCGCATTGACAACGCCACCCTCCAGCTTGTTCTCTCCAACGACACCATCGGAGGAGATGACACTGCCAAGGTTCGCGTGTACGCCACTAACTACAATGTGCTCCGCGTGATGAGCGGAATGGGCGGGCTTGCCTACTCCAACTAAACGACCATCGTTTGTTGGTTTATTTTTTTTTTAAAGTATGATGCAACATTTAATCTTCATACTTTATATATGACTGAAGGTAGTAATATGATATTGACATTTATTTTGCTGGCACTTTTTGTTTATGTTCTC
>Ga0255047_10002723_pt1 | contig 11497 bp, 4 predicted proteins | sample JV7_2_1_MG_FD_183640 | JGI IMG/M metagenome (GOLD analysis project Ga0255047, IMG submission 183640) | Seawater microbial communities from Jervis Inlet, British Columbia, Canada - JV7_2_1 | ecosystem: Environmental > Aquatic > Marine > Inlet | place: Canada: British Columbia | collected 2016-10-06
TTCCGACGCCCTGTCTGCAGTTACACCAAAGTACTCGTACACATCAGTGCAGGGCGCCGATGCGCCGAAAGAGTTCATTCCAACGACCTGTCCGTTCAGCCCGACGTACTTGTACCAGTAATCGGTCACCCCCGCTTCGATGGCCACACGCCTGGTAACAACCGAAGGTAACACATTCTCTCTATACGCCTGGTCCTGACGGTCAAACACGTCAGTGCTCGGCATAGAAACCACCCGCACCCGGCCGGGGAAATTACCAGCACTTCGAACCGCAATTTCTACCTCAGAACCGGTTGCGATTATGATGGCCTCGGGCTCCGTATCCGTATCGACCAGAATATATCCCCCGCGCTCGATGTCCTCAATTTGACCCGTCGACCTTTGCTGATGAGGCAGCGCCTGGCGGGTGAATAACAAACAGGTCGGGCCGGATTGATTCTCGATCGCCATTTTCCATGCAACCGCAGTTTCAACACCATCACAGGGCCGCCACACCGACATCCCGGGGATCAATCGAAGGCTGGCGGCGTGCTCTACGGGCTGGTGTGTGGGGCCATCCTCTCCAAGCCCGATGGAGTCGTGAGTATAGACGAATATGCAGCGCAGCTTCATCAGTGCGGCCATTCGAACCGCATTTCGTGCGTAATCCGAGAATACCAGAAACGTCCCACCGTAGGGGATGAAACCGCCGTGCAGCGCCAAACCATTCATGATTGCCGACATGCCGAATTCACGGACACCAAAGTTGATATAATTGATGTCGGCTTGGTTGGCCGTCATTGCCGTGGATTCGGACCAGGCGGTATTGTTCGAACTGGTAAGATCGGCTGAGCCCCCGATCAATTCCGGCAGGATCGCTCCATAAGCGCCCAGGCACGATTGGGAGAAAACCCGAGTCGCTTTTTTTGCCCGGGCCGCATTTACCGCGTTGATGAATCGGGCCGTAGTCTCCCGCCAGTGCCCCGGCAACTCACGCATCAATCTTCTGTGCAATTCAGCAGCAAGCTCAGGTTGTGCGGATTTGTAGGCCTCGAACCGGCTTTCCCACCCGTACTCCAGAGCGGAGCCCCGCGTACGCGCATCCCACTCCGAATATATTTGCTGCGGGATGACAAACGGGTCGAACGGCCATCCCAGGGCCTGCCTGGCTAATGCAACCTCCTGCTCCCCCAGCGCCGCCCCATGGGCGCTGGCGGTTCCCCGTTTATTGGGCGACCCCCAGCCGATCGTGGTTTTGCAACAGATCATACTCGGGCGGTGAATTTGCGCGCGTGCTTCTACGATAGCCGCGTATACGCTGTCGGGGTCGTGCCCATCTACTTCCCGGATTACGTGCCAACCGTAAGCTTCGAACCTTAGGGCACTGTCGTCGGTAAACCACCCCCTGACATCACCGTCGATGGATATGCCGTTGTCATCCCAGAATACAATAAGTTTTCCGAGTTCCAGGGTACCGGCAAGTGAACACGACTCATGGGACACCCCTTCCATCAGGCACCCATCCCCAAGAAAAACATAGGTATGATGATCGATGATGGCATGATCTTCCGTATTGAAGCGTGCTGCCAGCACCTTTTCTGCGATTGCCATTCCCACCGCGTTGGTGACCCCTTGCCCAAGAGGTCCGGTTGTAGTCTCGACACCCGGTGTCTCACCGTATTCCGGATGCCCGGCCGTCCGGGAATGGAGTTGCCGGAAATTTTTTATATCCTCGATGCCGAGCCCGTAGCCCGACAGATGCAGCAACGCGTACAAAAGCATGGAACCATGCCCGTTTGACACAACGAAGCGGTCTCGATCGACCCAACCGGGATTGGCAGGATTGTGCTTGAGGAAATCGCGCCAAAGTACCTCGGCAATATCAGCCATCCCCATGGGCATGCCCGGATGCCCGGAATTTGCCCTTTGCACAGCATCCATACTCAGCACTCGGATCGCGTTGGCCAGCTGGCGCCGTGATATCGGGAACTTTTCAGCATCTACATTCATAAACTAGCGAGGCTCCGCCGCAGACCAGGACATAAGACCGTTTTTTTTCTCGCCATGGCGCCAAGACGCACAGGGTTTACTTGGCGAGCTTTGCGTCTTGGCGAGAGTAAATCCTGAATTTAACTCATAAGGTAAGGATTTTAATAATTCTAAGGGTTCCTGGTATACCTCATCGCAGGGCTTTACCGGGGTTTGACCCGGAATTCACACTCATGTTGCGGTATTGACGCTTTTCGTACTGATTAATAAATTGTAGAGATCCGCGCGATCGTGGATCCATGACAGCCAGTCATCGAGCAAGGCGGGGTTGCTGGCGGCCACAACGGAAATTTTCCTGCTTCTGAACTGGTCTGCGACGGGGATCTGGGTTCCCTCCAGGGTAACCGCGCAGCCACCGGCTTCACGAAGAATGAGGTTGCCGGCGGCGTAATCCCACAACTTCTGCCCACCGTGCAGATACAGCTGGAACCGGTTCGCGGCCAGCCAGCACCATTCCAGCACACAGGCGCCGAGGTTTCGCTGAGATTTATATGGGGGCTGGGCGACCAGGTGTTCGGCCAGTGTACGCGCCAATCTCTTGAAATCAACACACGCGATACAGTGCAGGCTGCGTGTATCCTGCGTAGTCTCTAAAGAAGCGCCGTTCAAATACGCCCCACCGCCGGAAGTCGCCATGAAGCATTCATCGCGAACCGGGTCGTAAACTACACCTACTGTAGCCAATCCATGCTCGATAAAGGCCAGAGATATACCGTAAAAGGGCAGGCCCGAAGTGAAATTCGTTGTACCGTCGAGTGGGTCCATGCACCAGAAACGCTCCGCGTTCGAGATAATCTCGTGCTGCTGGTCTTCCGGCATTTCTTCCCCCAGCAGCGGTATGTCCGGCCACCGGGATCGAAGAAGTTCGAACAATTTGGTCTGGATATCGAAATCGTGGTCGGTTACGAAGCTTCCGTCACGCTTGACTTGAACATCAGACTGGAGTCCATGAACAAGCATGGATCGCCCAACGCCGCGAACGATATTCGCAACTTCGCTACCTGCCGGATAAGGAAAAGACATCAACTTATACCTCCCAATGGGGTCAGACCTTGCATTTTACACGGCGCAGGAGAACACTGTCGGGCAACCGGTGCGTGTGCAAAATGCAAGGTCTGACCCCGTCGCATCTAGTGAGAATAAAATGTGGCCTTCAGCGCGTCGAAATCCAGAACAATGCCCAGCCCCTGCGGCAACGCCAACAGGCTTGCCACGTAATGCCGCCGCAAACCAGTCGATCCGGCAGCTGTTTCCACTGCCCTTTCGATATACAAACTGCGCGGGTCTGCATGAGTAGCGATAGCATAATAATCGTAAGAATTTCGGCCGGGCAGCGGATACATCACAACAATTTTACGAACGTTGTCGTGGGTACTTGCGATTCCAAGCAGCATATCGATGGATACCACCGACACCGGTACTCCGCGCCATAGGCAGTAGCCCAACACCCAGACCCGGGTGCCCGGTACAGGATGGATATCGGTCTTGGCTATTACCTCACACACCATGGCGTTGGGAAATACAAGCGACCCTAATCCTGTAGGCACCGACAAGACGGGGACTGCGTGCTTTGGCGACGCAGTCATTTATCCAGCACCGTCTCTACAAGTTCCTTCAGGCCATCCCTGTCCAGAACCACGAGTGGGCCGCCATCGCCAACACGAACACCACGATATACAGATCTTCCCCCTGCTTGACTCCCGACTACGGTAAAGGGTTTGATTTTGCCAGTAGGGGGGTTCTCGATCAAATGCACCCGTTCAGCCATGATCCCTACCACCGGATCGCTGGTTTCGATAAATGCCGCCTGTGCCCAATCGCCCGCCTCGAATCCAAGCATCTGCGCCAGACGTACCGCGGTCCAGCGAGTGTTTTTCTTTACCAGGCAAGCTGTCGCCAATCCTCCACGCCGCGAGCTGACTTGCAGACATTCCTTGTTTTGAAGGGATATCACGTCGTCGCTGGCCAGAAGAAAGCTGTGCGGCCCTTCGGTGATTTTCAGATAAAATCCTTTTTGCATCAGATGTAGTGAAGCTATGCGCCCGCAACACCGAGTTGAACCGACTGAAGACAATCTTCCACTCCGGCGATCAACTCCTCCTCCTGATAAGGCTTGGTTAAATAACCATTGGCCCCGAGGGCCATAGCCTTCTCTTTATGCTTGATGCCCGCCCGGGAAGTGATTATCACGATAGGTATGTTCCGCTTGGCCGGATCACCCCTGACATATTCGGTTAACTGGTACCCATCCATGCGCGGCATCTCTATGTCGACCAGCATCAGATCCGGAAGTCTGCCGGCCATCTGTTCTATGGCATCGACTCCATCTTTCGCCATCATCACTTCCATCCCGTGGCGCGATAAATTCCGGGCGGTGACCTTGCGAACTGTAAGTGAATCGTCAACCACCATAACCAGAGGTGGTTTCTGTGTTTGCTCTAAGGTAGCGGCTTCCGCCAGAACCTGCCCCTCATCGGCTACCCACAGGGCGGCGAGGTCCAGGATAATGATCACACTGCCATCACCGCGGATGGTTGCCCCGGCTAATCCGTCCACGCGGGATATGTGAGCCCCCAAAGTTTTAACCACTACTTCCTGGGTGCCTAGAAGCTCGCTCACTTTCACGGCAATTTCCCGGGCGCCCATGCGAACGATAAGGATGGCTACACGCGGTTCGTCTATATTCCCGGACACCAGACCCAGCCTCCTGGGTAGATCGATCAATGGATAAATCTTTCCGTCTTTTTCAAACATGGCCTGGCCGCCTCTGGCGGGGGTATTCAATTTTTCCGCATCCGCTTTTGTAACGTTCTGAACTACATTCAAAGCGATGGCAAACTCCTGCTGCCCGCAGCGTACAAAAATTGCCTGCGTGATAGACAGGGATAGCGGCAGACAGATTTCAAATACGGTGCCGTTGCCCGGCTCACTATCGGCGGAGATGCTTCCCCCCAGTCTTCTCACTGCATTGTGCACGACATCCATCCCAACACCCCGGCCCGACAGCTGGGTTACTTCCGTGGTGGTAGTAAAACCTGGCAGCACTATGAGCTGAATAAGATCCTGATCTGCAAGGCTCGTATTTTCTTTTATCAGACCCTGGGCAATCGCTTTACTCCGGATCATCTCGACACTCAATCCGGCCCCGTCATCGCTGAACCGTATTACCGCCTCATTGCCTTTTTGTCTGCACTCTATGAGGATAGTGCCAGACTTAGGCTTTCCCAGTTTCTCCCTGCTCGCCGGATCCTCTATACCATGATCCAGGGCGTTTCTTATTATATGGTCCAATGCTTCCGAGATCCCGTCCAGTACCTTGCGATCAATTTCAACCTCCCCTCCCGTCATCCGAAGTTCCACCTCCTTGTTTAGTTCCCTGGCCGTCTGCCTGGCCTGGTGTCTCAGTTTTGGGAGAAGGGTGGAGAACGGCACCAGGCGCGTACTCATCAAACCGTGCTGCAGTTCAAAGCTCAACTTCGCCTGCTGCTGCAAAACGGTCTCACCCTGGTGCATGAACTGGCCAATATCTGCCTGTATCGTGACCAAATCGTCGAGACTTTCAGACAATCCCCGAGACAGGTGTTGCAGCTTGGTATAGCGATCCATCTGTAGCGGATCAAACTCAGCACGCCAGGAACCATCGTTTTCCCGTTCCTGCATCGGCTCGTGGAGGCGGGAACGAATCTGGCTGTCGGCCTGCAACTCCAACTGCCGCAGCTGCCCAGTGAACCTCGCTACATTGTTCCGGAGATCGGCAAGATTCGACCTGAGTCCATTCAGCTGTTCCTGCATCTGCGCGCGCGTTATGCTCAACTCCCCAGCGTAGTTTACAAGCTTATCGAGCATTCCTGTGTTCATGCGCAGCACATCACGTCCCGGCTCGAGCGCGCCTTCCTCCCGGGCGATGCCTAATTCTGGGTTCGCCGGATGGGCATGGAGTTCGTGATCTTTACCGGATCCGGTGGCCTCCGTCGTTTCCATGTGCCGGTCAGGGACGGCAACTTTTCGCTCACCTGGGCTGTCCTTGCTCAATTCGTACAACCTGGTTTGCAAATGCGCCGGTTCCGGCGGTGTTGCGCCGCGCACGATCTGGTGCGCCATGTCAGACAGAGTGTCGTGCGCCTCCTCCAGCAGGCCCCGCAGCTCCGAGCCTTGCATTGAGGGACCCGTTTCCTGGCTTTCCAGCAGGGTTTCCGTGGCGTGACTCAGGTCCCCGATAACATCGAATCCTGCAGCATAGGCGCTGCCCTTGAGGGTGTGCAGATCTCTTTTAATGTTGGCGACAGATTTGGCCTTTTCCAAGCCGTCGCGCCATTCGTCCAATGCTATGTTGATGCGGGCCAGAACATCGGTAAATTCATCGAAAAAGACATTTCGCAGATCCGTAAAGTCTTCAGCATCGGTGGCATCTGCAGCAGCAACCGGTGGCCGGATTGCGATCGGTTTGTCCCCGGACATCAGCTTTCCAAATGCGTCGATCTGCTCGATGGCTTGAATTTCACCCCTTAAGGATTCAGTCCCACCGGAATTCAGGCAACGCACCACGGAATCTTGGAGCTTATCGAAACCCTCCCGGAGCACGGCAGGGAAAGTGCGATCGGTGTTGAGCCGGTCCAGAACCTGGGCCGACAGGATCGTCGCTTTATCGAGAAATTCAAATTCCTCCCGGCCCAGCTTTTCCTCGCTGGACTGGATCTCGTTGAGGTGCTCGTCCAGTGAACGAAATACGTTGGACATCTCGACCAGATGCAGGGATCGTGAAGTACCACGCAGGGTATGTACTGCCCTCAGCAATTCGGAAGACACAGTCATCGAATCGCCGCTAAGGAAATTTCTAATGGTGCCCAGGTGGCCCAATGTCTCCTGGGTAAAGATGCGTACCACGGTATCATCCAGCGCGGGCTTCAGCGAGGCGGCGAATCCATTTACATCAGCTTCGGTAATCACCTCGTCTGGCGTGCCAGCCCGGCCATCCGTTGTTTCCGGCGCCACCTCTTGTCTGTGGGGTTCAGCGGCTTTGCGCAGAATCACGGCTGCCCGTTCCTCCCACGGCGGCAAATCGATGATGTCAACTCCGAAATCCTGACTCTCGATAGCCCGTGACACCGTTTCTGTGGCATCACTCACCAGCTCAGGCATCACGTCGCCAGCCTCCACCGAGCCTTCTAACACCTGGTTCAAGAGGTTTTCTACGATCCAGGACAATTCTGCAACCGGCCCGGCGTTGGCGGTGCGGCCACTTCCTTTAAGGGTGTGGAACTGTCTCCTCACCTCCGTCAACAACTGTTCACCCGGCGAATCGTGATGCCACTGCTCGAGCAGACCACCGATGGTTGCAGTACATTCCCGCGCTTCTTCCCTGAAAATCTCCAGTATTTCCGGATCCGTTACCGCCTGCTTCGCGGCATCCGGCGTTGCCTGGATTGCAGGTAAAGACTCAAAACCGGGCATTACACCGATCAAATCTTCCAGAGCGGTCAACGAACGTTTCAAGGTACTTTCTATTTCCGCAGACAGGAAGGTCGGATCCTCCGTCACTATATCCAGCAGATTGTTCATTTCCTGGGCTATACGCCGCAGTTTGGGCAGGTTCCTGACGCTGGCCACCGCCGACACTTCTCTGAGCCGCTGCCGCAACTGCCTAAAAGCGGAGTAATTTGCACTGTCGGTGAGCCAGCTGTCGAGGTGCTCACGCAGCGCTGTCACGGTATCCACCGGATCAAAATCGATTGATTCGCCCTCTGCGAGTGCGTCGTCAAGATCCTGTACAGCGCGGTCCACCATTTCGTGAACATAGGGCCTGTCGTTTTCCAGGCCTTCAACGAAAGTTTGTGCTGTGCCTATCGCCACGGCAAGTGAATTGATCAGCGTTTGCGATGGCGCGATCTCGTTGCGTCTGAGCTTTCCTAGACAATCCTGCGTAGTGGACATCATATCCGCCGCTTTGCGCTGGCTGAGCATACGCAGCGCGCCCCGGACCTGCGCCAGTTTATCCGGAATGCCCAGCAGAATATCCACTTGCTCCGGCTGCCTGGCATACGCTTCAAGCGCGATTTCCGCCTCGTGTAGGTTTACATGGATTTCAGCGGCCACTGTTGGCAGCAACGTTTTGATTTCTGGCTCGGTTGTTCTGGCAATGCTCAATTGCCCGGAATCCCCGCCGCGGGCATCGAACTTTTCCAGGCTCCGCAACCGTTCTATTATTTCACTCACCCTGCCCAGCCATTCCCTGTCCAGTTGCTTCCGGCGCTTCAGCGTTTCCTCCAGAAACAGCAGCGCTTCGGCAATCTGGAGAGATGCCGCCTGCTGTCCGTCAGCCCCCAACTTTCCACCAGCCGACAGGTTCATGATGCTGGCTGCTTCCTTCATTAAGCCAGCCAGATCATTCAAGCCGTGTTGTCTCATCTGGTCGATAATGTGAGACAAATCACTGTTGATCATTTCAATCTTTTCCGAGTCACAGGCACCGGCGTCAAAATAGCTGGCCACGCGCTCCTTGGCAGCTCTGATCGTGGATTCCAAATCCCTGCCCAACGTCCGCGGAACCGTAGCAAACAGCTGATCTTCACTGTTTGCTTCACTGCGCAGCATCTCGTCCAGACTGAACGCACGCCTGATCTCTGTCAGTAGGGTGCTGTTACAGGATGAGCACCCGATGGCATACAGCATCTCCCTGATCAGGTCCTCGCCCCTGTTCCTGACCAGCACCGCTTCACCATCTTCAATGAGTTTGCGCAAGAGCTGATCCAGCCTGGCCGCGACGTGCTTGTTAACGATGTTCTCATCTGACGGATTAAGGGCCATCATTTCCAGGTAAGCGCTCGCCACCCACCACAATTGGGCGACGCTGTTGAAGCGCGACAAGCCCTGTAATTCCTGTATCAGGCCGGTGATGGTATTGAGCGCTTCGGTCTCCGATTTTGTCAGCCAGCTCAGCAAAGAAATCTGAAACCGCCTGCGAATCCAGGTTAGCTTTTCCTGGTAGCAAACCTCGTCGATCTTTTTCTGTTGCGATGACCTGGTCGGGTAAACCTCGAGATCCGGGTCGAATATGGAAAATAGTTCGATGGACGGTTCTCCACGAACCTCACGCAGCTCATTCATTATGGCCAGATTGTGGACAGGTACGTCTGATAAACCCTGTTGCAATCGTTCGAGGTAAGTGGAAAGATTTTCGAGGTTTGTAACCAGTAAGGACACCGCTCTGTCGGCACCGCTGTCCTGGTCACTCTTGATCAGTGAGTCTGCCAGCAGCTCTGCTTCCCTCGCCAGCATTGCGGCACCATCAAGTTCCACCATCTGTAAGGTCCCCACCACCTGGTGAAGGTGGCTTGCATACAATCTCAGCGGTGTTTTGTCGTGGGACGTGACAGAAAACCCGGCAAGGGCTTGCCGCGCGTGATCAAGGGTTTGATCGATCTCGGTTTTAACCCAATCTAAAGTACCGGACTCAACAGTACTGGCATAACTCATGAATTTATAACCCCAGACACGGTAGTTGTGCAGGTTTCCGCTTTAAGCCGGGAGTCTGAAACCGGCAACGGATTGTTCTAGATCACGCGCGAGGATAGTAAGTTTGCCAATGGATTCCGCAGTGTGCTTGGCATTCTGTGCCGTATTTCTGGTCACGTCACGAATAAACGTCATCTGGCCGGATACGCCGGTCGCAGATTCAGATTGCTGATGTGCTCCTTGCGCCATCTTGGTGATTAACCCGGAAAGCCTTTCCGATACGATTTCTATTTCGCCCAGAGCCTGGCCAGCGGCATCGGCAACTCTGGTGCCGTCCACAACTCCCTGGGTTGCACGTTCCATGGAAATTACGGCTTCATTGGTGTCAGCCTGTATGTTGTTGACCAGGCTGTTGATTTGCTTGGTAGCCTCCGCGGACCGCTCCGCCAGCCTCTGCACCTCGTCGGCGACCACCGCAAAGCCTCTCCCCGCCTCCCCTGCCATAGCAGCCTGGATGGCCGCGTTCAGTGACAGAATATTGGTTTGTTCGGCTATATCGTCGATCAGTCCGACAACCTCGCTGATTTGTTGCGAACTTTCTCCCAGCCTTTTGATCCGCTTTGAGGTTTCCTGAATCAGATCACGCATACCATCCATGCCGTGAATGGTTTCCCTTACTGCTTGCGCTCCGCGTTTGGCCACTTCAACAGAGTTCCTCGCGGCTTCAGCCGAGCGTAATGCTTCACCGGACATTTCCTCCATAGAGGTCGACATGGACTGTACTGTCTCAGTGGTTTGGGTAATCTGATTTGCCTGTTTCGTACTCGCAACCAGCAGTGACTGCGCGGTAGAGGATGTAGCCTGGGATTCCTTGGCGACCTGACGCGACGCAGTATTTATACGGGTCACCAGGGTTCGCATCTCCTTGATCGCAAAATTTACGGAGTCAGCAATCGCTCCAGTGACCTGATCGGTCACTTCCGCTTCCACCGTCAAGTCTCCATCGGCCAGGCTGCCCATTTCATCCAGCAATTTCAGGATGGCATCCTGAGTTTCACTGTTCTGCTTCGAACTGAGTTCGGCCCGGTTGCGCGCATCGTTAATCAATGCCCTGCCCAGAAGGAACAGGAAAAGAACGATGACCACCCCGATGAGCCATGGGGCATATGCCGCGATCCCTTCGGATTTGGAATCAATGATGCCCCGAACCAGATTCTGGAGCGATTGCAACAAGTCGCCAGTAGCATCCTGTATGGAAAGCGAAGCATTTTGGGCCTGGAAAAAACCAGCGGCCTCCTGGAAAATGCTGGTTATCGAAGCCAGCATTTCATTGAAGGTGGCTTCGACATCCTCCAGCCTGGCCTGTGCCACCGGCCCACCCACTCTGCGCAGCTGCGCAATCGATGTCTGGAATTCGGCCAGGTCCCTGCCGATTTGTCCCGCAGCCGCGGCCGCATCGATTTCACCTTTGGCATAGATATTGATGTCTTTTACGATTCGCTGACTGAGCCCGCGCTGTCTTGCAGCTTCATTAACCAGTCTCGCATCGCCGGATTCGATTATGACTGCATCAACCACCCGATCCGACCTGGCCAACAGAAGCGGCGCCAATTCATTGACCACTCCCACCTGCTCGCGTGTATTGGCCAAGGTCCCGTGGGACGCCGAAATCGTATTTATGCTTGTTTCTATCTCACCCCAAAGAGACAAAACCGGCGTCAGCAAAGCCCTGTTTGCTTCCGATAACGACGCCGTTTTCCGGCTCGGATCTCCGTTGCTCAGCGAATGCACAATTCCCGCAAACCTCTGCCCGGACTGTTGCAATGAGGTAAAGGCTTCATTGTTTCCCTTGGTGGCGCTGTCTGCATCGATGGCTACCTGCTGAGACAAGGCAAGTAATTTGGATGAACTCTCGATAAATTCTGACTGACTGGACGCGCGGCGCGTTTCAAATGTTTGAAAAATTACCAATACAATGATTGACAGTATCGCCCCCGCTATAAGGAAGGGCACGTTT
>Ga0255047_10002724_pt1 | contig 11496 bp, 28 predicted proteins | sample JV7_2_1_MG_FD_183640 | JGI IMG/M metagenome (GOLD analysis project Ga0255047, IMG submission 183640) | Seawater microbial communities from Jervis Inlet, British Columbia, Canada - JV7_2_1 | ecosystem: Environmental > Aquatic > Marine > Inlet | place: Canada: British Columbia | collected 2016-10-06
CGTAAGCTTAGAGTTCATAACATAATTATAAACTTCAGTTTTGTTTTGTGCCGATACCGATAATGACAACATTATTAATATTATTACCCCTATCAAAATTAAATAAGGTCTAGGGCTTATTGCTTCGTCGTTTACTTTCATGATTTAATATTTAATCATTCCAACCGCCTTAAGATATTTATACCCTTTATCGGTTATTACTATTTTTCTTGGTCTTGGTTTTTTAGTTAATCCTAATTCAATTAATATACATTCAATAGTGTATCCAGTTGCATAGCCTTGAACAACCTTATTAATCCCGTCTTTTATCATTACCCTTGGCTGTCTGTCTCCAAAGTTTGTGTTCTCAAAAGATTTATTCATTTCCTCGTCTGATACTATTTCTTCTATTTTCATAACTTTATCTTTTGCTTCGTCGTTTGGTTCTTTCATTTGGTTGGTTTAATTAAATTTGTATTTTGTTTTCTGTTAAAATTTTCTTTAATGTTGCTATCTCATCTTCTGCACCTATAATATCCCAACCATTTACATAAGTTCCGTTTTTCTGTTTATCTCTAAGGTCATTTATTTTTATCTGCTGAAATCCCAACTCCTTTTCTATTAGTTTGCGTTGATTGTTTGTTAGCTCTAATTCCATAGCTTCTATCTTTATTGTATTTGTTTTAATCTTCGTCTGACATACTTAACCCCCACATTGCACCGAGCCATAAGCCAAAAGCAAATGTAATACCTAAGTAAAATATTGATTGTTCTGTTGTCATAGGTTGTTATCTTTTATTGATTAATGTGTTTTATCTTTGGTTAGTATTGCTCTTACTGAATCAGTAGCACAAGCGTAATCATGATTAGATTCGTTATTGTTACACATTTCTAAACATTCTTTAATTTTATCATTTAAAAGTGTTACTTGTTCGTCTCTTTCTTTTAGTAGTTCTTTAATCTTGTCTACTTCTATTGCTTGATAATCTGAATTTAACCCTACACCTTCAACAGTAAAAGAATTATCATAAATAAACCTCTCCACTTCCTCGCTCTTTTCTTTTAGTTGTTTCTTTAGTTTTATTATTTCTTCCCACTCGACAACGGTTAAGCCTTTTCCGTAAGTTAATTTTTCTTGCAATTCATTTTCTCTTACTGTTCTCATATCTTTTTGTTTGTTAAGACAAATATAGAATAATATATTTAATAATGCACTATAAATATGAAATATATTTAATTAAATTTTCGTTGATTTTGAACAATTCAATGATAGCAATGGTTTGAATAGCATCACTACAGTACGTTTAGACTAATTTTTTTTACCAGTTATTTCGTCTGTTGATGGGAAAACGTCATTAATGTTCTTGCGTTTGTCGTTTACTTCTAACTTTTCAGCACTATTAAAACCAAGCATTTTGTTTAAAGACTCTAATGCTTTATGTTTATCATGTAGTTTAAACTTAACAATACGTTCAGAACCATGTTGTGTTTCTTTATCAATGTATTGTATTTCAGCAAGTGCTGCTTTTTGGTCTTCAGTCAACTTATTAAAATCAAGCTCTGTCATCCAACCATCTTTAAAATCAGTCATATTAGTGTACGCTAATTTTTTAAGTTCTAAGATGTTACGTAATGCAGTTACACCACTTAATTTAGATAAATCTTTTTGGATGTGTTCAATATATTCTTTAACGTTAACTTTTGTTAAATTAGAAGAAGCTATTTCTTTTGCAGTCTTTTCACTATACCCAGCGACTCTTGCTGCTCTTGAACCGTTGTAATCAATAACGTATTCGTGACAAAATATTTTTTGTTTTGGTGTTAAATTAAAATCCATAGTCTGTTATGGTGTTTAGTTTATTAATGTTTTTTATCAATGAATTTTCTTAATTCAATTAAATCATTATCGTTAAATATGAATTGGTCAAAGTTACCGTATCTACACTTATAACCGAAAGCGTATGTAATACCAACCCATAATCTTTTAAAAAAGCCTTTATGTGTTATTAATCGTACTTCAGTTACTAATTGTTCATCATCTTCATCATACCAAAACGTTACTTGATGGTCTAATGAGTGACAAGCACAAACGAATATTAATCTATCAGTCATCATTTTAGTTTTGAATCATACAACGGTCTTCGTATTCTTTCCGTTTCTCTAAGTCTTTAAATTCTTTATTCGACATATACACTTGATGTTTTTCGTAATCGTCTATTAGATTAGCTCTAATTAGTGTTTGTCGTGGTTCTTTTGGTTCTTTATACGGTTGTTCTTTTGGTTCTCTTGGTTTAAAAATATAATAAAGAGAAAGTAAAATAATACTAATCGTGAACATTCTTTTTTTTTGTAAATATACTAATTATTATCTACAATAGTCCAATCATTACTATTACCGTTATAATTTAATGTAACAGAACCGCAAGTAGTATCTACTTCATAGATTTCACTAAGTGTTTTATGTAGTCCTGGAGTAACAGATAATTCTTCACTAATATAACTATCCCAGCATTGACTAGTATGTTTAGCTAAACGACTTATAGACATTTTGTTTAAGCTTTGATATTGTAGTCTTCTTTGTTGTACCATAACTAACGTTTTAATGTAATGATTCTTTATTTTGCTCTGAATAGTACTTGCTACATTTTAAATACTCAATCGCTTTTTTAACTTTAAATGTATTTTCCATGTGAGATAAAGTAACAAGTGCGTTAAATAATGCATTTGATTTAGTTTCATCTTCTAATGAATGACCGTTTGTAGGCTGTAAATCAAAATGCATAAATACATCAATGTGTTCTTCCCAAACTTCTTTTCCTAATTTACTTATCATATTAATCTTCTTTTACTTTTTCTTGTCCTTCCATGTACTTATCAAATTCTTCTTGATTCATCATTACTGGTGCAACTGGTAAAGCTCCAAATGTTTCGTTGTAATATAATTCACCATTAAAGTTATCGTAAACTAATTCAGCACCTTCATTAAATGCTTCTTTGATAACAGTTGCTTCTTCTTTCTGTAACTCTAAAGCTTTTTCAGTAATATAAACACCAAGTTCACTTAATGCGTTTTTTACTTCGTCACTTGGTTCGTTAGATACTCCGATATTGTTTATAAATTCTATTAGTTGTGTGATTGGTGTTTGTTTCATATCTTATTTATTAATTCATCTGCTTTCTTAAATGCTTCTTTTAAGGCTTCTTGTCTTGTGTCTACGTCTAATTTAACAATACAACCAATAATTACTCCATTTAAGTAAAACGCATAAGTCCATCCGTAATCCATCCCAATAAATATATTCACCCCCACACTATCCAAGTACTCTAAGTAAACCCCTTGTTGCATTGAGAAGGGTAACACTTCAAATCTAATCGGTGTCTTTTTTATCCGTTTCAATCCTTTATACCACTTCTCGAAATTCTCTTTGTTCTTTCCTGTAAACATCATAATTCAGATTTATTCAATTTAAACTTCTTTTTATCATCGTTTGTATAACTGCATAACACATACGGATTAGATGTAAATGTTTCGTAATAGATGTAAATTGTTTTTTCGTTGTAAGTATGTTCAATTGGTGGTTTCATATTATTTTGTTTTTTCATCATTCTGCTCTCTGCTTTTTCGTTTGTCTAAATATTCTTTACTTGGTGTAAAGTTGTTTTCTTTATTGTGTTTATCTAAGTTGTCTAAACTTATCCAACCATTTCCCCAAACACCGAACGGACACTTTTCAGAATCTACACGTGCTTTTGATTCAGCTGGGCAAGCGCAACCGCCTTTATCATGTTTACACCAACCCGAATAAGTAATGTTGTCTTTTCTAGTAGCTGAATAGCACCCTTTACAACCCCATTCAATACGCTCGTTTTTTAGATTCTTGTTTATATCGAATAAACGGTACACATTCCCGATTAGTATTTGAACTAACTTGTTACTCAAAACATTAAGTTCCAACAAAAGTAAGCGTAACGACAAACAGCAATTAAAGCTGGTACAGCTATTGCAATAGTAATAATATACTTTGAATTTAATACTACTTTGTTTTTAAATCTAATCCAACGTTGTTTGAATTTACTTCTTTCTAGTATTTCAGCTGCTGATGGTATTTCTATTTCTGTTTGTTCTTTCATAATTCTAATGGGTTTTCATTTATTGGTTTACTTCCGTTTTCACCTTTATCATGTTTTTTAAAAGCGTTCTTTTTATTTAATGCTCCGATATAAGAATGATTTTTCTTAATTATTATTTCTCTTTTAATCTCACCACCAAATGTATAAGTAACATCTGAAAATTGAGCTTTTTTAATTTCTTTTGTTTTGTCGTTTATTTCCCAAATAGTATGATTATCATACGGAATTATCTTATCAATCAATTCGTGCTTAATTTCTTTTACTTGCTTAATCGATAATTCAGTCTTTTCTTTTGTGTCTAAACTAATTTCTTTCATAATTACAAATATAATAAATTATTAATTATAAATCCCTATTTTCTTATTTAATTTTTCTCTTAATTTCCATCGTTGCTCGTATGTCAACGGTGGTAATTTTTTAACTTCTTTTAATATGTTTCTACATACTATCTTTAAAGCTTTTAATTCTGGTATTGATAAATGTATTGTTGGATGTAATCTAACTAAATCGAATTTAATGTATTCCCATTTTTCTTTTCCGTAATATTTAATCAATTCTACATCATAACCATTTATGTTTCCACCTTTCCATTTATTACAACTTTCACAACCTAACCAGATATTAAAAAGATTAAACCGTAACGAAGCGTTTGAACCAACACTGTGATAATGACAACCGTTTTTCTTTTTCGGTGGTTTACCACACATTAAACATAGATTATCTTTGTCTATTTCTCTAGCTATTTGATTAATGATTGGTTGTAATTCTTTTTCGTGTTCTGATTTAGTTTTTAAACTTTCGTTTATTTGTTTCTTTTCTTTATTCCAGTCTTTTTGTTTTTTAATTTCTTCTTGCTCTTTTCTTACTTCGGTTAATGCTTTATAACATTCATCATTTTCAATACAAAATCTAAACTTACCTTGTTGCCAACGGTATTTCTTTACAAATTTAGTGTTATGATAAATACATCTAGGCATCTATTTTTCTTTAACATTAGTTGAAAATTCTAATTTTGGTTTTATTCTTTTACGCTTTTTCATCTTCGTGTTTTTGTAAAATATCTAATAATTCTTTTGGTGTTAAATCAAATCTATCTAACGTTTCATGTGTTCCATGTTTACCACAATCAGAAGAAAAATGTAATTGTAATACTTCTAATGCTTCACATTTCATTACTGTTAATTCTACTGTTGGGTTGTCTTTATACAATAAACTTATATCTTTTCTTTTTATATTACCGTCGTTGTCGATTTCGTCTATTTCTCCAGTAAACATATTGTGTTGTTTCATATTACATAAATTCTTGAATGTTTTCTTCTATTGATTCTTTATCAAATTTAAATATCTTAACAACAACGTCTAAAAAACGTTCGTACAACTTATCAAAATCGTTTTGTGACATACTAGCAAATGAAATTGATTTAGCTTCGTAACATTCAACGTTTTTGTGGTTTAAATATACATCATAAAATCCAGCAGCTTTCGTTAATTCTTTACGCATAAATTCTTTGTTGTCAAAAATTTCTTGATTATCAAAAACCAATTCAATTAATGCAAAAAACTTTTTATGAAAATCATAATTACGTGGTTGTTTAATTTCAGCTTGATATTGTTTACCAACTTTTAATTTCTTTGCTAATTCGTAATCTGAATTATTAGCTGGTAAGAAAGAACCGTTCATTTGTTTTATTACTGCTATCTTCATCTTAACATTAGATATTTTTCTTGTTTTCTTTTACCGTCTTTTCTTTCTTGAAGTTTACGTTCAATTAATTTATCTTCATCTTTAATAAACTGCATTCTTGTTTCACGTTCAATATCTGCTTTTATTTCTTGTAAAGAATAATCAATAAAACATTCTCTAGTGTAATTTGTATCGTGTATCACGTATTGATATTTTTCATCTTTGTGGATGAATACACATACTTTGTATTTTACTTCTTTGATGTTTTTCATAATGACCAGTGTGAAGGGTTAGCTTTAAATTTTCCAGTGTCTTTTTTACCATCTACAATCCAATCATAAAGTTCTTGAATATCTTCATAATAAGTTGTTCCAGTCGGGTCGTTATACATAATTGCCCAAACCGTTTTATCTTCATTTAATATAATTGAATAATGACACCAGTTACCTAATTTAATTCTAATTTTTCTGTTTTTATTGTCAATGCTATTAGTAATTCCTAATGATTTAACTTTTTCGTGTTGTAATAATTCTTCTATTTTCATATTGTTTTTATTTTTTTTTCATTGCTAAATAAGTTCCAATAGAGCCACCTATTAAATGGCATACTATCGGTAATAATTCAAAGTTTAACATTGCGTTAACTCCTATTGAAGTGCTAACCATCCATGTTATACCTATTCCCCATCCAGTTACTATTGCTTTAATAGTGTGCTTTTCTGTTACTGCTTTTATATTTAGAGTTCTAAAGTACAAAAAAAGAATCTGTGATAGGAGTACTATTATAGATTTAGTTATCATATTAAAACACTTCACATGATTCATCACAGCCATTAGAAGAATCTAAATCATCATCATCAAAGATACTTATTTGCCAATCGTAAACAGTAGCATCATCTTTAGCTTTCTTAAATGGTAGTTCACTTAATTTAAATAAATCATTTACGCTCCTATTCTTTCTGAAAAATCTATGAGGTGGTTTAATCTTTTTATTGTGTAGCCTATTTACAGGTGTGTACATCTCAAATTCTTCTTCCATTAATCTAGGGAAATCAAAATACTCTGGATTCTCTTTACATATTGTTAGTAGTTTATTAGTTGACTTCTTCCAGCACCATTTACAATTCCCTTGATACCCCTTTAATTTTAATCTAAAAGACTGTTGATTCCACCAAAAATTAACCATCGGCTTACTCATTGCTCTTTCAGAAACTAAAGGGTAGTAGATTTTATTTTCCTTCCATTTAGCATTAACCCTATCTATTTCATCCGACCTTATGCCTATGGCAGTGTAATAGTCTTTCCATCCAATGCTTTTCATATAACTATTCATAGGGGCTAATTTCAAATCTCTAGTACAGTAAGGTGCAGCCATGTTTGGCATTCCCAACTTTGCTATTATATCTCTAAACGGCTTACCATCTCTACTAGCAGTTTCAAAATCAACTATCTTATGCCTAACACCCTTTCTATACTCAGGGTTAACTACTGCTTCTACCCATATAAGATTCATATTAAACTCCTTGTCGCATTTCTCAACAAATTCTAGGGTCTCTTCATTCTCTTGTCCTGTATTAGCAAATACACAAACCATGTCATACTCATCTTGCTTATTATTCAATAGCCATTGAGCCATGTAGCCTGATGTTTCTCCTCCGCTAAAGGAGATAAATAATTTCTTTTTCATATCTACGCTGCTTTTAAAATTTACCAGAAGACCATCCTTCTATCTGATTTATTAAATGTACTTCATCTTCATCGAATACCTCTAAAGTAAATGTAGTGTTTTTATCTCCTATCTCTATTCGTGTGATACATTCAAAATCTAGTACTCCTTCTTCTATGAAGTCTTTTAAATCTGTTTCAAATTCACGCGCTTTATCGTTGGGTATGTGTCTTTTAATTGTCATAACTTTATACTGCTTTATAAGATGAGGGATGTCCACCTTGATTAACGAATATGTCTTTTTCTTCTGCTGTTGCATTAACCCAATCCTTACGTTGTTCTATTCCCATGCAAAACATATCAACACTAAAGAATTTATCTAATTCTTCAATTCTTCTATCCATCTTATTCCATCCAGCATAAACCGCTTGTATGTGTGGTGCTGCTCCATGTCTGTCCGTATCATATATTTCAATAGTTACATTGATAGAATCAATTGATTTACTTAATCTTTCTTGTACTGCTTTTAAAATTTCCTGATTTTTCATATTGTTTTTGTTTTTGTTTGATTAACTGGTACAAATATATATTAATATATTTAATAAACAGGTAAAAAAAACATTTATTTTAATTTATTACCGAAATTTCTTTTCTTAATTCGTTATAATAATTAAAAATCAAATCAATATTATTAACTACCATATCTTTTTTGCAATTCGTAGCAACAAATTTATTTAAATCTGAACCATAATAATTTTCATTGATTATTTTGTTTTCTATTTGTGAATGATTCTCTTTCATACAATTAAACTTTTATTTATTATCGTCTTAACTCCTTCATCTAATCTATTATTTATTAAAACAATTTTAATTTCATTGTCATTTACTTCTTCAATAAATAATCCAGTTTTTTTAATGTCGTGACACTTATATGATATTTTTTCTCCAATATTAAATTCTTTTTTATTTGTTTTTATTCTTAATCTATCGTAATTCATAATTTTAGTTTTAAAATAAGCTAATTTGATTTTAAGCTACTTCGGCCCACGCTTGTCTATTCATTTTAATAATGTCAGTATCATCTTCAGAACACTCGCCGACATACTTATATGAATAGCCAGCTCTTTTCATTAATTTTCTTCCAGAAGTATCATCTGGTGGTATTTTACCGTTTGAAGATGTTGCTTCCCAGTTTTCATTTTTTTCCATGAATTTGCCAAGACCTGGACTAACTGTTCTAACATACATTGTATGACCTTCTGTTTTATACAATGAGCATAAATAGTTAAATACTTGTGTGCCTATTCCTAGACCCTGAAAATCTGGTAAAATAACCATTCTGCTTAGTCTTCTTGTTTTTGGGTCACCAACTCCAGGAAACGGAAGAATACCGAAAAAACCAATATATTGACCGTTTAACTCAAGTAAAAACATTTCTGCTGATTTTTGCAAATCTTCTGTTAAATAATGATGCTGTTTGAATAATTTCCAAGCTTCATATCTACATCTGAATATCTGTAATTTAATTTTTGGGCGGCTACTCCGGGCCAATGACGCTCTCTCGACACGCCCTTTCAGTGGTGAATAAGTCCAATCTGGTTGCAACCACTCCATAATATCGAAATGACATGATGCGAGAATTATTTTCTTGTTTGTTCTTCTTATGTACTTTTGCAGTGCATTAGACATTGATTTAGCGACATCTCTATCAACAACAGATGTAAATTCATCAATTAGTATTACATCATTATCTTTTGCTTTAGCTACTTTATAAGCTAATTCAGCGCGATATTGTTCTCCATTCGACAATATAGAAAAAGGACGTAGCCAAGTTGGAACTGAACCAAGCCCCATCGCGGTTAATAAAAAAGTTGCTTCTTTTGGCTCTAACCAATCAAAATTACTTATTAAAGCTTTTTTTTCACTTAACACTTCGTTTTTCAACTCTCCGAACTCTTTTAATAAAGTTGTCTTACCTGTGCCAGAACCACCATAAATCACGCCTATGTTCCAGTCAAATGTTTGACAGTCTCCAAAGTTAATTGGTATTTTCACTTCGGTAGAAGTCTTGTTTTGAATATCAAAAGCCTCGTATACATATTCAGTATATTTGTCATTTATAATTTCGGTTTTTCTTTCAATGTATTTCATAATTATTTTGTTTGTGTAAATATAATAAAATATATCAACTAATCACTATTATTTTAAATTAAAATGGACTTTCTTCGTTTTGGTCTTCAAAATCATTATTATTGCTAATTCCTGATTGCGGATTATATTGTTCTAAAGTTTCTATTTCAGTAGCATCTTTAAATTTTGTAATTGTTGGATGCCAATTCATTTCGATGTCTTGTAAACCACCCGAACGATTTTTAGAAACTAATAACCAACCTTTTCCTTTTGTCGAAACACCGCCTTCTGTTTCTGTTAAACCATAGTATTCTGGTCTGTATAAAAACTGAACTACATCAGCATCTTGTTCAATTGCTCCAGATTCTCGTAAATCTGATAACATTGGTCGTTTATCTGCTCTACTTTCAACTTGTCTTGATAATTGACTTAATGCTACAACTGGAACTTTTAAATCTTTTGCTAACATTTTAAAACCACGTGCAATTGAAGATATTTCTTGTTCACGATTTCCACCTTTGATTGAATTAATTACTAATTGTAAATAATCAATAACAACCATATCAACTCCATTTCTTAAGACTTCTTTTTTACATTTTGTTTTAATTCCACTTAGTGTATAAACATCATCTATTATTTTTAGATTTGATTTATTTATTTCGTTTGTTTTCTCGTGGTATAATTCCCAATCTTTATCTGTGAATTGTCCTTTGTTGAATTTACTACTATCAATTTCAGCGTGTGAAGAAATCAATCTTTGCATTAATTCTTCCGCGCCCATTTCAAGTGAAAAGAATAATACTTTTTTGTCATGCAATACAGCAGCGTTTAATGACTCACATAAAGCATGAGCAGTTTTCCCCATCGCTGGACGTGCTGCTTTTATAATTAATTGGCTATTTTGATAACCACCAAACAAAACATCAGTTTCTTTAAAACCAGTTTCGATTCCAGTTAATCCCGTCGAAGTTGCAGCTGCTTCAATTTTCTTTGTAACTGCCTGGATTAGTTCTAAATTAGTTTTATCGATATTAGTTTCAATCAAGCTGTTTAGATTATAAGCTTCATCAACTAACATTTCATTTGTTTGTAATGGGTCTACCGAATCATTATAACCCATATCGATTAACTTATGACCTAATTCAATTTGTTTACGAGCTATTTCTTTTTGTTTTATTATCTTAACATGGTCAACAATATTTGATGTATTAGCAACTCTATCAGTTAAAGTTGATATGTAAAAAGCACCACCGCAATTTTCAAGATTGTTATTCTTTTTTAAAGTTTGTGTTATTGTCATTAAATCAATCGTTTTTTCATCTTGCCATAGTTCAACGATAGCTGAATAAATTAATCTGTTAGAATCTTTATAAAACGTTTCTGGAGTTAATAATTCTGAAATATCTATCAATACATCATTCTTGATTATAATAGAACCGATAATTACAGATTCTAATTCCACGTCTTGTGGTGGTAATTTCCCTAAATTTTTCATGATGTTTTAATATTTGCTACGTTAGTATTTTTTTGATTTCCTAAACTAACCCATTTATTAAACTGTTCTTCTCTAGTTACAAATTCTATTGTTAGATATTTATGTTTTGTTTCTATATGATATTCATCATTAAAGCAATTTTTAATAGCGGTTATAACATCTTCTTTCGTGTAACCTTCATTTAGTCTATTATTTAAATTAGTTTTTGCTTTAGCTGTAACAACTCTTATTTTTTTACCAGTTATTTTTATAAAAGTATCTTTTAACCTATCCCAATCAACGCTATTGCGTTTTGGTTCTTCTTCTTTTTCTTCTTGTTCTTCTTCTTGTTCTTCTTGTGATTCGGTATACATACCCTTTACATACTGTATCAATACTCTATCTTTAACAAGTGCAAACTCTTTATCTATAC
>Ga0255047_10002726_pt1 | contig 11494 bp, 28 predicted proteins | sample JV7_2_1_MG_FD_183640 | JGI IMG/M metagenome (GOLD analysis project Ga0255047, IMG submission 183640) | Seawater microbial communities from Jervis Inlet, British Columbia, Canada - JV7_2_1 | ecosystem: Environmental > Aquatic > Marine > Inlet | place: Canada: British Columbia | collected 2016-10-06
TTCCGTCTATCTTTGGAAATACATGGCAAGTGCCTAATTCAATGCCATCTACTTCCATGTTTCCAAAACGCTCCACATGCTGATATTTTTTAAACATCAAAAATCCCTTCCCTTAAACCTTTGTCAATACCCCATTATCATCAAATTGTTTTGTTGCTAATATATTTCGATTTATTATAAACAAACTGCATGGCCGGATTTGATACCGGCACTCTGAGCCATTTAGGAATCGGCCTATCATGCCTATCCAAGGGAATATTTATCGGCTACTGCGAACCATATGACAGATGGTTGGTTCACCCGCTCAGATTTGCCTCTTTACAGCGTCTCAGACTTTCCGCCACATGCAGTTTTTTATTCTTTCAACCCCTCTTTTTTAACCGGATAATCCACAAATTCGGCATCTACCTCGGTCTGGGCTGGCTTTAAATCATCAATCAAAACCATCTGCCATCCCCAGGCCAGCTTTGTTGTAGTGTCTTCTATCCATGCCACTGGAATTTGTTCCCTGATTTGCTGGTCTATTATTTTTTTAAATCCCACCAGATGCCCCATACATTCTATGTTTGTCTAACCTGTAACACCCAATGTTAAACTGATATATTGACTCCAGAATAACAATGGTAGTATCTACGTCTCTACGTGTCATTCTTTTACCACGCTTTTCAAACGGTATTAACCTGGCGTAATACTTGTCCATTTCAGTCCACTCATTAACCTTGCCGCTGTTCTTAAGTGCGAAGATTACAGCCTTTAGTATTTGTTTTGTTTTGTTCATATCTTCACCTCAAAAGTCACAAGCAAAGTCAAAGTCAATAGTTCTGTTTGGTGATTCTACGTTGTTTATGATTCTCATCCCTTCATACGATACAAGACGTTTATCATCAATATTTATTGACAACTCCCTTGATAGTCCTAAAAGGAAACCATCCGAAACAATAAGATAATCCGGATGTCTACCTGTATCAATTTGAAAAGCTTTGACCCCATTTCTTACAGCATCCTCAAACATATTTGGAACCTTCCTTAAAGCTTCCCGCCGCCGCGTGATACGAACGTTGATTTTGTCTTAAAATAATTTATATCCTGCGTAAATCCATCAACCTCGTGATCATCTTCACTATCAGGGAATACGCTTAACTTCTGCTTTAGTTCCATACAACCTTTGCCAAACTTGTATAAAAATACGTGCCCAGCTTCCACTGTCTCGTTAGCAGAATGGGCGCGTGTTATTTTGTCCTTGCTGACCGGGATCAGTATGACGTCGGCTCGCATTGTGTTCTTCTTCATAAAGTTTCGCAGGAATACAACGTCTTGACCGTATGGAAGGTTTTTAAGTTCGGAGCTGCTGTAGTAATCCCCGTTTGATCTTATGAAGCTGTTGACAAAAGTCTTTAAATCACTACCCCTGCTGGCGTCTTCGATTAGTATTGTCGGGTAGTTTGACCCAATTTCAACACAAGATTTAAGTATCCTTATCGCTCCCCCAGGCACATCAGGATGGAAGCATTCTGACTTTATAAATACCTTGTCAATCCCCTTGTTAAATTTAACACTGTAAGTAGTTCCCCAGGGGTCATTGTCGTGACGCTCTTTTGATTTGGCGTTGGTGTCTACAGATACAACCAGATAGTTGGACTTTGGCGGTATTTCGTCAAGCTCTGTTATGCTGTCAACACTAAATAGATTCCCGCCTTCAAGCGATGGTTCAAGCATATACTGAGTATAAAAAACACGCGGGGTTGCTTTCTTTATCTTTTCCAGTTCGTCAGTAGAATTCCACCCGGGCCAAAATGATTGACCGTCCTTCATGGCCGGGATAGCTATGACCTCGGTCGTGTCTTCATGGCCTGAAATGTTTTCCACATGGTTTAATATGTCATCTACATGAAGCGGCTGAGCAACGTAGATATTGGGGTCTGTGGGCCAATTACGCCTAGACCGGATTTGGGCGTCATGCCAATTGTTAATACCTTCCCGCTTGGTTGGTGAAAACATCCCGTCGTATAACTCTATCAGATCATCAAACACCCATGCCCCGCCAAATATGTCCGGCCTGACCGTCCCAATACGACGCCCGCCAACATCGCCACCGGCCCCAACAGAATACATTGAACCGCCTGCTGTGGTGTCGAATATGTCTTGTCGATCTCGCTTTTTTTGATCAATGACTGTGAAAGGGAAAATTTCACGATACACCGGGTTTTTGATTATCGTGGCTATGTCCATGTTGTATTTTTCAACCGTGAAATTCTTTGCCTTTGAACAAGCGATTGATCTGGACTCAGGGAACCAACCGAACATATAAGCCAGCCAGAAAACCATCGTAGTCGTTTTCTGGCAACCCGGCGAAATCTTTATGATAAGGTTGCGTGTCTTAAGCCTGGCCACGCGCTCGAGAGCCTTGTCAATATCTTCATGGTGCCAGTTCAAGCGCAGTTCTTCGCCGCGTGTCTCTTTGAACATGACCTGGAAGAAGTCAAGGAATTTGACGTGTGGATCAAGACTTATCAAAACGTTCCTCTCTGTATTTCTTCCATGCCGCTATGTCGCCGGATACTAATTCTATGTCTTGCTTTTGTCGGAACTCTTGATCTGTTGTTCCAAGATACCATTTGGCAGTGCTGACATCGTTGTCATCTATGGCATCCCCAATAACATTCCGCGCCTTTGTATTTAGCTTGTCCTTTTCATCAGCAAGCAAAACAGAGCAATCAGGGAACTTTTTAAGGGCGTCGTATACTGCCTGCCTCGTAACCTCCAGGCTGTTAGCCACGTTGGTAACAATGCCTCTGGAGCCCTTAATAGCACAGATCAACTTCTTTTTCGTTATCATTTTAATAACCTTGTCAAGTTTTGTATATTTTTTGCCACAACTACACCTCCTCAAATTCTATTTCATTAGGTTTCCCGCTATACAAAAGCCTCTCTTTTGTTTGGTATCTTTTATCAAGGCTCTTTTCAAGGAAAATTATCCCTTTAGCGGGGTTTTCTCCACACTGTTGACCCCGTCAAGTTCAATTTCTTTTTCGCCTTCAGTGCCTATAACCGTTATTTTTTGTTTCATCATTCCCAACTTGAATGTTTTGGGTGTGCTGTGTAGATTCTCAACATTTCACCCACACACACGGGGCAAGACACCTCACCATCACAATCAATAATCTCATTGTATTCTATCATGCGCAAATCCTCGATTATATGCCCACAATTAAGACATTTCATGTCAATCATTCTATTTGGCATCATCTAACCCCATTTCAAATTTAACCCACTCAAGCGCATCGTCAATATTTTCCACCTCTCCAGGATGGTGCAACTCATATGCCGTATGCCCACATGGGCACTTGACCCACAAAGAAAAATAGTCTTCATCATATTGTATATCAGGGTTGCCTGGGTAGTTTTTCCAGCTTAACATCTCATTTTCAAGAGGTTTTCCACACCTTGAACACGGGCTCAGATGGTCGTTTATATCAGGCATACTTCCTCTCCATGTGTTTATTCATCTCGAATTTGAAGTGGTCAAGGGTGCATTGGGTTTCCTGTGATATCCCCCAAATTGCGTCGGTTGACATCGTAACATGGAACTCGCGGGTGCTGTGTGGGACAACAGCAACAACATGATCAAAGTTAATTATTTCCCCTGTTAATAGTTCAATCATTTCCCACCTAACATCCTTTCTATCTCTTCCAAAGAAACGCCCGCTTCAGCCAGATGTAAAAGTCTAAAATCGGTTAGAAACGACCTAAAATGGCGGCTAAACAAAGTGTTAGAAACCCTTTGGAAGTCGTCAGTATTAAAATAGGAGCAAGCTTTGTGAACGTTGGATACTAGTTCTTTCTCACGTTCCGGGTAAAACCTTTCACTGTAGTGGCACTTTATCATTTTACATCCTCTTTGTCTAAACACCATTTAAACCAGTATAGCTTAACATCACCAGGCGGGCCAAAAGCTTTAAAATAGTGAACATTTACTGAAATAATATCACCTAACATCTCAGAAAGCAAGGCATATATGGCATTGACCGCCGCTGAACATTCCGCCCGTATAACAATCGGCTCTTTTAGAACTGATAACACCATTTTACAACCCCTTCACAATGTCATACCAATGGCAATATGAGCATTTTGGATACCCTTTGGCATCCTTGCCCTTTGTCGTTTCCGGTATTGTTGGCCGCTCAATTATTTCAATCATTTGATCCATATACCATTTTGCTTTTTCTTTGTCGTAATCTATAAAGCGCGGTTTTAACACCCAATCGCTCTCCAGAAGTCCAGGCTTTATTATCCTGAAATTATGCGGGTAAACAGAGACCGGTATAAGGCTCTCAACTTCTGACTCCGCACAATACCCATAAATCAACATAGGGCCGTCGTATAAGCCTTCTATAATGTCCTGCGTTACTTTCCAATCATCTACTGATACGTGGCCGGTGTCCAGCCTGATAAACCCGTCCATACGCCCCTGTATGCTGTAACCCCTATATGACCCACCTGAAAACTTTTCCACGCCGATAAACTTACCAGCGACGCCGGGGAGAATATTTTCCGACCGTTGGCCGTTAACCATCTCCATCTGCTTGTGAACGTGGTTAAGGATCGCAGGAAACCCGCCAGGCTGGGCCAGACCGCCGCAAACTTTGTCCTTATATTTGCCGCGTGTGCCCAAATAGGTTCCAACATTGTATTTGATCCAGAAGCAGCGCGGACACCTTAGCAGGTAGCTGGCCGAGCTGGGGTTAATTACTTTTCTTTTCATTTAAACCAACCCGGAAGTTTAACAATATTATAAGATTGGCCCGTATTGCATACCGAACCTTTTGGCTTATCCCACAGTGTCATCGTTAGAACTTTTCTATCTGTGAATGCGTAATCCTCAACCTTAATTTCAACCCGATCCCCGTAGATATGGTAGGCTACAATGAGAATCAAAACCAAGTTGGTAATAATATTAGCGGCTATAAGTTTTTCCACATCAACCACCAAAAATTGCGTCAATAAGTTCTTTAATTGCTCTTGCTAAATTCATTCGATCCACCCTTCATTTAATGCCGTTTGTGCAATTTCCTGAATCCGCCCGGTGTGGTGAGTGAATTCGTCAAGAATAAGCTGTAACATGTGCTTATAATAGCAAATGTCACATAATTCTTGCTCTATTGGTGCAATGTTGGTTCCATAATTGCCACATTTTCTACATTTCATAGTTAACTCCTGAACAGCTCGCAGGCCATTCGTTTAATTTCTTTGTCAGTTCTTACCAGTCCACATCCTATATGTTCCAAAACCGTATTATGTTCCCCGCGTTTTAACATTTCGTACGTAAATTGATAGACACTCCAACCGTTTAATTGGGCCAGGTTCAGCTTTGTCAAATCGGTTTCGTATGCTTTTCCACCCCTGTTATGTCGTCCGTTTACCCATTGCCCGCCGTTTAATTCTATAGCAAACTTAATTTCAGCAATGGCATAATCGAACCGGAAACGTCTGGTCTTACCCGTGAACGGATCGAACAATGCCGGGTTAAGTTCACCACAAGTCGTATCACACCAGACTGCATAGCCATTCGGATTCCGCTGCATTGTTTGGAGCAACTCAATTTTTAGTATTTTCCGTTCGTGTTTTTGCATTATCCGCGCCTCCCCTCCCCCCCACAACATCATAAACAAGCTCAAACTCAATTAAAATCTGGCACGCTGGGCACTCAGTGTCTCTTTGTTTGATGCCGTCCCCGTCAGGACATAACCCTTGATAAAGATGTTTTATTTTCCCGTCGATAACGTCAAGTATCTTTTGTTTCACCCTTAACCCCTCTCAAAAAAGTTCCGATTGCTCCCCGGCATAATCCTTAATTTCAGCTATAGCCCGCCGGAGTTGTTGACCATAAACTACGTTTGGCTTTAGGCCATGAGCCGCAACATACCCTGGATCAGATTTAAGCACATCCGCGCACGTCCTGCCCATGTTTTTGTATTTCCCGACGTTGAACACGTCGTTTAATTTGTATATTGGCATTATTCAATCCCGTTAATGGCCTTGATGACTGCGATCAGGTCAAGTTCTTCTTTTTCCTGAGAGAGCACTGTAAAAGTTTCAGTCCTTTTTTTAACAATATCAGGCGAATAGCCCCGCTTAGGGACTTGCTTCCCGCTGCTATCAAGTTCTTTTTCATACCCAACCGTTACCCACTCACCACCAATGATTTTATCAACAACCTTCGTATTTTTTATAACTATTTCAAACACGTTTTACCCCTTCCCTTTAAGTTCAGCGGCGGGTTTCCCGACCCGCCGCCACAATCTTGATTTCCACTTTGTAATCAGTTTTGTCTCTCTGCTTGACTTCGGTTTATCCCTTGCCATATGGCCAGCACCTCCAGACCGGTATTTCCGTTTAAGATTAAGTTTTAATTGGTAGGCACTAATGCCGGATAATATCACGGCTTTTCTTTTATTAAAGGTCAGAGGGCATCACATACCCAAGATCATAGGCAGTTTGCCACACCTAACCCACCTCCGGGAAAACAATTTTCGGGCCAAAGATGTATTCGTCAATCATAAATCCGCTCTCAAGCCACGTATCACCCGTGCTTTCACCTTTGGCATAATATTTTATGTCGTTTTCAACACGTATCAAACACTCCTTACCGCCTTCATTAAATCTTGCGGAATACACCCCCGGCTCAGTAGGCACCTTTGGCTGGTGCTCGAAGTTGCGGCCTTCAACACACGACCAGCAAGGCTCACAGAACATACCAAGATCAAAGTGCTTGCAATCAGGGCACACACCGTTGATCTTTGCCGGTTGGGGATTTTGCTTGAAATTGTTAACAACTTTACTATCCTTATACTTCCGCCAGGCACGTTTCAAGGCGATTAGCATACCCTTTTCAAGATTGAATGTATCTGATGGGCTGCATTCTGCACGGCCTTCATACTTTTTCCCGTCAAGTTCTATATCCACGTGAACAAACTCTTTAAGTCTCCACCACTTGAACGGGATGTTTATTGTTTCCCGCAGCTTTTCCAATTCAGCCTTGACGGCGGCATCGGAAAGCTTTTTTAAGTCCTCATTGGATACCTTAATAGCCTTACACATAAAGTCAACCACATCACCGGCGTCCTTTACGGTGTCTTCTTTTTTCTTGTGTATCGTGCATTTGATAGGCCCACCTGCATTAAGAAACGTGAACGTCGCCCACTTTCTTTTAAAATGATCGTTTCCAGCTTGGATAGAATTATACCGCTTCTCAATCACCAGCAACTCCCGCAATCTTGCCCCTTTTATCAGGTCGTACCCGTCACGGGTTTTCAGTTGATTCTCAATCCCTCTTTTTTCTTCCATCAGTCCGTCGATGATTGTTCGGAGGTTTTCGATTTTTGAGCAGGCCGCCTTTCCTTCCTTACGTAGAAAAGCGTTGTTTTCTTTAAGTCCTTCGTTTTCCTTAAATAGCACCTCTCTTGCGCCTTCTGATTCATCCAGAAGCTCATTCAATTCAAACACGCTTTGTTTAAGTTCTTTCTTCTTTCCCATTTTCTTCCCTTCCGTTTTGAGCCCTACTCGCGTGGTTCTAGGGGCTTTAAATTTTACCCTACACTTGGTATGTAAAAATTACGATCGTTTAATGTTGGGTATTACCGCGCCTTAATTTGGGCGTTGTGGTGTTTCAGTTAAAAAGCTCCGGGTTTTCGTGAATGTTTCCGATTACGTCCCCAAATCTCAACGCATCACACATACGGGAACTTCGCTGGGGGCGTGCCTTCAAAACTTCGCCATCAGTTTCCCTAACCAAATCACCCTCAAAAACGCCGCCAAAGATTTCCCACTCGACTACCAAACAGTCAGTAACATCCGTCAAACCGCTATTAGTTGCCACAAAAACTTCACCGTCCTGGGAAAAAACGAATGGAACTTGCTTATCAAAATAAAACTTTTCTATTTTATCCCATACCCTAAACTTTTTCACTCCCCACCCCTTCCAGATAAGAATTATACGCCGCTGCCTTCATGGCCTTGATCATCTTATCAGCAAGCGGCCCGCTGTCAACTGATAACCCGCTATTGTATAAAATGTTCTCAATATCGTGATAACATTGATCTAAATACGCATTTAGTTTTTTTGGTGTCATTCCGTGGCCTCCTGGTGAATGTTTCCGATTATTTCGTAAAAACGGTGTGAATCGTCTTCATAGGGGATGTAAAACCCACACCCAAGCCACTCTACAGTTAGTAGACGAGTATCATAAAGTTGTTTGCACTCATCATCCGGTGTTCCATAAGCAACCCATTTCAAAGTGTCACCCTCAAAAATCTTGACGCCGTTTTTGTCCTTTATGCCTGTGTATTGTCTTTTGCAAATCCGGCCATATCTCCCAGATATGAGGCTGTAAACTTGGAACTCTTCGCCTTCTAAAATCTGGTCAAGTGTAAACTCGTGGACAATGTCCGGGGTTAAGTTTTCCGTATGGCGATAAATAAATTGGAAGATAGTTTCTCTCATTACAATTCACTCCATTTCCTTGTTTCCGGTGTAAAAGCACACTCCACAATGTCAGTTTTCCCTTTGCGCTGCTTTGAAACTATGATCTCATCCGGTGACGTGTCTTTAATATCATACTTTGAAGGCCTGTAAAGCATGATAATTTGATCGGCTACCTGCTCCAGTGCGCCGCTATGGCGTAAATCGCTTGGAACTGGTCGATGATCAAGACGGGTTTCCGGTGCCCTTGACAATTGGGACAAAGCAATAACCCTTGAATTAGTAAACTCTTTGGCTACTGCGCGTAATCCAGTTGCAATACTTGAAAGATTGGCCTCTTGATTTTGCCCCTGTATGTCCGGCTGCATTTCGTGAACATGGTCAAATATTATCAAAGCAGGATCAACACAAGCCCTTTTGATTATTGATATGGCCATTTGACAACTCATGCCCGGATCGTCGTTTATTGTCAAGTTGCAATTTGAAACATGTGTAATGGCGTCGCTAACAAGCTTCCAATCACCGTCAGTTAGTGCTATACCTTCTTCTATTGTATCAGCCTCAATACCTGTCAAGTAGGATAACAAAGCGTACTTCAGTGATTCTTTTGACTCCTCAATTGAGAAATAAAACACATCCCTTTTCCTTGATTCTGCCAACGTTATTCCATTAACAAAAGAAGTTTTACCCATTGACGGCCTGGCACCTATCAAGCACACCTGTCCGCGCCTTATCTTGACAAAGTCCAATGCCGCCATACCCAAATCAGTTCGGTCAATCACACCGCCGCTATCCATTACGGCTTGAATCTCAGCGGGTATGGAAACCATTAAATCCTTAATATGAAAAGCTCCTGAATCCTTGCCACCCATGTTTGCAGATTTAAAGGCAATGTCTGCTGCCTTCTTATATAATTCTGTCAAGTCTTCACCCTTTGAGGCTAAAACCGGGAATTGATAGCAAATCTTTGCAAACTCACGGGCATGGTATTTGTATTCCAGAATTTCGGCGTGGAATTTAACGTTAGAAGTGGTGTCAACAGAATCCATTATAGTAGACAAATACCGATCACCAGCGTTGTGACCTACCTTGTCGATTGCTATCTGATCAATTAGCCCCTGTTTTTTTATATCAGTGCTGATTGTTAACAAGTCGCATTCTATTTGCTCATCAAATAGCTTGTATATTGTCGAAAGTATTATCCGGTGCTTTTTGCTGTATAGCCACTTAACTTCAAACTCACATTCAATCTTTAAAGTTAAGATCGCTTCCACGTCAAGCATACAGGCACCAATAACGGCGCGTTCCGCTTCTAAATTGCTTGCGGGAACTGGAGGGACATCAAAAGACATTATTTACCCCAGTTCCTGTCAATCCATTTATCCCGTTTTTTCCTGCACTCTTTTAGAGTTTCACCATGACAAGAAAAAAACCCGTGATCGTATGAACCGTAGACACCAAGTATTATCATTATTCGCCCTCGCTATCATCTGAAAAGTTTACCAGCATACCTGCATCTCTGAACTTTTGCTTGATGTCTTCGGGCATCGGGACTCCATCAGCTTTGTTTCTTTTTGGTTTTTGGGATTGTCCAGAATGGACTTCTTTAAATCCTTTTCTTTTATTTAATTTACTTTCTTTTCCTTTCCTTTCCTTTGCATCGGTTTGCACCGCATTTGCATTGCTTTTGTTCTGCTTTTGTTCTGCATTTGCATTTTTTGCATGGTATTTGGCCCATTTAGCATCAGCGGCGGCGGCCCTTTTAACACTTATTTCGTCAAGGATTCCAAGTCGGTTTTTCAGCGACTTAGAGAAGAAAACCCCATCTTTTACAACGAACAATCTTGACTTTTCTATGATGTGCTTTAGCTTTGTGGTGTCTAATCTAAGTTGGTAGGCTATTCGTTCTGGTTCGTATTCAAGTTCATATTCCGGTGCTACTGCTAACAACTCCAGCAACACCCAGAAAGCGCCGTATCCCTCAAGCCCCAATTCCCTTTGAAGATCGACGGTTTTTTCGTCTCCGTAATGGGCATTAGCGTCGTGGGAAAAGTAGTATGTTTTCTTTTCTGCTGCCATCTATTTACGCCCCTTAAACAAGTTACGGCTAATCAAATTAGTTCCGTAGGAGTCAATATACTTGTTTAAAATCTCTTTTATGAGGGCGTGTTCAGACAGCCCTTTTTCCTCTAAAATCTTGTCAAATTTCTTTGACCGTTCGTCATCAATCCAAGTTTGTTTTTTCGGCATTTTCCGCCCCCCCGTGTTCTTTATTTAAAAGTTTTTCATATTCAAAGTATGGCAAAATATCGCCATTATACGAATTTAGAATATCATTAAACTTTTTTGAATCGGCAGCATCCCCACTAAAAACATAGCACTTTTTAAGAGCGTCTACAGTGCTATGCACTGCACTGCACAAAGTTACTCCCGCAAGTTTCTCTACCTCCGCGTGCCCGCCGTGCCACCATTGCCCGTTACAATTAATCACTTCACCACTTGTCAACTTTATGTCAAACTTATGACCTCCGAATGCTTCCCAGTTTTTACCAGGCCGGTCGTACTTGTAACATTGATAAAAAATCCCATCAGTGCCGTAAATAATCCCCTTATGTTTTGTATATTCTAACACAGGCTTTCTATCTAACACTAAGGCTATCTCGTCATTGAACTTAACCTTTGCCAGAACTTTATAATCAAACATATCCATCATCCTTTTTCGGTATGGGTTTAGAACTACACCCAATTATAACACACCCACCCGGCTTTGTCAATAGTTATTTTTGTTAAAGTAGTTTAGCTCTTTTACCCCTGTTGCACTCAAAACACAAAGTCCAAAGGTTGTTCTCTTCATTTGACCCACCCTTAGATACCGGGTGTTTGTGGTCAACTTCCAACTTGACACCGTCTTCACCCTTGATCCGTCCTCACGTTCAAAAATCTTCTCAATTTCGCTTTTCATTCGTCACCTCCCCCAACTCCCAAAGGCAATCCGGGCAAATAATTTCGTCCGTT
>Ga0255047_10002727_pt1 | contig 11494 bp, 12 predicted proteins | sample JV7_2_1_MG_FD_183640 | JGI IMG/M metagenome (GOLD analysis project Ga0255047, IMG submission 183640) | Seawater microbial communities from Jervis Inlet, British Columbia, Canada - JV7_2_1 | ecosystem: Environmental > Aquatic > Marine > Inlet | place: Canada: British Columbia | collected 2016-10-06
TGGCGGAAGCCAACACTGCTCCCACTCTGGATCCGGTCGGGGATCGGAGCATCAGCGAGTTGTCGTTGTTGTCATTCACAGCCACAGCATCAGATGCGGACCTGCCGGCTAACACGCTCTCGTTCTCGTTGTCGGGTGCTCCGGTGGGGGCGTCGATTACTGCTGGTGGTGCGTTCACGTGGACACCGACTGAAGCCCAAGGTCCCGGCAGTTACGTGTTTGATGTCGTAGTAACCGACAACGGGACTCCCAACCTCGCTGATTCAGAAACCATCACAGTCACCGTCACTGAAGCCAACACCCCACCAGTAGCGGTCGGAGATGGGCCATATATCGTCGACGAGGGCGGCACGGTTACGGTCGGCGCCCCCGGGTTGCTCGGCAACGACACCGACGCAGACATCCCACTCAACCCGCTCTCGGCCTTGCTGGCGACGCCACCCCTTCACTCGACAAGTCTCGCCGTCAACCCGGACGGCTCGTTCACCTACACGCACGACGGGACCGAAAACTTCGCCGACTCTTTTGACTATGAGGTCTTCGATGGCCTGGTCATGTCGGTGGCGCCGGCAACCGCGTCGATCACCATCAACCCGGTCAATGATCCACCGGCCGCCGCCGGCAGTGCCTACCCGGTGGCAGAAGACGCGACTACCGGCACATACGTGGGGACCGCCATCGCATCAGATGAGGATGGGGACCTCCTCACGTACGCCTTCACATCGCCTGATCCGACCTTCACTATCGACGCCCTTACCGGTGACATCTCGGTGGCCGCCGCCCTCGACTTCGAGGCCGTCCCCGGATACACGTTGACGTTCACGGCTACGGACCCGTCGGGGGAGTCGGCCTCGGCGGACGTCTTAGTGAGTGTTGTCGACATCGACGAAGCTCCGATCGCTGTGCCGGCAGTCTTCCCGATCACAGAGGATTTCGCTCTCGGCTCGACGATCGGAGTCGTTCCGGCCACCGATCCTGAGGGAGCCGCCCTCTCCTACAGTCTCGTCGGTGGGGATCCCACCGGGCGGTTCATCATCGACCCGCTGAGCGGTGAGCTGATCCTGGTTGCTCCACTAGACACGGGAGCCACGCCCTCCTACCTGCTCGACATCCATGTCTCGGACCCGGGCGGCAATACCTCACCCGTTGCCATCATTGTCGTCGTGAGCCCGGGAGCCGCCCTTCCATCCGTAAACGCAGCTCCTCTCGGGCTTGCGGACGCGCTGGTATTGGACGAGGACACGAGCATCCTGGTGGCGCCGCTGGCCAATGACTCCGATCCCGACGGCGACTCGCTGCTCATTAGCTGGATCGATGCTCCACTCAATGGGATGCTCACCGCCAACGGCGACGGCACCTACACGTACGCGCCCAATCTCAACTTCAACGGAACGGAATCGCTGGCGTACGGCATCGCCGATGGCAATGGGGGGACGGACACGGCGATGGTGACGCTGGCAATCATGCCCGCCAACGACCTTCCCGTTACTCCGAACATCACGGCGGTGCTCGAGTTCACCCCGGAGATCACCATTCCCATTCCAGGTGGCATCGTCGACCCGGACGGCGACCCGGTCACCGTCAGCGTCGAGGAACCTGCCAACGGCACAGTCCGACTGACCGGTGAAGGGTTCGTGTACACCCCGCCCCCGCAGTGGAACGGGACAGACACGTTCACGTATCGGGTGACCGACGGTCTCGGTGGGTCAAGCGCCGGATTCGTGACCATCACAGTCACCCAGATAGACGGCGATCTGGTCGCAATCGACCTCGTGTCGGTCGACCCGGTTCAAGACTCGCCGCCGCCGGAACCCACCTTGCCGACGATTCTTGTCGATAACATCGAACTCCTCGTTGGCACGGTGACCGAGATGGCCGGGCTCCTGACTATCCCGCTATTGGCAGTTGGTTTCGCTTTCCTGGGGTCGGTTCTGTTCGGTCTGAGCCGCAACTTCCTAATCGGGCGGGGCCCCGTCTTCCTGCCGACGACAGCGCCGGGGTCGGTTGCGATCGTACGAGTCCCGATCGGAGGAGTCGTCACGGCGCTCGACGGTCCTGGTGAGGAGCACCCGTTGGTTGATCGCTTTGAACCGGCCCAGAGCGGGATCCGGTCAACAGGGCGACGCGCTCAGCGGGGCTCAACGATGTGGGTTGAGGTTGAGACGCCCAACGGCGACGCCTGGGTAGAAGAGCGGGTCCTCACTGTTGAGGTACCTGTCGGACACTTCGCTTCCGACGAGGCCGTGGCCCAGGCAATGAGCAGGCTCATCGATACGATCGATGCTCGCGGAGACATCACCCCCCTGGTGTCCGACTACGGACTCGAGGTCGCCTATTACGCCCCGCCCAAGAGCATCGCCGAAGAGGAACTTGCCACGCTGCTGACGGGAACCGAGTCCTGGGGATGGTGGGATCCAACCGGATCGACACCTTCGGTGCGTGGAGAATTCGCAGCCATGGTGGCGGATCCACTGCGGGAAGCCCTTCAGGGCATCGATGGCCGGGCGGTGGCCGAGGCCGTCATCGAGGTCCCTGTTGAGCTCGTCAACTTCCCGAGCCTCACTTACAGTTCTCGCGACAAGCTGGGGTGGCGGGTGTTCTTCGACTACCGCGACGAGAAGCCCATGTTGGCCGCCATCTGGCGAGAAGGTGTTACCAACCCGGCTTCGATCTGATTGCTCAACAGCACCCGACCGGTGCCGATAACAGAGAGCATGACTGTTGGAGTGGCCTGCAATATCCCGAACTGCGATCAGCGTCGGCTGCGTGGGTACCTGTTCTGCTGGAGCCACCAGATGGACCTGGAACTGGTCGACCTGGTAAACGACACCCACGGCTCGGGGGCCTGGGTCGAGGATGACTTCAGCGATGAGTTCGTCTGGGTTTGCCCTCACGGCTCCATCATGGGCGATTGCTTCCTGAGTAGCTGCAGTGAGTTTCCCGGCGTCGGCTTGACGTCATGGCAGCTCCGCGCCGAAATGGCCGGTATCACTCTCAACCTCAACTAGGGCGTCTCCCACCGCCGACGTCCTAGCCTGGCGCAATGCAGATCCTGTCCGCTCTTTTCGTTGAGAGTTTCGACTTCCGCCAGGTAGAAGGGCCCTCCACCCGCATTGATCTTCTGGGCGTCTACTTCAGTACGGCTGTGAAGTCGTTCCCCGTCACGTTGGAGCCGCACCTGATCGTTCTAATTCGCTGCGACGCGGGAGAAACGGGATCGGACGCCCTCGAGGTGGTCTTCCGGCGGGACGGGGAAGAGGTGGCTCGCAATCGCCAACCGGTCATGGTCGAGCCCGGCAAGTTCGGCTATCAGCTGGTCAAAGGTGAAATCGAATTCGAGACCACCGCGACCGTGGAAGCACACTGTTCTCTGGTCTCTGGATCGGCTGAGCCACTGGTGGTGCCGCTAACCGTTCTGCCGCCGGTAGAGGTTGCCTGACCGGCTAGACGAGCACATCGATGGCGGCGGCCAGGGCGGTGTCCATGTCGGTGAGGGCCCCTTCCTCGTGGGTGGAGAGCACCAGGGTGACACGATTCCAGCGAATGTCGATGTCGGGGTGATGGTTGGCAGCCTCGGCCAGGAACCCGACCCGGACCACAAATCCGACTGATTCGGTGAAATCGGCGAAGACAAACGTACGAGTAATCGACTCGTCCTCGATCAGCCACTCCGGGTGGGAAGCGGCGAACTCCCTGCAGTCTTTCTCCGAGATTTTCATGCGCTGAGAGTATCAAGTAATTAGGCGATCGGCCGATGGTGGTGGTGGAAGGAGGACAAATGAGGACAGTTGCAGTCAAGCTGCGGACATTTGTCCGGATGGAGGAAGGCGCAAGCCTCGTCGAGTACGCATTCATCTTGCTCTTGATGGTGGTGGTGTCGATAGCGGTAGTTGCCAATTTGGGCGAGTACCCGGCAGCCGCCTTTGAGAGCGTCGATGGTGGGTTTGGCGGTCCCTAGCCTGCTGCTTCCCGCGGTTGGCTCTTAGGGCCGGGAACTCAGTTCCCGGCCCTTCAAACTGCTCAGGAGGCGGTTTTGGGATGCCGTTAAGTATTCGGACGGCCCAAACATGCGTAAATTGCTGCTACTCCTCGCCCTGATCCTTGCCGGATGCTCCGGTGCCGACTCCAACGGCCCGAGTCTGACCTTCGCCGACCTCAGCAACCCCGCCATCGCTCCAGAAGTGTTGAGTGGGGCATCCTCATCGAGCACGACCTCGACCACTCCGCCGCCAACCACAACCTCCTCGACGACGTCGACCACACTGCTGGTCGTCGATACACCCGGCCCGGTCACCATCCTCGCCGAGACCGGATTCTCGATTCTGCAAGGGCGGGGTGCTCCCCAACGATTGGTCGAGATAGCGATCGAAACGGGCTTCGAGGATCTGCAAGGGGGATACGTTTTCCAACTCCCGGGCGCAGGTATTGATCCGGCTGCCGATCAGCGGATCTTCTGGTCGCGGACCTCCCGCCCCGATGCCGAGCCGTTTCTGGACGTCAGTGATGGCGGGTTGCTGAGGCTGTGGGGTACTGAGATGATTGGAGATGTCCCAAAGATGATTCTTACCATCACCGACGACTCCGACACCCCCGGCGAACTCGTGGAACGCTTGGTCGTGTTCGACTTCGTCACCGGCGACCGGGTGCTCGGTGAGGTTGGAGGGGTAGACCATGGCCCGGTAAGCATCAGCTACGGGGGCGGCCGGTTCCTCCTCGACCAGCAAGCCGGAGTGCAGTCCTTCTTTGAGTTCCGCAATGACCAGGGGGCGGTGGTGTCATTGGCCTCCAACCCGCAGACCGGATGTGCCGAGGATCCGGATTGCCCCTCCAATCCGGCCCTCGACCCAACCGGCAGTTTCCTGGCCTATCTGCAGCCGGGACCAGAAGCATCGACGGATCTGGTGATCCTCGACCTCGATCTCAATGAGGAAGTCCGCAGAATCGTGCTCCCCGCCAGCCTGGGGGAGGTTCTGGGCCTTGAGTTCTCGGGCGAAACCGTGATCGTCAATCGCATCAACCCCACGGGAGAGGAGCGGGCGATCATTGTCGACACCGCCTCGTCGGCGTTTGGAGAATTCGGTCTCCAGGGTTACGTGAGCTTCCACCGCCAGGAGGCGGAGTTCGAGGGGCCGATCTCAATCCTCTCTGAGTGATGGCGTGAAAAAACCCCGCCAGCGGCGGGGTTTCTTCATGCGATGCGTTTGCTCGCTATTCGGCGACCCTGTCCTTCAGGCCCTTTGAAGCCTTGAAAACGGGGTAGGTCTTGGCGGCAATCTCGATGGCAGCGCCGGTCGCAGGGTTCCGGCCCATGCGTGCGCTGCGGAATTTCGTGTCGAACTTGCCGAAACCGGCGATTGAGACCTCGCGGCCTGCATCGAGTTCGACTGCGATGATGCCGTTGCCCGGGTTGGTGTCGAAGATCGCTTCAACTACCTCTTGGGCTTTCGCCTGGCTCAGCTCGGTCTTGCCGGCGAGCTTCTTCGCCATCTCTGTCTTGTTCATATGGGTCCTCCTGCTGTGCCCACTGTCGGAGCTTCGTGTGAAGCTCCCCCCTTATCGAGCGCGACTTTACCCCCGGAACCCCTTAATTCCTTGCTTTTCGGGCAACTTTGGGAAAATCAGTACTGGGCGAATGAGCGCACTTCGGTGCGGGGCCCGTACTTGGGGGCACCTATCCCCGACATTTTGATCATCAAGGCGGCCCGATAGCGGTGCGGGCGGTACGGCTCCAGCAGCTCCAGCATTCGGCGATCGGTGGCCCTTGCTTCCCCTGCCAGTGCCCAGGCCACTGTGTTCGGCAGGTGGTAGTCGCCGACCGGCACCGCGTCCGGGTCGCCGAGTGCTTCGCCCACCACCAGAGCAGAGCTCCACGGGCCGATTCCCGGGATCGCCTCGAGCCGGGCCACTGCTTGTGCCGATGACATCGAGGTGGCTTCCTCCAACCGGGAGGCACGGCGGCTTACCTCAATGATCAGCTGGGCTTTCTTGCGGCCGATCCCCAGTGGATGCAGGTCCTCGTATTTGAGACGGCCCAGTACCGCAGGCGACGGCTGCACCGTCAGAGGTTCCGGTCCCGGAGCGGGCTCGCCGTACGCCTCCAGCAAGCGGCGTTCGGCGCGATGCGCTTCTTTGCGGGTCACCACCTGGCCGAGAATCACGGGAATGATCGCTTCGTGCACGCGCTCGGTGCGGGCAATGCGGAGTTTGCGGAACCGTCCCTTGAGTTCTCTCATCAGCCGGTGGCCGTTGGTGGGGAAATCGTCGGGTTTGTCGTCGGCCCCCAGCAGCCGGGGAAGATGATCGAGCGCCCATTCCCCGCCGGGCCCCCAGGCAGTGCCGGTCACCTCCAAGTCTGTTGCCTCCAGGTGCAGGGTGGCCGCTCCGGCCGGGGTCCGGCTGGCTCGCCACACCGAATCGGAAGTCATGCGCTGCACGGGGTGCCCGGTTCCGCCGTTGAGCCGTCCCAGGGTCAGTCGGAGATCGGGGACCGGATCGAGTTTGATGGAGCGCTTCACGGTTGGATCGTACCTTCTAGGGTCAAGGCGGTGACCGCCACACTGATCGTGCTTGGAACTGCCCAGGACGGCGGCAATCCCCAGTTGGGAGGCCCGGTCCGGGGTCGGCCCAGGATGGTATCCAGCGTGGCGGTGGTGACCGGGGATGGGACCACCTTGCTCGCCGACGTCACCCCTGATGTCAAGGCTCAAGTCGCTCACCTGCAGACGGTTGAGCAATATCAGCGCCGCCAGGGCTCGAACGCCGTCGACCACATCACGCTCACGCACGGACACATGGGGCATTACACCGGCCTGGTCCAGTTCGGCCGGGAGGCCCACAACGCCGAGTCCATACCCACGTGGGCCACGCCATCGATGGCCTCATACCTGGGAGAAAACCAGCCGTGGAGAGCCTTGCTCGACGGTGGCCATCTGGAGATGAAGGAGGGGTTTCATCCCGGCCAGATCGCTTCCGGGCTCAGCCTCCGCCTTGTCCCCGTGCCGCACCGGGCCGAATTCACCGACACGGTCGGAATCTCGATCAACGATGAGGCCCTGTTTATCCCCGACATCGACTCGTGGGAGGCGTGGCCGCAAGCCGAGGAGGAACTGGCCCGACATCGTGTTTGCCTGCTCGATGCCAGCTTCTCAAGCCTCACTGAGATCCCCGGCCGCGATCTGACCGACATCCCTCATCCGCTGGTGTCCGACACCCTTGAGCGCTTCGGGCACATGACGACCGGGCGGCGCATGATTCTGACCCACATCAACCATTCCAACCCGATCTCGGTAGCTAATTCACCCGAGGCAGACGCGGTGCGGGATGCCGGGTTCGAGGTGGCCGAAGACTTCATGCAGATTCCGTTTGGGAGTGACTAGTCACTGCGCACAAAAGACCTGCCTAGTCCCTTCACCACCGAAAAGGTCCCTTCTCTAGGGGGTTTTCTGGACGCCGATGTCGGTTGTATGAAGACAACCAAGATCTGCCGCCACCTCGAATGCACCGAATCCACCACTGACGGATACTGCGCCTTTCATCATCTCGCCATCGTCAGCGCGCCAGACACCTTCTCCGGATTGCTGGGCGGGGTTGGCGGCCTTGACGGCAGCGCTCTCCTCGAGGTCGTTCTCGACCTCGTCGACGAAACCATCCCCGAACCCACCTGCCGTCACGATGCCCGTCTAGGCGGCTGCTACCTGACCGAGACGGCCGAGTTCCCGGGATTCTCCCGCAGTCCCTGGGAACTCCGTGCCGCCACCTACTCCCAGGGGATCCCCCTCAACTAACCCGCCCGCCACTCAGGGAGGGATTCGGTCCCAAATGAGGGCAAACTGCCACTCTGGGCGTCGGCGCCGTGGAAAGCACCTCAGGGTGCGGGCCGGCCACGCCGACGTTCAAAGAGACAATGAGATACTTGCGTTCCGCCCTTGGGGGCCTGCAGCGGGCGGACCTGCAAATGGTCTTTCAGCGCGCCTACTCGTTCAAGAGCCCGCACCCTGTGGCCATCACCGCGGTCGGCCTGGTGTCGATTGCCGGCCTGGCCGTCCTCGACTCCCTCTCCGGCCCGCAAGTCGGATTCGCCGTCTTCTACGCGCTCGCAATCATGGGCGTTACCTTCCACGCCGGCTGGGTGGCGGGGGCCATCATGGCGATTCTCTCCTCGGGCGCAGGTCTATCGGCCCGGATTCTCTACCACTCCGACGACGTCTCGGTGGCGGCCGCGCTGTGGAACCTGGGCAACGAACTGGCAGTGTTCGCGGCACTGGTGCTGGTTACCCATTACGGCCGGTCACTGTTGGACAGGCTGGCCGCCCAGAGCCGAGTCGACTCGCTGACAGGGGCGTTGAACACCCGCGGCGTGTTGGAGGCCTTCGAACAGGAACGGGCGCGGGCGGTGCGGAACGCTTCGCCATTGTCGATCGCGTTCATCGACCTGGACGACATGAAGCGGGTTAACGACGAACTAGGGCATGCCGGAGGCGACGAGATGCTGCGCACTCTCGCATCCAGCGTGGTTGCCACCATCCGGGAAACGGACATCTTCGGTCGGGTCGGAGGAGACGAGTTCGCCCTGATTCTCCCTGATACCGACGAGCAGCGAGCCCTGACGGCGATTCAGCGTCTGCGAGGCGTGGTGAACGGGCGGACCGGCGACGAGATCCCATATATCTCAGTCAGTGTCGGCGTGGTCACGTTCCGCCGGGACCCGCCGGAAGCGTCCGACGCACTTCGGGCCGCCGACTCGCTGATGTACGTCGCCAAACGTGCGGGCGGCAACCGGGTGGCCGGCCGCGTGCTCGCCTGGGACTCGGCTCCGCTCGGCGAGTTCGGACTTGTCTTCGACATTGCCGAATCCCACGAAGTCACCGGACCCGATGGCGAGCTCGGCTCGGTCTCAGCCTGACCGCGGCCGACTGGTCCCTACCTAGTCGTCGGAGCCTGTTTCGTCTGACCCAGCCGGGACCATCTCCTCGGATGGCCGGCGGCCGAGCAGGAACGCTCCGCCGGCCAGGAGGATGGCCCCGAATACCCACAAGCCGATTGGCACTGTGGTGCGGCCCAGCGTGAGCAAACTGCCGTAGTCCTCGGCGTCGTCCACCGCCTCCGCCAGCGACTCCGCGGTTGGGGCGTACGTCAGGTTGTATACCTCGACGGGTGGGATCTCGAGTGGCAACCCAGGAACACTGACGATGGCCTTGCGTACGTCATTCTTGTTGATGTCGATGAGGACGCCGGTGAGCGGATCGACCCAATAGGTAGCCGAGAACTCGTAGGTGTACTCAAGGGGGAGCACCTCTGGGAGCAGCGGCAGCACCTGGTCGAGGGCGCCCAGGATCTCGGGCGGGAGGTCGAGCAGCGGTGCCAGGGCGGGAACGGCTGCCTTGGGCAGACCGGCCGGAAACTCGCCCAGGGTGCCTTCGTCGACGATCGGCAGCGGTCCCGACTGCGCCTCGAAGACGTAGGTATCGCGGCCTTCTCGCTCCTCCTCGCCCTGATAGGAGAGCGTCACCGTCTGGGCCGGGTCGCCATTCCAGCCGATGTAGTCGCGGGCCTCGGTATCGATGGGGAAACCGACCACAAGGCCCTGACGGGGCAGCACCCTGTCGTCGTCGGTGAAGTTCTCGATGGCCTCCATAGTCACCCGGTCGATTGTGTAGTAGTCGACCGAACCCGTCAGGCGGGCTCCTTCGATGGGAGTGCCGGGGGCTGCCAACAGGTTGGCCACGTCACTGACCAGAGCGCCCTCACCGTCTACGTCCTCGGTTCGGACGGTGCGGTCCGAGATAACCGGAAGACCGGAGAAGAACAGCGGCGATCCGGTTGGATTCGCCAGTTCGGCGCGGTTGAGAATATTGATCACACCTGCGTAAGTGCGGGTGCTGTCGACATCGTCGGGGAATTTGGCGAGGGAGGGAACCACCGCGAACTTGACCACGAACCCGGCCACAATTATCAACACGCCCAGTACCAGCAGAACCTTTGCGCCGAGTTTGTTCTTCATCCGCTATCTCCCCAATTGGATGGCGGCAGGATATACGGAGCGAGGTGGTTTTGCTCGGGCGGTGCCACTTGGTGGCCGGTCCCGGTACGCTCGTCCGAATGCATCCTCTCGAGCGGGCCCTGGTGACCACGGTGCGGCGGTTGGCGTTCTCTCTGGCTGTCTCCGTGCCTCTGGTGGCGGTGCCAACCACTGACCATCCGCTCAGGCTGTTCCTGGGGCAGATGGCGGTGATCGTCATATTCGGAATCGCCCTGGCGATCCGATTGTCCGCTCTCGTCGAGGCTCCCGGGTGGTTCGTCGAAGCCGACTGGCCGGAAGGCCGACGGCGACTGGCCGCGGCCTCGGCGATCGTGGCGCTCGTGACCGGGGCCGTGGCACTGGTGACGCTGGCCTCTTCTGCTGCGCTGCGTCTCGAACCTTCGCTCCAGTTCCTTCAGCTGCTCTCGACCATGGACATTGCCTGGACCGGGGCTGCCATTGCGATCGGTTCGTACCTGCGGTGGGGAACCAGGGCAGCGTGGATCGGCGGTGGGCTGCTCGGTGTGTTCTGCATCTATTCGATCTGGAGCTATCTGGACGCAGTGGGCTTCACGGCCGATGGGGGATGGGTGGTGTCGGGAAGTGACCTCATGCGCCACGTGATCCCGTTTGACGTGGCTGCGGCCGTGATGGCAGTGGGAATCCTGTCCTTCGGCGCCTATGCCGGCTTGCCAACTGAGCAGGCCAGGCCCCAGTCGTAGGACTGGAACTCAACGGACCGCTTGTCCGCTTTCAGCCATTGCTGCTGGTCGGTACTCAGCCATCCGGCGAGGCGCAGCGCCACCTGTCGCCGCCGGACCGGCACGAATGTGGGCATGCGATGGGGACGGACGAAGTCGGCGCCGTACCAGAGAAACACCCGGCTCAACTGCAGGCGGCCGTCCACGACTTCCGCGGCACCGGCCGCCAGGAAGTGGCGCATCTGGTCATCGAGTTGGGCATCAAGGCCCGGCCCGTCGTACGGCTCCAGCCGCAGCGTCGGGCACGACGCCGACCCACAGACCAGGGCACTGTGGATGCGGGGGTCCCGGAAGCGGCGGATCTTGCCGTGTTCGATGTCGTTGAGGCTCAAACTTTCACCCGCCACCCTGACGACTTGTCGCGTGAAGGCTCCCGGGAGCCGCAAGACCGACGATTGGCGGGTAGCGAACGTCTCGCCGGCCAGAGTCAATGCCCCGGCGTTATACAGATTCAGCCAGTAGGCCAATGCTGCATCGCGCGAAAGATCATTGGGACGGCAGGCCGCCAGCGAACGGGTGTACGTGTCGAGTTCATCCAGGCGGTCTGGCAGGAGTGCCAGTCCGTCACGGTCCATGTCCTCGAGGATCCGTGCCAGGGCCCGGTGGTCCGGGCCGTCGGCGGTTCCCTCCAGCCGCGGCCGTGAGACGCGAAGCGCCTTGAGAATCGAAAAGCCGACCGAGATTGGATTGGGCTCGTCCATCAGAGGGTGAACCG
>Ga0255047_10002728_pt1 | contig 11494 bp, 8 predicted proteins | sample JV7_2_1_MG_FD_183640 | JGI IMG/M metagenome (GOLD analysis project Ga0255047, IMG submission 183640) | Seawater microbial communities from Jervis Inlet, British Columbia, Canada - JV7_2_1 | ecosystem: Environmental > Aquatic > Marine > Inlet | place: Canada: British Columbia | collected 2016-10-06
CATGCCGTTCACGCGCATGCGCACCCACGCTATGGCGTCGCATCAGCTCCGGCTCAAGCGCCTGTTCGATCTCACGGCACTGGTGATCATGGCCCCTGTCGCGATACCTGTGCTGTTGGCGTTGGCCGTGTACGTCCGGATCGTCGCCGGATCGCCGGTGCTGTACCGACAGACGCGGGTGGGTCTACTCGGCAAGCGGTTCTCGGTGGTCAAGTTCAGGACGATGGCTCGAGATGCCGAGAGCGGCGGCCCACAGCTGTCCGAGCGCGACGATGTTCGAGTAGTTCATGGTCTCGGGTGGATGCGTGCGACCAGGGCCGACGAGCTGCCACAACTGTGGAACGTGCTGAAAGGCGAAATGTCACTCGTCGGGCCGCGGCCCGAACGCCCGGAGCTGATCGAGCTGATCGAACAGGACGTCGCCGGTTATGCGCGGCGCCACGAGCTGCCACCCGGAATCACCGGGTTCGCCCAGATCAACGGCCGCTACGAAACCGACGCCACATACAAGCTTGGCTACGACCTCCAGTACCTCGTGAACTGGTCGGTGGTGCTCGACATCCAGATTCTGCTGCGAACAGTTTGGGTCGTGCTCCGCCGTCGTGTCTGAGCTGACCGCTGCGTGCTCGGGCAGCAGCGCCTGGCCCACGGTGTCGGTCGTGATGCCGATCAGGAATGAGGCGCCACATCTCGAGCGAGCGGTCGCCTCGATCCTGTCTCAGGATTACCCACTGGCGTTCGATGTCTGCCTGGCGGTTGCTGTGTCCGACGATGACACGGCGACCGTCGCTGCGGCAATCGCGGCCAGTCGGCCACGGGTAACGGTGGTCGAGAATCCTGCCGGTCTGACACCGGCGGGACTCAACGCCGCGATCGCCGCTACGTCAGGCACGGTGATCGTGCGAGTCGACGGCCACGCCGAACTGTCGAACGGGTACATCCGGCGGGCGGTCGAGACGATGCATCGAACCGGCGCCGTAAACGTCGGGGGCATCCAGGCGGCGCGGGGCGAGACGCCATTCGAGGAGGCTGTCGCCGCTGCGATGACGTCCTGGATGGGTACCGGCGGCGCACGATTCCATGTCGGTGGTGATCAAGGGTCCGTCGACACGGTGTATCTCGGTGTCTTCGATCGCGCCGCCGGCGACGCCGTTGGCTGGTTCGACGAGACGCTGGTGCGGAACCAAGACTACGAGCTGAACATCCGTCTGCGACAAGCCGGCGGAATGGTTTGGTTCGATCCGGAACTGTCGGTGTCGTACCGACCGAGAGGGTCCGTCGGGGCGCTCGCCAAGCAGTACTACGAGTACGGATACTGGAAGGCCGAGGTGGTCGGTAGGAATCCAGGATCGATCCGCGCCCGCCAGTTGGTGCCCGCCTTGTTCCCCCTGATTCTCGCCGGATCGGTCCTCGCCGGACCGTGGCGCCGGGCTGCGTTGTTGGTTCCCGCCGGTTATGCGGGCGCTATCGCCGTTGCGGTTGGCATCGGTTGCCGAGCGAGGCGGTGTCGGTTTGCCCGGCTCGCGGCGTCGCTGGCGACGATGCAGATCTCATGGGGCGTTGGATTCAACCATCGTGTCCTTGGTCACCTCACACGATCGGTGGTCGGCCGAGGCGAGTGAGACGCCACACCGTGCGCCACCTGATCGGGCTCCTGGGCCCGAGCGGACTTCGCACCCCCGCCCGGGTGCCGCGTAAAATTGCGAGAGCCGAGCCGCCATCGCGCAAGTTTCGCGCCACCGAGATGGTCGTCCAGACCAAGACGTAGCACACGGCGATCGGCAGCGGCAGGTTGCGGTGCGCCAGCCACACCCTGTTTCGAGCGGTTCTCTCGAGGCTCCCGGGATGCCGCGACGGATCGGTCGCCGGATGGAACACGGCCAGCGTCGGGTCATATCTGATCCGATATTCCCGATCGATGATCCGCAGCGCCAGATCGGTCTCTTCCATCGCATAGAAGAACGCAGCCGCGTAACCCCCTGCGTCGTCAAACGCGAGGCGACGATGAACCGAGGCACCGCCAAGGAACTGTGCCACCTCGCCGGGCCGAAGCGCCGAGCGTCGACCCGGCCGGGGTACGTGTCGGCGCGCCGTTCGGCCGGCTTCGTCGTGCAACCGCATCGCCACGACGCCGAGCCGGTGATCAGTCTCAAACGCAGCGACGACCGTCGCCAACCCGACGTCCGCAGCGATCTCGGCGTCGTCGTCGAGGAACACGACAAGATCACCCGACGACGCAAGCACCCCCCGGTTGCGGCCACCGGGAATCCCCAGGTTCTCGTCGAGGGCGACGATCACGTCGCCCTCGATCGACGCATCCGGTGGCACACCGTTCCAAACGACCACGACTTCGTGTCGGCACCCCCCGAGCCCACCCGCCGCGCGTCGAGCGCTTGCGATCGACGCTGCCAACTCGCCCGGTCGAACACCCTGGGTCAGAATCACCGTGCTGACGCTCGAGATCGGCATGAGGGCCAAAGCTAGCGCCGCGCACCGTGAGAGTCCTGCGAGGGTGGCGCCGCCGTCGCTACACTGCAGCGGGTGCTGGATGAGGAGACAGATCCGCTGGCCGAACTCGTCCAGCCAGGATCGCACGGCTCCATCGTCGTCTACCTGCGTCGCCTGTGGCAGCGCCGCGAGTACGCCTGGCATGTTCCACGCAACGAACTCCGCAGCCAGCAGATGAACACGGTCCTCGGAAACGCCTGGCATTTGCTCAACCCCGCCCTGGCGATCGCCGTCTACTACCTGATCTTCGGCGTCATCCTTGAGACCGATCGCGGCGTCGACAACTTCATCGCCTTCTTGGCGGTCGGGGTGTTCGTGTTCCAGTTCACCCAGAAGGCAACCACCGCCGGTTCCAACAGCATTGTCGGCAACTACGGTCTGCTGCGATCGATCAGCTTTCCTCGGGCGCTTCTCCCGATCAGTTCCGTTATCACCGAGACGCTGGCGTTCGTTCCGATGCTGGCGGTGATGCTGGCAACGGTGCTCATCAGCGGCGCGCAGCCGCGCCTCAGCTGGCTGGCGATCATCCCACTCTGTGTCGTTCAGCTCCTGATGAACACCGGTGCCGCACTGATCGCGGCGCGCGCCACGAACGCATTTCGGGATGTGCGGAATCTGTTGCCGTTCATTTTTCGCCTGCTCTTCTACGGCTCGGGTGTGCTCTTCTCCGTCGATGCATATCTCAGCAGCGACGCGCTTCGCTGGCTCTTCGTGCTCAACCCCGTTTTCGACATCATCGAGCTTCAACGTTGGGCGATACTCGGGTATGACGGATCGGTGAACGAGTTGATTTCGCTGCTCGTCTGGACCGCCACGCTGCTCGTGGGCGGCTTCGTGTGGTTCCGCAGGGCCGAGGCGACCTATGGAGCTTGATCCGAACCCGACATGTTCGGATTCGACCGAGAGGGCCGTAACCGTGGCTGTCGACGATCTGCACGTGCAATACCGCGTGTACGCCGACCGTCACCTCACGTTGCGCCGCCTCGTGTCACAGCGATTCGGCGGCCGCGACACGACGGTTGTGCACGCCGTACGCGGCATCTCATTCACGGTCCACCGAGGCGAAGCCGTCGGCATCGTCGGCTCGAACGGCTCCGGCAAGAGCACCCTGTTGGCGGCGATCGCCGGACTGCTTCCCCCATCGAACGGGCGCGTACTCGTACGATCACAACCGACGTTATTGGGCGTCAACGCTGCATTGAAGCCCGAATTGTCCGGTCGACGGAACATCGTGATTGGGGCACTGGCGATGGGTCTCACCATGGACGAGGTTCGCTCAGATCTGGATCGGGTGGCCGAGTACACCGAGCTGGAAGAGGCCCTCAACCGACCGATCCGCACCTATTCATCGGGAATGCGAGCCCGCCTGGCGTTCGCGATCGCCACGCTTCGGATCCCTGACATCCTGCTGATCGACGAAGCTTTGGCGGTCGGCGACCGTCACTTTCGTTCCAAGAGTCTCGAGCGGGTACGCCAGATGCAGGCCGAGGCCGGCACGATCTTGATGGTCACGCACAACCTCAATGAGATCCGCTCCACCTGTTCAAGGGCGATCTGGATCGACGACGGCGAGATCCGCGCCGACGGAGCGGTCGACGAGGTCCTGACCGCCTACGAGGTCTGACCGACGGGTCGGTCGGTGCCGTCAACGACAGATACGATCGCTGTGTGCAATTCCTCCGCATGATTCGTGATCGGCTCGGTGCCGGCGACCGGTCCTCCAGTAGCACCGCGAGCAACGCCACCGTGAACGGCGATCCGCCGGCCGGGCCCTGCAAGGTCTGTTCGGCGCCGACGACGCCCCACGTTTCGACTCCCGAAGCTGCGATCGGCCGGAGTTACACGGCCTGTACGTTGTGCGGCCTGCTCGAGCTCGACGGTTCGGTCGAGACACCCGCGAATACCGGCGCAGCGAAACGCCACGGCTCTGCCAAACGCCCCGGGCGCGAGTTCGCGATCGCATTGTTCGCGGCCGAGCTGCTCGGACGTTCCGGATTGCGAACGCTGACATGGCGACCCGGAAACTCGGCCGACGGACAGCGCGTCGCTCGGATCCCGTTGATCGAGCGCTACGACATCGCGATCGCCGACGGTGACGAGCCGAGATCAGCCGGTGCCGACGGGGTCAACGTCGTCGGCATCGAAGCCATCGAGCACGAGCGGTACGACCTCGTGATCGCAAGCGAGATCCTGCAACTGCTCGACGATCCGGTCGAAGGCTTCGCACAGATTCTGCGAGGCGCCAACCCGTCGGGTCTGGTCGTCATCACGACCGATCTGTACGACGGATCACCCGTCGACAAGCTCCGCTTCCACGCCGCACCCGAACATCACTGGTTCTGGACGATCGACGCGCTTTCGAGGGTCGCACGCAACGAAGGCTTCTTCGTCGACGTCCGCCTGCCCGAGATCGCCGTCCACAGGAACCTGGTGAGAAAACGATTCGTCTACCTCAGCCGCGATCCCGAGACGATGCAGCGAGTTCGGACTGCCTTCGGGGCCGAAATCCATGCGCCGTCGGAGATGGCCGAATGAAGCCGACGACGCCTGCGGCAGAGGCATGCATCGTCTGCGAAGGGCCGACGACGTTCAAGACGGTTACGTGGCACCGCAACCCCGATCGTCGCATCTTTCTCAACAACTGTGGTGTGTGTGGCTTCGTACGGGTGGTCGACAACCCATGGAACTATGCCGAGAAGGGATTCAGCGACAACTCGACATCGGGTCCACGGGTCGGTACGGAGAGCCGGACAGGTCGCGAGTTCCACATGGCGATGCTCGGGCTCGACCTGCTCGACATCGACAATGCGCGCGTGCTGATTCTCGGTGCCGGGCTGAGCCGCGACTGGCTCCACATCTCGCGCGACGACCGGGTGGACTCGGTGACGACCTCGGACCTTGAGAACTTCAATCAATCCCCCGACTTTCTTGAGCTCGATCAGCAGGGAACCAGGGAGTTCGATCTGGTGATCGCCTGCGAGGTGCTCGAGCATCTAACGAATCCTCGCGTCGACTTCGTCCAGATCTTCAGCAATCTTTCGAGTCGTGGCGTTTTCGTCGCTTCCACGAACATCTACGACTTCTCTCCCCTGGAGCGGCACTGGTACCCGTTCATCCCGGGACACGTCTCGTACCACAGCGCTGGATCGCTCGAGTGTCTGGCGCGGGCGTCGGGCCTCCGGGTCGATTTCCGAGTCCCGCTCGTGGCCACCCAGCGCGCCGGTCGCCGCAAGCGCTACGTCATCTTCTCGGGTCACGACGACGCAATGTCGACCGCAGCGAATTGGTTTGCGACAAACTGGTACGCACCGTCAGAGATCGACAACCGCAGGTAGTGAAGCGTTAGCCGAGTCGAATCAGCACGAGCCCGAGCCCCATCGAACGCACTCAGCGACATCGCCGTAGGGCGTCATCAACCGCACCGAGTCGCCCGTGTTGTTCAGCACACCCCATTCGTGCCCCCAGTGACCAACGGTCGTGGTCGTTGAACCGGGACCGATGTAGACCGTGTACGTTTCGCCGGGATCGAGGACGGACGACAGGTCGAAGTCGAAAACGTGTGGCGACGACTCGATCGACCAGTCGCGGAGGTCTACCGACGTCGTGCCCTCGTTGGCGACGACGACGAACTCACCGTTCGGGTTGGTGGTGTCGTTCCCGGCGGCGTTGTACCGCACCTCACGGATGCGCAAATCTTCGATCGGTCCGCACGGGGCGGAGCAGGGCCAGGTCACCGCTCGAATCTCCTGTCCTTTATCGTCGGTGAGCGCCACCCAGTCGCCGCCGTTTCCAAATATCCCGTAATCCAGGTTCCAATGCTGACGCATCCCAGCGCTCGTGCCGCGACCGATGTACACCCGGACGCGTTGGCCCGACCCGAGATTGATCGCCGGGAACTCGAACACATGCCCCGGTGTTGACAAGAGCATTCCGCTCAGATCGATCGAACCGTTCGAACGGTTCGTCACGTTGACCCACTCGCCGTTCGGATTGGCCAAGTCGTCGCCTGCGGCATTCCATCGGACGGTCATGTCCATCAGCCCCGACGGCGAGGTGACGGTAGGACAGCTTCCGGTGCCCCACGTCACGCAATCGGCGACATCGCGATGCGGGCTGAGGAGCACGACCGAGTCTCCCGTATTCCGCAGGATGCCGGAGTTCTGTTGCCAGTACAGGGTGTCGTTGTCGTTGGTACCTCGACCGACGAATATGGTGACCGTCCCGTTCGGTGCCATCGGTCGCGAGGCGGTGGGGTTCAACTGGTACGGAGTAGAGAAGATCTGCCAGTCCCGTAGATCGATCGTACGGGTCGAGACGTTCCTGATCCGGATCCACTCGCCGTTCGGGTTCGTCGTGTCATCGCCGGGTGCGTTCTCGTGGACCTCGTCGATCACCAGTGGGCCCGGAATCGGGCCGCACCGATCGGGGCACGGATACGAGAACGAGCGGACGACGGCGCCTGACGGATCGAGCAGGCGAACCGTGTCGCCGCCGTTGTCGAGCAGGCCTCTTGTCTTACCCCAGTAGTGCGTCGTCGAGGTGTTCGCGCCCTGCCCGACGCGCAGACGCAGTCGGCCACCGCTCGCCACGGTGGTGCCGGCCGGGAATCGGTAAACGTGTGGTGGGCTCTCTATCTCGAACCCACCGAGATCGATCGTGTCTCCCGAGAGGTTCGAGATGTTGACCCATTCGCCGTTGGGGTTCGTCAGATCGTTCCCGGCGGCGTTCCAATTGACAGTCAGATCAAGTCGGGAGCCGAGGGCCTGCTGGGCGCATTCGATCGATCCCCAGGCGAAGCAGTCGGCGAGGTCGCGATGCGGAGTTCTGAGCGCGACGATGTCACCGGAGTTGGAGAGGATGCCGGTGGGACGCCCCAGGTACATGGTCGAGCTCGTGTTCGACCCAGTCCCCATGAAGATGGTGAGCGTGCCGTTCGGAGCGATCGGACGTGAGGCGATCGACGTCATCTGGTACGGAGGGGTCTCGAAGAACCAGTCCTGTAGATCGACAACATTCTGACCGACGTTTCGAATCCGAACCCACTCCCCGTTGGGGTTCAGAATGTCGTTACCTGGCGCGTTGTACTGCACCTTGTCGATGATGAGGGGGTCGATCAGGCCGCAGTTGCCGTCGCACGGCCACATGTCGAAAGCACGGATGTTGAAATTCGGATCGTGGAGGAACATGCCATCCGCGATATTCGACAGGATCGACGTCGAGTTACCCATGTACAAGTCGGAGTTGGTGTTCGTCCCTGCGCCGACGTGGACCCGAACCCGACCATTCGGGGCCAGCGTGAACCCCGAAGGGAACGACCAACGACCAATGCCCGTGTCGCGGAGCTGCCAACCCGCTAGAGACAACGGGGAACCGGCACGGTTCCGGACCTGCACCCACTCGCCGTTCGGATTCGACGTGTCTATACCGGCGGCGTCGTATTGCGTGACGAACTCGACCGACGCAGCCGGTCCGACGCCGCACAAGGTCGGATTCCAGATGCCCGCACCGGACGCCGCTGCCGTCTGCGCCGCAGCGGCGTTCGTTAGCGCCCAGTCGGGCTCGGACTGGAAGCGGAGCGGGAGACCCCAGCCCTCCGCGAGCATCGTCGTGGCCACGTTCGTCGAACCGACGAACACATGCCGGAGTGCGCGGTCAAGGCTCGAAGAACTAGCGGAGCGGGCTCGCAACTCGACCGTCGCCCCCTCGATCCAGTTCCGCAGTCGGTCGCCGGCCTCGTTCGACAGGCACTCGGCATCGCGGGGATCATCCACCCACGTCTCGTTCGTGTTCAGCCCGGCGACCCGGACGACCGTGAAAGAAGACGAGCCATCGATACGAGCTTCGAACGTGTCCCCGTCGAGGACCCGGACGTCCTCGGCCGACCAAGTCAACCAACCTCCGGCAGCAACCGGGGACGCTGGGGGCGTCGCCACCGTCACGGCGACGACACCGATCGCAGCTACCGACAGCACTGCTGTCAACCGCCGTCGGCCGATCACATGCTGTCGTCGAAACTTGTCAGGTGTGGCCATCACAGTACCTATCGGCATCACGGTACCGTCGCTTGACCTTCGTCATCACGCGCCGTGAGGCACGAAGGCCCGCTCGTCGTCCTCCGACGGAGCGTACGGGTGACAGGCGAACCAGGCGGCGGTGTTCGACAGCACACGCCGATCGCGCGTGACGATCACGTACCGCTTGCGCCGTCCGGCACGCTGGGTGGCGACGAGCGGTACGCGGAAGTCGACACTGGCACCCCGCAGGGCGGCGACGCGTCGGAGCGACTCACCGGTGTGATACGCCACATGCCCGGGGGTGAAGGGATACCAATGTCGATCCATCGGCGTCCCGTCGTAGATGTTGGTCGAGCCGATGAAGACCCCGTTCGGCGAGATCAGATCGAAGATCGGGCCGAGGTCGTCGACGGGATTCGAGATGTGCTCGATCACCTCGCAGGCGATGATCAGGTCGTAGGTTCGTGAGTTGTCACCGATCGGCACGAAGTTCGGTGCGTCGGTCAAGTTGTCGAAATCCGAGACGAATACCTCGTTGACCGCGTCAAGCTGCGCGATGTGCTGCCAGTCGTAGCTGAGTCCCGCTCCGAGAACCAGCACGTCGAGGGCCGGTCGCCCGAGGACTTCGAGCCCGAGCGACGCCATGTGGAACTCGCGACCCGGACGCTCGGACGTACCGACTCGCGGCCCGCTGGTGGAGTTCTCGCTGTACCCGTGCTCGTCATAGTCCCAGTCGTTGCCGACGACCCCCACGAAACCGCAGTCGTGACATCGACGGGCGAACACGACAAGTTCTGGATCCTCGTACCACGACACCGCCTGCATGGTCGTCGTCGCACCGCACACGTCACAGCGCTGCGGATGCGGATCGGTCTCGTGTGTCATCTCGACACCTCCGACGGGGCGTGGTAGGTGGTGGCAAAGCGTGTCCGGATCCGGTCCATGACCACGTCCGACCGGGACAAGAATACGTACCTCTTTCGGAGCGTGCGCCGCCGAACGGCGATCGCCGGAAGCCTGACGTCCCACTGGAGCCCTACCTCCTCGGCGAGAAAAGCAAGCGTCGCAGCGGACCAATACCATCGATTTGTGGAGGCAAACGGGAACCTCAGGGCGCCGAGATCGCTGCCGTCGTAGAAGTCGGTGGACAGCACCGCAAGCCCGTGATCGTCGAGCAACGCCGCGATCGCCCGCACGAAGCCGCCGGGATCCGCTCCCTGGACCACCTCGCTGCCGAGCACGAGATCGTGGCGAGACGCCACACTGGTGGGATCTAGATCGGCAAGATCGATCGAGGCGACCGAAGCGACGTCGGGAAACGAGGCAATCCGATCGCCGTCACGTGACACGCCGGGTTGCAGCATCATCACGCTGATCATCGATCGATCGAGGAGTTCGAGACCGAGCAGCGCCATCGCGTGCTCTCGCCCTGCTCGGTCGGCGTCGCCGATCCGTTCGCCGGGTGTCGAGTTGATCGCCGGCGCATCGACTTGCTCGTTGAACCCCAGCAGGCCGCACGTCCGACACGACGTGACCTGGCGTTCGACACGACCTCGTGAGATCGAGCAGCCCGTGAGGTCGTCACCGTGGCAGACGGGGCATCGCTCGTACAGCGGTGGCGTCGGCTGCGGCTCGCTCGGTCGTGCCGGGGTCTGGCGTGCCGGTTCGACGGCCGGCGGTCCCGGCTGATCGGGATCGGAGTTCGCCTGCTCGTGCTCCGCCATCAGATCGTCGATCGCGAACCGGAAGTGCTCGGTCGCCGCTCCGACGAAATCACCGAGAACGTATCGACGCGTGACCTCTCGAGCCGACTTCATCGGATCCTCCGAAAACGCCGCACGGAGCGCCTCGTCGAAGCCGTCGAACGAACTCGGAACGATACTTGCGCCGGCGGATGTCGGAAATTCGGTCCAGGTCCCTTCGGCGTCGCGGTCCTCGACGTCACAAACCATCATCGGCTTGCCCGACGCCAGGTAGTCGGCGATCACACTCGAGATGTCCGAGATCAGGAGATCGGAGTCGTTGAACGCTGAGACGATGTTGGCTTGGCCACCGATCCACTTGTGACCGACGTCTGGCGCGGTGGCCTGGGCAGACGTGAGCAACTCGCGCATCGCCGCCACGGTGGTGCGCAACGACGGGTCGACCGAGCCCGTCAACGGATGCAGTTTGACCAGCAGGCGGACCGGCGGGTCCGCAGCGACCACGCGCCGGATGATCTCGGGCCCGAAGCCGTTCACCGAGGAGGTGTTGGCGGTCTCGTCGAGCCCCTCCCAGGTCGGCGCGTAGAGCACCGTCGGCACGCTGATTTCATCACGAGGCGGCTCGATCACATCCGTCGATGGGCGCCCGAGCACGAGAAACTGAGACTTCGGAATCTCGATGCCGGCCTTCGCATACCGGTCGATTGCCAGTTGGCCGGCGACGCCTATCCGGTCGAAGCCGGCGGTCGTCCGGCTCACGCTCGAGTCTTTGTCGCTCTCGCCGTGCAGGAGCTGGACGTGAGTGATCCGGGAAAGCCGCGCCATGTGGCCGTTCTTGACGCCATTGTTCACGTACAGGGCGATCGCCACCGACTCGCCGGCGACGACGCTGAGATCGGCGAGACGGGCGACCCACAACACCGGTATCTCACTGCTCAAACGGTTCAGCGGTCGCAGCATATTACGTTCCCTGGTCACGATGATCGTTCGCCGCCCTGCGTGTTCGATCGCTGGGATCCACTGTCGGAGCTGGTAGATCGATGCACGCGAGGGCGCAGAGAAGTAGACGATCACCTCGGGGTCATACTCGCCGAGCGTCGATAGGAGTTGCTCGCGAGCGAGCCGGAACACGCCTCGTTTGTGGGCGACGGCGTAGTTCGCGATCGACACGACCATGGTGACGACAGCGAGCAGCAGAGCGATCGACGCCGCCACGACACCGACCGCGGGCGCTTTGGTGGCGATCAGCACCGAAACCCAAAGCAGCGG
>Ga0255047_10002730_pt1 | contig 11489 bp, 13 predicted proteins | sample JV7_2_1_MG_FD_183640 | JGI IMG/M metagenome (GOLD analysis project Ga0255047, IMG submission 183640) | Seawater microbial communities from Jervis Inlet, British Columbia, Canada - JV7_2_1 | ecosystem: Environmental > Aquatic > Marine > Inlet | place: Canada: British Columbia | collected 2016-10-06
CACGAACGGGATTGTTGCGAACGGGTTGACGGATGGTGCTCGTCACACAATCAAGTGGGAGTTTGACGTAGATGACGGAGCGGGCAACCGGGTTCTCAAAATCTATATCGACGGGACATTGCACGAGACGGTTACGACGGCAGGGACTACGAGCCTTTTTGATTCGACGGCTGAGGTCGGGATCATGGGCCAGACTTCGGGGGCTTCTATGCCTGCTGGTAAAATCTATTCAGCGATTGTCCGTGACGGTATTGGAGGCACTGTTGTTCTTGATGCTGATTTCACCAAGGCTGGTCTTGTGAAGGAACCATTCGCTACTTTCGTTGAGGACTCCTCTAACGGTGCGACGGTGACGATTAACCGGGCCGCATCAGGCCGAGTCTCGACGGTGGTGGACCGGCCCATGTTCCTGCTCGGCACCGACGATTTCTTCGAGGTTCCGGATGATGCTGGGTTGGATTTCGCTGGTGGGGATGATTTCACGGTGATGGTGGCGGGGCGTACCAACACCCCCACGCCCGCGTCTGACCAAACAGTGATCGCCAAGAAAGCCGACCTTGGCACTGGTGCGGGTTATGCGGTTTACAGTCCTGCGGCTGACAGGTTCCAGACCGTTATCGGTGATGGGACATTCGGACCGGATACGGCTGGCCCGACAACTTTGGTAGCCAACCAGGCGTTTGTGTTCGCTGCGGTGCGCAATACCACTGATGACGACATTACTGGTTTCGTGGACGGGTCTGCTGGGACACCGGGAACAGATACGACGACGGCGACTCTTGCCAACGCCCGAGCGCTTCGCATCGGGAACAGGGACGACGACACTCTATTTTTCGACGGTGAGATTCATGCCGTCGCCCTCTGGCGTGAAGCGCTCAGTGACGCTGATGTTGCCGCTGCTGGCGTCGAACTCACAGTGTCGAACGCTGGTGCGATGATGCTGTTGGGGGTGGGTGCCTGATGGCTGTGACGTCTGCCGGCACAATCAGCCCCACAAGCATTCTCGCGAACACCGGCACGCATGACATCACGTTGACGTGGTATGAGGACGGCACCGCAGTTGATGTCGGTACGGTCACGATCGGGATCGTGGACGAAGCCGGCGACACGGTAGTCGCCGCTGCGACCGCGGTGACAACTGACGGCGCCGACGGAACGTACATGTACCGTTTGGCGACTCAGACGCAAGTGAACAATTTGACGATTACGTGGACTGAGTCGGGTGGCGAGTTCATTTCGACGCGGCTCGAGGTGCGCGGTAATCATCTGTTCACGGAAGCGGAAGCGCGGGCGTTCCATGGTTCCGATTTGACGAGCGCGACGACATATCCGGATGCGGATATTGCTGCGGCGCGTGACCGGATCATGGACGAATTCGAACAAATCTGTGGCGTTAGTTTTGTTAGACGGTATGCGAGGGAGTCTGTGGCGGGTAACGGTGGCCGCGTCCTGTGGTTGGGCCGTCCGCATATCCGGACGCTGATTGGGGCGACTGTGTCTGGGACGTCGGTGACGGTGGCGAATGTGGTTGTTGATCCTGTTGTTTCGCAGTTGACGCGAACGGACGGGGTGTGGTCCAGCGCGACCGTCTCATCTCCCGTGAACGTAGTGGTGGAATACGAGCACGGACATGAGACGGTCCCTGGTGACATCAAACGCGCAGCGCTCGTTCTACTCCGCACACACTTGGTCAAAGACCAGGTTGGTGCTGGCCTGTCCGATCGGGCCGTGTCGTTGACGGATGAGGTCGGGACTGTCAGGTTGTCGATGCCGAGTCCGCGGTTTGGCCAGTGGTACGGGATCCCGTTTGTGGACACGACACTTAGACGGTATTCGTTGCTGTCGCCGGTGTTCTAAATGGCGAACATGGATTTTGGGACGTTCATGGACACTCTCAAAACACGCCTAGAAGCAAGGGCGGGGCTGAATGGTGTTTCGATACAGACGCGGCCGTTCAATCCGGACACGGAGCCGCTGGAGGGCATACAGTTGGAGTCTATGCGTGGCGGGCATGAACATTTCGCGATGACGCCTTCGTTTCGGGATGACGCCACATTGTCGGGGAAGGCGTGGGCTCAGACAACGGACGCTGCAGCGGAACCTGGGAAAGCATCCAGGGATCGTGTGATTGCGTTGATGGATCAGTTGGTGTCGGAGATCATTGACACGACGTCATTGATTTACACGACGGGTGCGGTGTCGGACGTGTGGTTGGATTCTTGGGATTATGAGTTGCAGGCTACGGATCCGCCGGGGTGGCGTGCCGTCATTGATTTCGAGCTCGCCGTTATCGACCTGTCGATTTAGGAAAAGAGATTCTTTGTATGGCTGATGTGTATTCGAACGCGTCTGGAGGCGTGTTGAATTTCGGGTCGTTCCGGGTTGAACCGGGCGGCAAGTTCAAAGCCGACGACGTGCCGGATGGTTTCAACGTTTCAGCGTTGGTGAAGTCGGGGCATGTCCGGCTGGCGCCGAAACTGAAGAGAGTCAGGAAGGTGAAGCGTGGCGACGACGGTATTTAAGAACGCGAAACTGTATGTCGACGCGTATGACCTGTCGACTGACATCAATCAGCACAGTGTGACGGTGAATGTTGACGCTGTGGAGAACACGACGTTCGGATCGGACTCGAGGACGTATCTGCCGGGGTTGATGACAACAACGCATCAACACAACGGTTACTTCGACTCTGATGGCACGAACGAACCTGATGACGTTCTCGACGGGAACGTTTCGTTGATTGTGACGGTGGCGCCAACCACCGGAGCGAACGGCGAGCCGGCATATATCACACAGTCGGTTCGTACTGATTATTCGGTGTTGGAAGGTTCGGTTGGTGACATTGCTGGGTTTGCGTTCACGGGTCAGGGCACCGGCCAGCACGCACGAGGCACAATTCTGAACACGGCGAACACAGCGGTCACCGTGACCGGCACCGGCACGGCTTATCAGGTTGGTGCTATCGCTGCGACGGAGACGGGGTATGCGGCTTTGCATGTTGTGTCGGCGTCGGCGTCGGATACGTTGGATGTTGTGGTTCAGTCTGATGACGCGGAGGGGTTCCCTTCTGCGACGGCGCGTATCACGTTCACGCAGGCGACCGCGGCGACGGCTGAGTGGTCGTCTGTTGCTGGCGCGGTGACTGACGATTGGTGGCGTGTCAGTCACACTGTCGCGGGTGACGGCGGCGAGTCGTTTCTGTATGTAGTCACGTTCGGGATTGTATAAGCAAGGGTAAGACTCCCTGTGGTGGGCGGGTCTTTTTCAAGTAAAGGTAGGGCATCGCTTTGGCTACGCAAGTACTCAAGAACGCGCACTTCACCATTAACTCTGTGGACTTGAGTGCGCACGTAAATCAAATCAGTTTGTCGTTGACGACTGACAGTCCGGAAGACACCGCGATGGCGGACAACGCCCGCTCGTTTCTTCCCGGTTTGAACAACGCCACAATCACGGTCAGTCTCAACGCTGACTATGCGGCGTCGCAAACAGACGCCACCCTGTGGGCAATTTACAGCGGGGCGGCCGCGGTCGCGTTCATTATCCGCCCGGCAGCGACAGCCGTTTCGACATCGAACCCGAACTACACCGGTTCCTGCGTGTTGACAGATTTCGGGACCGTTGACGGTTCTGTTGGTGACACGGCTGGGCAGTCGGCGACGTTCCAGGTTACTGGTGACGTAGCAAGGGCGACTTCGTAGGTTGGCTAAGGAAGTCGGGATTCGTATTGAGGGTATGCGCGAATTCCGTGGCGAACTGCGACGTGCTGATGGCAACTTCCCGAAAGAGTTGCGGTTAGCGAATAAGCAGGCCGTCGCAGACGTCGCCGTGCCAAAAGTGAAAGCGAACGCTCCGGTGTTGTCTGGCGCGTTGCGCGGTTCGGTCAGGGCGTTGGCGTCACAAACCCGCGCGCAAGTCGCGGTCGGTAAAGCGTCGGTGCCTTATGTGTTCCCTATCAACTTCGGGTGGCCGTCGCGTGGCATCAAGGCACAGGAGTTCGTGTATTCGTCGTTGGCGAAAGCGTCGGATGAGTTGACGGAGAAGTATGGCGACATGATCGACAGGTTGATGCGTAGGGCGTTCAATTCGTAGACAGGGAGGCGCATAGTTTTGGCTGCTATTGATTTCGGTCAAGTGACCGGCAGGGAAATGATCGAGTTCGAGCGGGTCACAGAGTTAACGTTTTCGGAGGTTGCGCACCAGGCCGAAGAACAGAAGTTGTCTGCTGCGGCGACGCTCGGGTTGGCGTATCTGATGCGCCGACGCGACCACCCGGACACGGTGTGGGATGAGTTCATTGACGAGGGTATTGATGATTCTTTGGCGCTCCTCGCAGCAGCGGATGACGATACAGATGAAGACGGGGAGGGCTCCCCAAACTGACAGACGCCCGTGACTGGTGGAGACACACCTGGTTGCGGGCGTTCGCCGCGTACGGGCCAATCGCGTTCGATGAGTGGCTCGAGTTGTCGGTGTCTGACGTGACAGCCTTGATGGACGCCTTGGAGAAATAGGGTATGGCGAAGCAACGCACATTGAAAGTCACAATCGTTGGTGACTCTTCGTCAGCGAAGCGGGCGTTCCGCGAAGCCGAAGGGTCGGCGGGCCGTTTCGCTGGCGCCGTCAAGACCGGCGCGAAAGCCGGCACGCTCGCGGTCGCCGCGTTCAGTGCCAAATCTGTCGTTGAGTTCGCTGGCTTCGAAAAGGGCATGAACGAAGTGTTCACGTTGTTGCCGAACATTTCGGGCGACGCGATGGACGAAATGTCTGACCAGGTGTTGGATATCGCTAAGGATTTCGGGGTGATGCCGGCCGAAGTGATACCGGCTTTGTATCAGGCGTTGTCTGCTGGTGTCCCGCCGGGCAACGTGTTCGAGTTCATGGAAACCGCGATACGGTCATCCATCGGTGGTGTCACGAATCTTGAGACGTCGGTTGACGGTATCACGTCGGTCGTGAACGCTTTCGGGTCTGAGGTTATAACAGCGGCCGAAGCGTCGGATGTGATGTTCACGACGGTCCGTTTGGGTAAGACAACGTTCGACGAGTTGGCTGAACGGTTGTTCCAGGTGAACCCGGTAGCTGCTGGTTTGGGTGTGACGTTCGGTGAGGTCGGCGCGGCGATGGCTGCGTTAACTGCGCAGGGTGTCCCAACGAGGGTGGCGGCTACGCAGATCCGGACCGCAATGTTGGAGCTCGGCAAAGAAGGCACAACAGCGTCTGACATTTTCCAAGAGATCACCGGGCAGACGTTCCCTGACTTTATCGCCGGTGGCGGGACGTTCGCTGATGCGTTGAACATTATGCGAACTCACGCCGACGACATGGACTTGAGTGTTATCGACTTGTTTTCGTCAGTTGAGGCGGGGAACGCTGCGTTGGCGTTGACGTCGGAGCAAGGCGCTCAGGCGTTCCAAGACGCGTTGGCTGAGATGGATGATTCGTCTGGTGCGACCCAGGCGGCGTTTGAGCGCATGGACCAGGGCTTGTCGCGGACGTGGGACAAAATCAAGGCGACCGCTACTGTGACGATGGTCGAAGTAGGCGACACCATCGTCAACGCTGTGGCCGCGGTGAAAACGTTCTGGGACGAACACTTCGACGCTATCAAAGCGAAGGTCGACGAGATCTGGCCCCCGATTCAGGAAACGATCGTCGGGGTCGTTGAGACTATCCGGGTCATTGTCGATGCGGTGATTACGGCGGTGAAAGTCATCTGGTCTGGCGCCCATGACGAGATTGAGACTACGACACGGATTGTGTGGGACGCCATTAAGGGCATAGTCGGGGGAACGTTGCTGACCATCAAGGGGATCATTGATACGGTCACGGCGCTCATCCGGGGTGACTGGTCCGCGGCGTGGACCGGCATCAAGCTCATCTTCGAGGGTGTTTGGCGGGTGATGTCTGCCACGGTCCGGACACTCTTCAACGCGATGAAACTGTTCATCTCGTCGGTCGGTTCCGTTATCGCAGGTATTTGGGATGCGTTGTGGGGTCGCGTCAGGGATACGTTTAAGGGCGCATGGGAATCAATTGTTGATGTTGTCAGGGCCGCGTGGCGGGTCATCAGCGACATTGTGAACGCGGTCGTGCGAGCCGTTGACCGCGTCATCACGAAAATCAAGTCGATACCTGACGCTATCCCCGGCGGCGGGTTCATCTCTGATGTCGTGAAGAACGTCATCCTGGGTCCGTTGGGTCCACTAGTTCCGTTCGCTGCAGGCGGCGTTGTCACGAAACCGACGATGGCGTTGATCGGCGAGTCTGGACCTGAGGCTGTTGTTCCGTTGAATCAGGCCGGCGGTTTGGGTGGTCCGACGACGATTGTGGTGAATTTGTCTGGTGAAGAGGTGGCGCGGGTGTTGGTGCCGTCTGTGCGGCGCGGGTTGCTGGAAGTCGATATGGATAACGCTGGGATTGGTTTGCGATGACGGGGTTCACCGTTAAGACGATTAGGGCGACGTGCCGGAAATACCGGGTGGGCGAATCAGAACCTTACGCGGTTGTTGAGGGTTCGCCGGGGAACTTGTTGATGTACGGCGGTGCGTCGAATCTGTGGGAGTACGCGATCGGGAACGGCACCACGACCGCGAGCCAAACGTTGTCGTACATGGACGCGGCGAATGCGCATATCGGTGTCGGCGATTCGGCTACAGCGGCCGCCGCGACGCACACAGATTTGCAGGCTGCGACGAACAAGGACCGGCAGCCGATGGCCGCGACATATCCGCAGCACACCGACGGCGCCACTTCGGGTAGCGCTGACATTGTGTTTAAAGCGTCGTGGGGTACGTCGCAAGGCAACTTCGCGTGGGCTGAATGGGGCACGTTCAATAGTTTGAGTGGAGGTCGGATGATACAGCGTAAGGTTGAGTCGTTTGGTACGAAAAGTGCGGGTACGCCTGAGGTGTGGACGCTCACGATCACTGTGACGGCCGCCTGATGACTGGCGAACATGACCGGCGCCGCATCAACCGTTTACGAATAGACGCCGCGACGCTCGAGGGGAAAACCGCGGCAGAGATATCAACGACAGCTTCAGACCACGGGTCCCTGACTGGCCTATCAGATGACGACCATCCCCTGTTGGCGCTCCAGTCGCAGGGACTGTTCGCGGCACGGCCGACGGCGGGTCGCGCCGGCCGGTTGTTCTTCGCGACAGACACAGGCGACACCTATTGGGACGACGGTTCGATTTGGAACGTGGTGGCGGGGTCTGCTGGGACGGACAGCGACGCGATCCATGACAATGTCGCTGGCGAGATCGCTGCCCTGTCGACTGTGACTGCCGCGTCTGGTGACTTGATTCTTGTTGAGGATATCACTGATTCTAATTTGAAGAAGAAGGTCACGGCGCAAACGATCGCCGATTTGGGTGCTGGCGGCGCGGACGGTAACGCTATCCATGTTGGGACCGCCGCGGAGATCGCTGCTATCGCTGTGAAGTCTGCGCCGGTGGGCGCGGACGTTGTTGTTATCGAGGACTCCGCTGACGGTTGGGCGAAGAAGCAAGTCACGCTTAGCACTGTGCCAGGTATCCCGACACAGGACGTTACTGGGGCGACGACACTTGACGGCACATATGGAACGGTGATCGCGAAGTTTTCGTCGCCGGCGACTATCACGTTACCGGCGATCGACGATGCTGGCATCGACGGCATTTCGTATCTGATCCACCATGACGGGTCAGCGAATGTGACGGTGGCTGTTACAGGTACGGACGTGTTCCGCGAGAACGGGTCTTCGTCTGGGGCGTCGCGCACGTTGACTGCCGCGGGTGACAATTTGGCGGTTACGGCGTCGCTGGATTCGCCGGACAGATGGCATGTCATATGAGTCATGTTCGTCCTGAGTTGTTGGCGGTGTCTGCTGGTGTGACGCCACCGTCGCCGACCGACCCGCCGTTCATGTCGTATCCGTCGTCGAGTATTTTGAAGTTCACGAACACGAACAATTTTGTGATAGAGAATTTGTCGTTCGAGAACATTCCCGGGCCGAACATGTCGGACGTGTCCACAGGTTCGCTGAGTGCGCGGACGAACATCGCGATCGAGTTACGCAACTGCGACAACGTGACAATCCGGCGTTGCGATTTCCGGCGTGTCTCCGAACCGGTTTGGGCGTTCGACTGTGACAATCTCATTATCGAAGAGTGCCGTTACGAAAACATTCTGGGACCGAACCACAGGGCGTTCGGGAACTCGGCGGGGAACTACGGCAATTTCGCGCAGTTCGATAACTGCAACGCTCCGACAGTCCGCGACGTCAAGGGACGCTACGGCGATTTCGAGGATATCATTTCTCATTTTCGTTCACCGAATGCCACGGTCGAACGGTTCCACCACGAAGGCGCGTCGAGCGTGACCAGAACGACGTCGGATGGTACGCCGGCGATCGTGCCGGGCTGGTTCGCTGCCGGGAGTTGGGGCGGGTTCCAGAATGGGGTGTGTACTCCGTGTAACGCGGGAGTGTTCAATGCGTGCGCCATCGCGTCGACTGGTGTCATTTTCGGTGACCTGGGGCCGGCGGGGAACTCTGTTTGTAGGGATTCGATTCTCCTCAACGCGGGCCGGGTACCCATGCATATTACGGGCGGCGCCAACACCGGGTTCGATAACTGCATCGGCATTAGCACGACGTACACGTCGGGGATGGGTGGACGCACCGGTCAGGCAATGGACCAGTCACACGCGCAGGGGGCGTCAGCGTTCAACGCCGGCGGCGCCGGGGTCTGCTCGAGCATCTTCTTCACACGAGTAAGGAATTGGTATTTGCGTTGCGACGGCGCCACATCACATTTCTGGTCTGGTGCCGGTTGCGGCACGAACAACACTACAGGGTCTACGTTCGGTGACGCGACTTTGGACATTGATGATTGGCGTGTCGACCTGTCTACGCTGACTGTCCCGATGTTCACGAACTGACATGGCTATTGACGCAGGGTTCGGGATCTTCGACTGTCCCGGTTCGACCGGGATCGCTGCCGTGACGACAGCGTTGTCGTTCACGCCGAAGGCGTATTTGTTGTGGGGTGTCTCGGTCGTTGACGAGAGCGCGGCTGTTGACCACGGCAGTTTCATGGGTATGACTGACGGCACTAGCGAGTTCGCTATTTCGATGTCGGCGACAGACGGCGGGACCGGCGACACACGCCGCGACGTTGACCGTGCCAAAGTCCTCGTCGCGATTAACGGCGACGACGCCACCCACGCCCGCGACATCGAAGCGACCCATTCGAGCTTCAACGCTAACGGGTTCTCGGTGAATTTCTCGACAGTCACGTCGGGTGTCAAGATTCATTGGCTCGCGTTGGGTGGCTCGGGGTTGACGAGTGTGTCTGTCGGGTCGGCGTTAGCGTCAGCGTTGTCTGTCACTGGTTTGGGTTTCCAACCTGATTTCCTGGTGGCGTTCTCAGCGGGCGACGACGCGACCCCGACCGCCGACTTCGACTCTTACCAAATGTTCGGTGTCGCTGACGGAACAACAGAGTGGTGGGGGGCAGCGTGGAACGGTCGCGACAACAGCAACTCGGTTGATTCCCAGGTCGACGACGGTGGCTTTATCGGGCAGCACGGCAACGGGTTCCAGCATTGGGAATCGTCGTTGGCGTCGTTCGACGCTGACGGGTTCACATGGACGGGCTCTGACGACGACGAGTTTTATTACATGGCGTTCGAGACCGGCGGGTCGATGTCGGCAGCGTTCACGACGAAGGCGACGGGCGCCGCGCCGGCTCCGCAGGATTTACCTGACGCCGGTTTCGTTCCCGGTGTTTACATGTTGGTGTCCGGTTCGAAAGTTGACCACCCGCCGTCCACGCCTAACGGGTGTGGCTGGGCAATGGGGGTCACTGACGGTTCAGCGATGCAACATGTGTTCCGCACTCAAGTTTTCAATCAGCGGCAAGCGGATCAGATACAGGACGATAATCATGTGTTGGCTGTCGGTAAGGCGCATGGCGCCGTCGCGGACGCGATAGCGACTGTGTCTGCGATCACCGACTCGACGCCGACTATCACTTGGACAACGAACGATTCCGGGGCTGACGAAATCGGTGTGTGGTACATCGAGACGGCAAGCCCGACGACGAGTTTCGCGCCGGTGGCGCGGCGCACCAGTGCTCTACTAGCAAGATAAGGACAAAAGATTATGGGCCGCATGTATACGGTCGAGTTTGAGGGGACAACGGTCGCGAACGCTAGCGGCACAGTCGACCTGTTCGAAATAACGCCGGCTGACGATTTGCCGTGCACGGTGCACGCACTGTTCTTGTCGGTGTCGTCTGAGTTGGGTGACGCCGCCGAAGAGATTCTACGTATCCGGGTTATTCGTGGGCATGTGACGTCGGGGTCTGGTGGGACAGCTACGACACCGCGGCCGTTGGTGTTCGGTGACTCCGCGGCGGGGTTCTCTGCTGAAACGTTGAACACAACTATCGCTTCGACGGGGACTGTCAACAATTTGCACAGCGACGGGTTCAATGTTCGGTCGGGGTTCCCGTTGGTGTTGACGCCGGAAATGCGGTGGGGTGTCACACAGGCGAACACGACGTTGGTGGTTAGGTTGATGGCTGCGGTGAGCGACGACGTGACCATGTCGGGCACGCTGTATGTTGAGGAACTTGGATAGTTCATGGTGTATCGGGTAAGGGCGCGGCATCGTCGTCCTGCTGCCTTTGTTTACAGTTCCGCGCCGGGGACGCAGGACGACGTCGGGACGGACACGGCGACGTTCACGGAGTCGGCGGTTCATACAACGTCGTCGGCGGTCACGTTCCCGACGGTGACTGTCGAAATGGCGTTCGGGTTCGACCCGTTCGCGGCGTCGCCGACGTGGACTGACGTGACCGCTTATGTGGTCGCCGATGTCGTGATTTCGCGTGGCCGGCAACACGAACTGGGCCGCATCGAAACAGGCACCATGTCAACAGTGCTCACGTCAACCGATGACCGTTGGAACGCGGAGTTCTCTGGCGGCACATATTGGCCGAACATTAAGCCGATGGTGCCGGTGCGTGTCCGTGCTCAGGATCCGTTTATAGGGTCGGACCATGTTGTGTTCCGTGGGTTCGTGAAGGGGTTCCCGCAACGGTGGGTTCAGGCTGGGAAGTTTTCGAGGGTGCCGGTTCGGTGTGTTGACGCGATGGGAATGTTCGCGCGTGTCCCGATGACGGATTGGGAGTCAGCGGTTTTGGCTGATAGTCCGGTCGGGTTTTGGCGGTTCTCTGACACGTCTACTACGTTGACTGATTCGACGAACCATGCGAATAATCACAACGGGACGATAGCGGGGGCGCCTGTTGCTGGTGTTGCGTCTGGGGCGTTGGAAGGGTTCGACACGGACGTCACCGCTGACCGCATGTTGTCTTTCGCTGCCGAGGACGAAATTGTTGACTCGTTCCTGAACGTCAACGACCTTCGCATCAACGGTGACTTGACAACTGAAACGTGGATGTATCTCAAAGACCAGGCAACTACGGGCACCCT
>Ga0255047_10002733_pt1 | contig 11479 bp, 15 predicted proteins | sample JV7_2_1_MG_FD_183640 | JGI IMG/M metagenome (GOLD analysis project Ga0255047, IMG submission 183640) | Seawater microbial communities from Jervis Inlet, British Columbia, Canada - JV7_2_1 | ecosystem: Environmental > Aquatic > Marine > Inlet | place: Canada: British Columbia | collected 2016-10-06
TTCTATCAGTTTCTGACAACCTGCCAGGTAAGCAATGATACGCATTTCGAGTTGTGACCAGTCAGCCGCTATGAATACCTCGCCTATTTCCGGTATGAAAATGTCCCGGTAGGCGTGCGGCAGTGTCTGTAGGCTCGGTCCCGGGTCCATTGAGCAGCTCCACCGGCCCGTTTGTGCAGCGGCAACGTTCCAGTAGGGGTATATCCTCAGCTGATCTTGGAACGGCTTAAGGAACGTGCTGTAAACCTTCTGATATTTCCGATACTCTAGCAACAAGTTAGCGAGCGTACGGACCTCAGCGTGAGGGTACTTGCTCAGCTGTGATAGTGCGTCCTTGTTTACTGACGGTGCACCACCGGGTGTATAACAGTAAGGTTCAATGTCGTACTTGTCGTAGAAGAGAGCAGCTAATTGCTTAGGAGAGCCAGGAGATACGCCGTTGCTCAGGTCTAAGAACTCAGCCTTAAGCTCTTTATACTTCTTCTTAGTAGGCTTAAGGTGAGCATGTAACCGGTCGTTATCTATCCTTACGCCCTTCATGCCCATCTTACGGGCTACGTCTTGTAGCTGCATCTGCTTATGAACTAAGGCGCGTTGTGATTTGTCTTCATCTTCTAGACATTCAGTCTGAGCTTCTTCAACAAATGACGTGTTGATAATATCAAAAGCGTTGTACTTCCGATAGTTAATCTCCCAGTCGTGATCTCTTACCCGGTCACCGTGATCAACCATACCTTTCCAGCGTTGACTATCGGTGTGATAACTCGCTAGGTTGCTCAGGTCTTTGGGGTAGTCGCTGCACATAACGTGCGCCTGGAGCATGGTATCTATACCGAAATACCGGAACCGCTCGGCTACGTTAAAGCCGTTGTACTCTAACGATGCACAGTCGTATTTGCCGTTCTGCATAAGCAACACACAGTTATCGAATATCCACTGCATCAGCTTACAGACTTTGTCCCAGTCGCCATTAAACCAGTACGGTTGACGGTAAGGCTTATCATCTAGCCAGGTAAGGAAAGGAATAACTATGGATTCCGTACCGGTGCTAAAGCCGACACATGTTATCGGCACCAGGTGACCACGACCCTGTGTCTCTATATCAACTGCTACTTTATCCCCTTCAGTAAGGCCGGCTACAAACCGTTCAAAGTCTTCTACCGCTGGCTCTAACACTACGTCGCCGGCATCCCAGTCCAACTTACCGGTACGTAAAGCCCGCTCTACTCGTTGTAGGTCGGCTACGAAAGGACCCTCCCACATAGGCTTGCGGTGTTCGGCGAGCATACTTGGGTGTACGGTAGGGAAGACCCAATACTTTTCGTGGCCTATCTTGTGGTCGGGTATGTTGTTCCCACGTTGCGCTGTCTTGCGCCCGAACATGGAACCCTTGACGCCGGTAGCCCGCATAGCTTGAACGCCGAGCGGCACTATGATTTCTGCTGATAGGTTGTGGATTTCTTGGTGGAGTCTAGGCTTACAGGCTTTGTATGCTGCCTTTAGTTCTTTCTTGGTAGCTTTGCGAGGAGGGACACAGCTTAAGGCGTTGTGTAGGGAGTAGGCACAAGTGATACCGGCTAACTTAAGGCCACCGCGTAACATGGAGCCAGAGAAGCCGGCAAACAGCTTGTCTTCCTCTACCTCTACCTGTCCGGGATGATTACCGATGAAAGCTATTTGAGCGCTAGAAGGTAGAAAGGAATCTACCCGGGGCTGACCTTGGAATGGGCATGTATCGCAAGACATAAGCAGGTTTGGGGGCCGAGCGGCTACGCAGGCATTACACACCTACCGCTCGACCCCCGCACTCAGCCAAGCATTATTACTTGGCTTTCTTGTAGTTCACGTTTTCACGCTTCTGACCGTCGCCGCCGTTCTTTTCTTCCCACACACGGTGGACAACTTGAGCGGTACACTTACGCCCTTCGAGATCAGCCGGGTTCAAGAGCACGTTGCCTTCCTTGTCCTTCTTGATCTTGACTCCGAATGCGCGCCAGAGCGCTTCGATTCGCCACCAAGTATCACGAGCGTCAAGCACGACGTTGTTGTCATCTTTCAAAAACGACCCGTCTTCGTCGGTGTGCTGTCCAGGCATCGTGATAAAGTCCATGTGCTTGTACTCTTTACCGTCGCCGTTAGTCAGGACAGCCTGCACCACAACTTGTGGTCGCTTGAACTTATCTACGGTAGCTTCGCCCTTCATGCACACACATTCGTAAGCACCTTCTGGTTTCAGCTTCCGAACAGCAAGGTCTTTCGCGATTTTCAGTGTCATCAATTTTGCCATGTTACTTTTCTCCCTGTAGGTATCCACCTAACTCAAGCATTTTTCCAAGAGTGACGTCCATCAGTTTGGAGTCACCATAGTCCGCACGGCTCTTACCAAAAATGTCGCCGTCCGATTCCACATATACATTAATCGTAGTAGCTGCTCCTGAACCTGTACGCTCTAGATGGAAGTAACCGTCCATAGTACGAAGGAACAACCACATTCCACTTCCAGCGATATCAGGTACAATCCACTTCTCATACTCGCGCTCGTCTGTCGAGGCTTTTTCTGCTTTAGATCGTGCGTCAATCTCCTGTGACTTGTCTCTCATATGCACTGTAAATACTACGATGAGACCAGCCTGATTCAGTTGGCGGAACAACAGACGCCACTCGCGTTTGATAGCTCCCCAACCCTGGATACGGAGTCCCGGTGGTACTGACGGGTCATCTACTTCGTACTCTTCCGTCAGAAACTCACTGATATCAGAGGCGCCGTCAATGACTACAGCTCTGTACTTACAGTCGTTAGTCTTAGACGGGTCTAGAATGTAATGCTCTAGACTATCCTTGAAGTCTTGCCAGTTAGTAACTCCTATAATTTGTTCAGGCTTAGGTTGTGGAACGTCATACTCCGCATACCAGTCGTGCACCTTGGGGTTACCGATAGCCGCACGAAACCCTTTCTTGTCGCATACGATGAACAGCGTTTCTGGTACGTGGCTAAGTATCGATCCTACCCATGAAGACTTACCCTCGCCTGGATAACCTGTCACCGCTAACATAGGCGGTTCCCTCATCAGGTTATCAAAGGATTCATATGGGTCTATAACCGTCACGTTACAATGACCTTAAGCGGCGTAAGGTCACTATCCGGTACAACCTGTTGACTGTCCCCACCATAAAGAAAGCAGTAAGCATCATACACTCGCCTAGCCTCTGTGATATTGTGAGATTGTAGTTTCCTAAACGTGAGTACTTCGTCATCAATTGAGTGTCCTCTATAGTGAGCGCCAAGCAGACAGTGAACCGCAGTCCCTATCTCCAGCGCGTTACTAGTACCAGTTACATGCTTCAGCTCTAGTTCGTATTGTAGGTAGTGCTGCATCCCACAGTTATTGATGATGCCGAACCGCGACATACCATAAGGAGTAGGCGCACCGGGTCTCTCAGCCCACGGCTTAGGTTCTAGCATGTACTCATCAGCCAGGTTAATAACTACCTGACGGAGTACAGTACGTTCCTTCATGGTAGAGATTTTCTGTGCAGGAAACTTACTGTCCCAACACATGTCGAAGTATTGGCAAAGCCGATTGAAACCGTTGCGGCAGTTACCGGATCGGGTAGGAGGAACAGCCGCCTTCAGGTGCCAGTCAATTTGCCGAGCCATTACGAATTCCTTGGCTCGCTCGCGGTTAGCCTGGACAAAGAAACGATATAGGTTAGGAACCTTCTGCTTACCTATGACGTTCATAAGTACACCGAGCATAGGTTTCTCTTTCTTACCCGCTGCTACAGCCGCATTCCATATAGTCCATTGTGCGGTAGTATCATTGCTTACCGCGTGTGTCTGTTCCGCTGATGAGTTACGACGTGCCTCTGTCTTGTGGCTCACCCCGATAACAAACTGACTCAGCACCTCATCAGATAGGGCACGGATTTCCGGTACGGAATTCCTAGCGCTGATAGCCTCAATCACAAGGTCAGGCTTAGTGCTCACAGTTACAGGAGGAAGCCACTCAAGTTCTTTCAACTCTATGTGTACTTCCTGTTCTACTTCTACTACTTGCCAGTTGTCTGACATAGCTGCTCCCGTAGCAAGTTCATGTCAATGATAGGCGTCGGACATTGTTTGTTAGCTATGTTAGACGCTTCCGGCTTCTCATCGTGTCCGACTACTTCGATGATAGGGAAATACTCTTTGATCTCACGGCATACCAGTTTCAATGCTTCGTACTGAGTAGACCCAGGACCGATAGCAGTATCGTTGTCGTACATAACAGCCACTGAAATTGATGATGCGCTTAGAGCCAAAGCGTGAGGAGCCTCGACTAACAAGCTTAGCCCTTGTTCGATAGCTGAGTCTTGCCACACTGACAGATGGTACGGTAGACGTCCGGTAACATTGGTAAGCTCTGGGTGATAGGCATGGAAGGCAGCCAGGTCGATCATACTCATCAACCGGTGTGGCCACTTTGGTACGTTGACGCCGTGCTTGTGTACGAAGAGGTATTTAGTTTCTTCCCGTGCTTTAGGTCTTCCGCTCATGTTACCGTAAGTTAGAGCGAATGCTGCTGTTGCGTCCGCCGAACGGATGTACATCTAGTTCAGGTCCTTATCTATTTCTGTTTCTTCAGCGCTAGATTCTACTGCTACGCGCAAGATACTTTCCAATGCCGTACGAAGGATAACCAGGTTATCAATGTGGTTACTGATATCCGTACCTAGTTGTTGAATCTCATTCAAACAGAAGTGTTCCTTAGCCTTAATACGACTCTGGATAACGTTAGTAATGTCCAGCAAAGTCAAGTTAGATAGTGCTGTCTTCTGACGCAAAATCATACGCAAATCGTTCAACGCGCTATCATCACCACAGTTACACTTTTCTTCTTCTTGGCTCATTACAGATCCTTTAAGTACATGCTGAGGTCTTGCTTACACCGGGCGCACGTCTTAGCGTGCAAGTAATAGTTCCCGATCTTCTTATGACCTACAAAAAAGCAAATGAAATACCGCTTCAACAGTAGCCGCCACATTACTATACTTCTCCCAGTAATTTCAACAAAGAAATCATTTCTTCTTCTTCGTCCAGTTGTAAGGCATCAGCAAAGAGTCCCGCCGTATCAGCCGCACCAGTCACAGACTGGATAGCGTCAATCTTAGCAAGGTTAATGTCAATCACTCTCTCATCTAGCGTATCTTCCGCTGCTAAGAAAGTAACCTCTACGTTTTTAAGCTGGCCCCTGCGATGGAACCGCTTTATGCTCTGACTAATTTTAGCCGGAACATATACAAGCTCTGCGAATATTACTCTATCGCAGAAGGACAAGTCAAGTCCTGTCTGCACGGCATCGATGGTACACACCATGACCGTTTGACTGGTGGTCACCGCGCTGTGATTCTTGGCCTCCTGTATACGCTCGAACCGTGTTGTGGGGAGACAGTCACCATTTAGCCTAAATATCTGACGTGTAGGGTGCTGTAGGAACGCCTCGATATCTCGGCCGAACTGTTTACGCCACGTGAAGATAGCAATAGTCGCTCCTCTATCAGCTTCCCTGACTAGCCGCAATACTTCTGGTGTTTTTATCTCAGCCGCTAAGTCTAACAACGGTCCTCGCATCTTTCGGTTACCGTCTTGTATCGCTCCATACATGTAGTCAATCTGTTGCTTAGTCTCCGCCTCGACAGGAATAGTATGCTTACTGATATTCAGTTCTGGCAAGTGATGCTCGATATCTTTGGACGTGACTACATCCGCTAGTAAACAAAACCGGTCGCTCAACTCTTTTAGCTTACAAATCTCTGCACGTTTAGTAGGACTTATATCAACTAGCTTAGGAATGTCAAGACATTGTTTACCTTCCATCGGTCCAGCAGGAATTGTTTTCAACACTGCTCCAGCATAATGCATAGCGAAGCAAGACTTGCTACCGAAATGTCCGGGATATAACACAGACATTAAAGCATACAATTCCATAGTATTGTTAGGCATCGCTGTGCCTGTCAAGGCTAATACATGTGAGGCTGTAGCTACCAATTGCCTAATAGTTCTGGTACGCTTGCTAGTTGGATTCTTAATGTAGTGTGCTTCGTCTAAGATTATCAGAGCGTCGCTGGTATTAGGTAGCAAAGACGCCGTGGCTAGCTGAGTATAGCTAGTAATCATAAACGGAATCTGATTGCTTTGGAACAGGTCCCATTTCTCTTGTTCCATCTCCCAGTTGGGCACGACGTGAGCCGGGGCTACAATAAGTGTAGCTTTCTTTAGTAGCTTCATTGCTAGCAGTGCAGTAAGGGTTTTGCCGGCGCCCATTTCCCAGGCTAGCAGTGTGCTTCCGGGTGTCAGGGTAGAGTTGATAGCGCGCCGTTGATAACTACTCAGCGGAAACTCATCAGCTATCGGCGGCAGTGCTCCCGGGACTAATGCCGGTCGGGTAGTCTCCCTTATAATATAGCCGTGCTTAGAAAGGATAGTATCGACTGGTTTCTTGGCGTCCCATGGTAGGTAACGACAGCGCTCGTCGCTTACCCATTTGACCCCGGGCATAGCACGGAGGTCACTGTTAAGAGCGCGGTCCCCACTAGGTACAGTGAGACGCCACCAGTTATCAGGTTGCTGTGTAAGTAATGCTACTGGCATTATAAATCCCCTATAGCAAGTTGCTCCATGTCAAGTTGTTCGCGTTTCTGCTGATACTTTAATTTCGTCGCCGTGTCCATAGCTACGACAGCATATCTCCGCTGGTCCTCTTGCTCGGCAGTAATGCCGAACGACCATTCGAGTGCGCGAACCGCTTTGGTGTGGGTGGGTGTAATACGACAGGCTATCTCGCAGCCGTGAATCTTGGTAGCTTTGATGTTGGCCACGTAGTGAGCGGCACCTACGAAATCCGTCGAGCCTCTTAGCTTTCTATCGTCGCCGGTAAGGTGATGATTGAGGATAACATTTACCCCGTAGTCTCTATAAAGACCTACCAGATAATTTGTAATAACGGCTACGTCTGTACTAGAGTTTTCGTCACCGCTAAAGAAACGCCGAGCAGTATCAAATACTAGCAGTACAGGCTTAGCTCTTTCGCATAGAGCCTCTAACTTATCCCGTGCTTCCTGGTCTTCAAAGCTAAACTGTGTAGCGTTCTCTGCTATATAATAATTCTCGATAGGCATTGGCGAGTAATGCGTTAGCACCGGTATCCGTGACACCAGGTCGCCGGGGTCATCCTCTGCGTAGTGAATCGTTAGACCTTGAACCCAGGAACTAAAGGTTCGTCCTACCGGGAAGCCATCGCTAATGGCTAGGGCAATAGCCTCGCTTAACCATGTCTTGCCTGTCTTAGGTGCGGACCCAAAGATAATAAATCCTTTAGGAAGTAAGAAAGGAATGAGCCACTTGTCATGTTCAAAATGTGTGATTATATTATGTGGCAGTGTCTCACCGAACTGAGCCCATGACGGGTGCCGGTTCATATAATAAATTCCTCATCAGCAGTCATGTCCCGCGCAGCTATATGAGCTTCGCCAAACATACTGCTGTAGTGTCGGATAGCTTTAGCAACGGTAGCTTTGGTACCTGTTGGCTTCATTACGTAAAGCCATAGTGCTTCCTTTTCATCGTCATTCTTTAGTATCCATTCTTCCGGTAATACGTTACGCCGTAACTCTGGTGTCTTGATTTTGCTGAACCAGTAGCGAGCACGATAACACCACCACATGAGAAACACAGTCTCGTTGTTATCCCTTAGTGCAGGGATGAACGCGCCAAGGTCTTCATCGTTACTAAGCCGCCGCTTAAGTTGTGGCCACAGGTCTCCTTTGTCTGGATTACATTTAGCCAGGTGCTCTGTTATCGGTGCGAAATAAAGCTTGACATCTTCAGGGAATAGTTTTCGTAGCTTTCTGTGATATGGTTTAAAATTATTAAACAGTAGTCCTTTATTAGTTAGAGCTAACAGTATGTCAGAAGAGATTGGATCATTCAACTCTTTCTCAAAGAATTCTCTACATTCTAATGCTCTCATTTCAGGCAAGGATACGGTAATTACGTCAACTCGCCTTACCTTTCCCATAAGTATAAGGCTAAACCTATGCATGTGAGCTTCATCGCCGTACGCAACATAGCGGTGGACGGTAGCCGGTCGGGAAAATCCTATAGTTTTATGGATTACGTGCCCGCGCTCGCTGGTTTCATAAATCATGCCAAAGTGTTTGAGCTTGCGTACCCGTTCCTTATTGTTGCGGTGCCGGTGATTATTCCCGTACAGTAACGCGATATCTATAAGGCTGAGCCCGTCTGGATACTCCTTCATCTTGCGCCAGACTTCTTCGTCGCGCCCACTCCATAGCCAGCGGTCCTTAAACCGGTCCGACTGCCTATTGATGTTGCCGGATAGCGCCTTATCCATACGCCGGTATAGATTGAAGAGTTGTCGGCCTCTCTTCTTTTGGCGGTGCCAATACTTCAGCCGTTTCTTACGTAGTTTTGGAGATAATCTAACCATCTATAAGAAACTCTTTGATGGCTTGATCTTCTGATAGACGTTTATCTCTAACAGTTAGCTTGTGGTCTTTACGCTCGAAGATAACATCAGAATCCATTGGAGAAATGGCTACTACTTTAGCGATAATATCTAGCCGCTCGTCAGTAGTAAAGCCTGCCAGATCAATGATTAACGGAGAAACTCTGTATTTCCAGTTCCACTCGTCAATTTGTTTATACACATAAGCGGTTCCGTTACGGATCCGTTGCTTATGCAGTAGCTTTACCGCTAGAGATATAAAAGATTCTTCACTCCAACCCGTTTGATTTGCTAACTGCCTTAGATAAGTTTGATCATCACCACTAATCGTTAAGCTCATGGTATAGTTTCCTGTAGTCTCGCAGTGCGGCTTGCAGTGAGTCAATAAGTTCCGGTATCTCTACCGTAGGATTAGAAATCTTTAGAAACTTCTCCTGTTTTGAGTGACCGTCCCTTACAATAGCAAATGCGGCCCGCTCTTCTTCGCCAGTGTAGAAGACACCTACCCGAACAGAAAGTGAAAGTTCTGGATCGTTCGAGTGATGTTCAGCTACAATTCTGTACTTTTGCATTAGTTATTACTCCTTGTCAAATGGTAGTTGCATCTGCTGGGGCTCCGGGTCGTACTTGGACAATACCATACGTATACCCTCACGTATGTAGGCTGACAACGACGGCCCATTTCTTCGGGAAAGCAGCCTCAAAGCGTGTAGGTCTTCCGGATCACAATGGAAGGTGTAATTCTCTTTTCTCACTCTAACTCCCTGATTTTGTTACAGTTAAAATAAGCTATTGACAACCATATCACCGACCTGCTACGCCTACCAGAGCTAGGCGCGGGGCCTCAAGCCCCCGGTGACGCGGCAGTGTCGGCATTCGAACGACCTACGGTCTATACACCTCGGCCTGTATCACTCAAGTGTTCCTCCCGGGCTACACGCCCACTCAGCCCTACCGTCGGGGCCGTTGAGCGGCCCACTCCTGGGCAGTGGTCGCCGCCCGGGGTACTATCTTTTTTTCATTGTTCTACCGCTATATCATTCCAATCTAATTGCAATCCTATTTTATCTCCGCTGTCGTATTGTGCGGTGACCAGAAAACTCATTGTTCCTTTAGCCTGAAGTACCTCAGTTATTTGTATACTTTTAGCTTCAGGGACACGGGCCAGGACTTGTTTCTGTACGACTTTACGCAACAACGGGTTATCTTTGGTACTTTCGGGTAGCAACATGTATATTTCCTCCTGTAATGACATGGACCCAAGCAGAGACCGACTGGCTGTTAAGCCATGCGGCGCACGGGCTTAGCCAACGTGGTTATGTGGAATTTCAGTCCATATTTCCGGCAAATGTTCATAGCCTCACTGCCTGGCGCTCTAAACTCCGTCGCGTAAGGAAGTCGCTGGCCCCTGTACTGCCAGCCGCTGGGGTATCCGATGCCCGGGAAGAGCGTCTCCGGTGGCTCCGGGACGTCATCGCTGACGGCAAGGATGTGCGGGTACCGCGTGGTGTAACCGAAACGGTTACTACACGTCCATCGCTCGTGGTGCTGCTGTCTGACATGCATTTCGGCGAGCTGACCGATGATGGATACTGCCTGGCCGTTGCTGCTCAGCGGGTGCTCAGTGTGCCTGTGATGCTTAAACGGAGACATACCGAACCTCTAAAGGAGATTGTGATAATCCTGGCCGGGGACATCGTGGATGGCTCCGGGGTGTTTCGATCTCAGAGGGCAAGACTTGAGTGTAACGCCCTGGAACAGGTACGCCAAGCCATGCGGGCCTTGTGGGATATGCTTGGATTGTTTGCTGTGTTGTTTCCTGACGTGGTGATACGGGTTGCTACCGTACCCGGCAATCACGGCCGTGTGAGCCATGACCACCACGAAGAAGCTAACTGGGATAATGCCGTGTATTCCATGCTTAGTGTTGCGAACGAAATGGCCGGTTATCCTTATCAGGTAGAGCTTAACTTTAAGAAGTTTTATGTGGTCGAGGTCAACGGTACCAAGGGACTTATAAACCACAAGGGTACTAAGCACCTCGGCACGCCGGCTATGATGAAACGATATACCGGGTGGGAAAAGCGGTTTGGCTTTGACTGGTTCGTACATGGCCATTGGCATAAGTTTGGTGTAAATACGTGGTTCAATAAGTTAGTAATGTGCAACGGTAGCACTGCTGGGCCTAACGAGCTTAGCGATGATATGGGTGTCCTGGACCCCTTAAGACAGGGATGGATTTTGGTCAGGGGTCCTGGTCTGTTTCCTGAGACAGGTTGCTTGGAGTGGTCGTTTTAGTTGGCGGTTCCGGCAATGGCATCCAATGCGTGACTGAGGTTACAAGTAGTGACCCTACACCAGATAGGAAGTCGCCTTGCCCACTACGAAAGCAGGCGTGTATATCTTCACCGTCCCATACCAATACTTCGCCGTCTCCCTCCGGCAGTCTATCGTCGACTGAAATCCATTGCTGGAAGGCTCGTTGTTTATCGGAAGCAATAAATCCATGGTTATAAGCAACGGCTCCACAATCACACTCATCGTCTGAGTCGAGTGAGTCTAGTATCGCCACCCTATAGCACTCCTCACTACACTTTTTCATCTACTCTTTCTCCTTTGTCTGAGCTGCGCAGTCAGGGCATTGCTTGGAGTACATTAGTTTAGAACTGTGAGGAATCCACTCTCCAGGTGCCCGAAAGAATGCCGCAATTACAGGATCTGTTAACAGTTCAGCTCTACGTTCTGGAGTCACAGGAACAATTCCAGTAATTACACACATCAGGCCGTCAGTGATGCTTACGTTTCCGGTATCATTGCATATGGAACACTTACTTGTCATTGGTACGTCCTTCCGCTACCCCTGCACATCGTTCACGTTCATCAAGCCGGCCCTGCTTGTAGGCATCGTCTTGTATGCGTTCCCGCTGGCCTCGGTGTAGGACTACTAACCGTTCACGTTCCTCCGCTACCGC
>Ga0255047_10002739_pt1 | contig 11475 bp, 11 predicted proteins | sample JV7_2_1_MG_FD_183640 | JGI IMG/M metagenome (GOLD analysis project Ga0255047, IMG submission 183640) | Seawater microbial communities from Jervis Inlet, British Columbia, Canada - JV7_2_1 | ecosystem: Environmental > Aquatic > Marine > Inlet | place: Canada: British Columbia | collected 2016-10-06
CTTGTCCTCAATAAGGTGCCGCTTGATCTGGAACTTTGGAAACTCGTATGAGACTCGTTTGTGTGCCATTAGGCTATAGTCCCCACAGGTATGTATCGAACCAGATCAGGTGACCCGTCAAGCACTATCTTTATAAAGTGAGTTGTCGTGAGCGATTTTACTCCAATTTCTTCAATTCCATTCCCCTCGCCCATCGTGCAAACAAACTCAATAAATTCCTCTGACACATCGTTTTGTATAAGAGTCAGCACAGGAACTGCCAAAGCATCTGCTGATGCAATGTGTGTTGACTTCGCAATCCCAACACCCCCACTCACGACCAGTGCGCCGGTGGTGCTGGATGTGGATGCTGTGGTGGCAGGTATAGACACAACTCCTGCGGTAGTTATCTTTAAATCTGGAGTAGCACTAAGGGATGCTCCAGCTTCGATTTTAAAGGAATCCCCATCGGAATTATCAATCCCCACTGTCCAACTCGTCACCGTTGCGACATTAAACTGCACTACGGGGTCCCCTCCACTTGACCCTGCTGTACCAACAAACAAAGTAGTATCACTACTTGCAGTATTAGAAGCGTTGCGAAGCAGGAATCTATTCTTACCACCGCTATTGGACGGGCTATAGTCCATCCCATCCCCAGTTGCGGAGAAGGTAGCCGCCCCAGTAACCCCAAGGGTTCCACCAACAGTTGCCGCCGCCTGCATAGTCATCGCACCAGCCACATTCGCCAGTCCGCCGACCCAAAGCGCCCCGGCAATTCCCACTCCATCACCAACAGTCAGCGCCCCAGTCGTCGGTGAAGTAGATTCCTCAGTCGAAAGGATGGCTATGACGGCATCAGTCAAATCCGTAGGGACAGTAATCCGCATAGGTTCGACGCCCAAGGCGGCAAACCCTATCCCATTGGCGCTTGGGAAAAATATCCCAGTGTCATTGTCGCCTGTGTTGGTGATCGAGGGGGCAGCGGCAGACCCATCGGGGAAGTTTGTAATACCCGCAAAGGAATTAACCCCGGTGAAAGCATTGGCCGCTTCCAGACTGGCGATGGTGTAAAGATTCCCCGCACCATCCTTGTAGAATTTAAGCTGGGCTGGATCATTGGTGGTGTCCGCGAAAATCTTACCTTCAGGCTTATCCCCTGGTTCTGACGTGGACGCATAGTGATTTTCCAGGTCAGCCAGTACGTCAAGCATCTGGTCAATCCAGGTCTTGCCGTCGCCCCAAGGCGTGTTGAAATGCCCAGCGGCAGCAATCACGTCATTGGTTGCGGCGGTAAACGTGGTGAAGTCTGCTATGGTCGAAATATCAGGCATATCGTTCCTCCGCGCCGATGGCGTAACTCAATACAAAGTCAGTCAATCTAAAGGTTTCAGCAGCATTGTTATTCTCAACCTGGAACTGGAAATAGCGGGAGTAAAGTTCCACGTCATCGTCCGCTGTCAGAATTCCAGTCCCGCCGAATACGGCAGTACCAAAGCGCCCGGTTCCAAACACGTCCGACGCCCCATTATTTTGCGAGTAGGTCCAGTCGGTCTTGGCGGTCGTGGTATCTCTGTTCGTGTAGCTGGATACCGTCACAAGCCAATCTCCAACCGGCAGACCGTTGGCGTATAGGGCTATCCACTGCTTATCGTTCTTGGCCACCCCTGCATGGAATGGCGGCAGCTTCCAGTAGGCTTCGATGGGCAAGTCGCCCATGTCTGAATTACCAGATTCCAGGGTGTAGCTGATCCCCATTTCAAGCACACCGTAGACCGCCCCCAAGGCTTGGTACACGGACACAAACCAATCACCGGCAAGCAATACCTCATCGGCTTGGCCCAGGGTGTGCTGATACTTCAAATTCTGCTCAAGGGTGATCGACGCCCCAGCCGATATCGACGCAACTTTCCCCCATTCCTCCCGTGCCCCAGCAGAATTTATGATGATCCTGTTGCCAACAGCAAAGGCTGTCGTAGCCGCCACACTCAAAACCTTCTGCCCGCTATTGCTGGTCACGTCCACGGTGGTCGAAGTGGTATTCACCTTCAACTGCCACCAGAAAGGGGAAACCTTCTTCTCAAATTCCGATTCCGATTCATTGGGAAACGGTTCGCCCTGCTGCATGTCCAACACCAGACAGTCGGATATCGTGGTGTTACCGCCCGTAGGCGCAAAGAACATGGCCTGCTTCTTATCGTTGTTGTAAAAGGCGTGGCATGTCGTGGGGGCTGCGGCGATGTTCACGCCGTCTAGGGGCGCATCAACATTGTTTTTGAACCTACGCCCTACGTCCACCTCCCGCGATGCGTTAATGGCCATGATACGGCGCTCACGGGTCATATACATAACCCAGTTCCCGGTGGAAATAATGGATCGGTGGTTCATTGGTTCCGCCCGACCCTCCAGGCGTACCAGGTCATCGGTCCCGGTAAAGCCTGTCACCACGTCAATACCCCGCTCACTGAAGATATACCCCAACTGCTTCAGTGAATCCGTGTACTCCGGGGCCGCTGCCATAAACCCAGAGATGGTTCCCATGGACTGAAGTACACCACCATTGGCCCGGTCGTATGGCTTCTCGGTAGCCGTGTACTCCAAAGCGCCATCTCCCTTGCCGAAAACAAGCCGTGAGTGCATTGAACCCACGATGAAGTACCCGTTGGACCAGTTCCCCAGTACGGCGGTCTGTGTGCCCCCAAATGCTTCTGTCCAGCGATTTGCGATGATGACCTCATCAGCCTGGGCCGCCGTGTGGGTGTTGGTCAGATTGTCCTTCATTGTCACCGACACACCCGCTTGGATGGAATCAATGTATCCAGATTCCTCGCGACCGCCACCACTGTTGATCGTGATCCGGTCAAAGACCGCATAGTCCGTGGTCGCCGCAACATTCAGCACCTTCTGGCCTGAGTTACTATCCGCGTCCACGGTACTGGACACCGCAGTCATATTGTTCAAATGCTCATCCAGGGCCGCGCCATTGCGGTAGGTCTGGATGGGGTTGGCCCCGTCCATCCCAATGACCAAATGCCCACCGACCTGAGTGAAAGACCCCTTGGTGACCGCTGCCGCATGGTTGTACTCTGTCCCACTCGCCGCCGTCAGCTTGGCAAAGGACCCGGATTGATTGGTCCAGATCGAAACCGTGGTCAGCCATACTTCAATCCGCGACCGGGTAACAGGGGACTGCCATTCAATACCGATGATGGTCGATTCCCCAGCAGCCAAAGACCCATGGATATCATCGTTCTCTGTACTACCCAGGCGCTTCCTGATCCCCTCACCGGGGTCAATGTCCGTGTTCTTGGTGTCGGAAGATTCAATGCCCCATGGACCGGAATGCGACCACCCATACTGCGAAGGCGTATGGCTGCGAAGCCACAAGTCCTGCGGTGGATCATTCCAGTTTCCTCCGCGAAAGGAAGAAACGCCGGCTTCCAATAACTCAGTCACGCGGCTTCCTCAATCATAATTTCAGCAGGCTTAATTTCCCTGCCAGCCAACTTCGACAACTTCAGCCGGGCACCCTCAAACAAGGTCTTCGCCCGCGCCTTCAAGGCCACCCGCTGGTCCAGTATGTCTGCCGCTACAAGTTCAACCAGAATGTAGTCCAGCGCCGTTTCACGAAACTGCGTGCTGTCCGTGGACGTAATCACCGTAGGTTCCACATAGCCGGTAACGCGCACGTTGTTGGTGCCTGCAAAGTCCGGGTTGCGCCGGAAGGCAATCTGCTTGACCGTCGCATTGTCTTGCAGCAGGTAAGCATCGGGGAACCCTCCAGCTTCCCGGCCCAGGCGCGACCAATTCAACTCAGTCCGCACCATTGGGATAGACTTCCAGTACAGGTTATCCTCCGGGTCCTTCATCTCGATCTTGGTAATATCGGTGAAGATAAACCCAGCAGTAGCCGGGTACGTGTATGCTTCCTGATCGGCCACGGTATCAATCGTTTCATCAACCCGCCGAAAGTCCGGCCATTTGTGAAGGTGGCAGATATTCATTACGTGCCGATTCAGCCGGTTCAACTGCTTGGTCGCAGTCAAATCGAAGTTGGAAGATTGCGCCAACTCTCGGATATGTACCTGCATTGTAGCCACGTCCATCGACATATCAGGTCGCCATAATCAGTTTGAGTTTCCGGGCTGCGGAATCCGGGTCATCGGCCCGCAGCTTGTCAATCACGTCCAGGGTTCCGCTAAATCCACCGTCGTAATAGGCGTCGTCCGCCCCCAGCATGTAGGGCAAGTCCTTGAACAGCCGAATAGTGGACACCGTTTCACTCGCATGTCCCTCATTGGCCGTCTTCTCAAGGTCCAAAGTTCCATCCGACACAGCCAGCAGGAAATCAAAGTCGGACACCGTTTCCGTGCTGTCCGTGGTTGGGTCCCATAAGGTGGGCGTACCATCGGCAGCAATGGCAATATCCCTATGCGCTATCGCCGTCAGTCCCGTATGGGCGCTGCGATACTCTAGCACCTGGGTTTGCCCCTCATGCTGAATCGTTATCTTTGTTTCCACGATAATCTGGGACATTAGGACCTCATCACTTTCCGTTTGGGTATCGCCGGGGTTCCGGTAATGTTGTTCGCCATATCAAACGTCAGCGGCATATTGGCTTCCGCAATTTCCTGCTGCAAAGCCTGACGGGAAGCCGCCCGCTGGGCAGCATCCACCTCGTTCATCCCATACTTCGGGTATGCGAGTATCCGCACCGCTGCCATCTTCGCGATGGTCAAGTGGTAGCTGGCCGGTATTTGCGGTTCGGTAAGACGTTCCAACGCCGGGGGGTCGCCAATGTAATGCACACGCATCGGATAGGCAGCATTGGGGGTAGGTACAACTTCCAGCATGTTACCGGAAACGCGCCCATAGAGCGGGGTGTTGGTGTTGTTGGTGGCATCAGAGTTCGTCCAGGTAAATACCTGACGCTCAAACTCCACGTCATCGACAAACTTGAGGGGCTTCCATTCCTGGAACTCAGTCGTTTCTTGAATCCAAACAGCTTCAAGGCGACGAATAAAAGCAGGAATCAGGTAGGTGGTTACGTTGGGGCGAGTAATCATAGCCCCATCATCCCGCCACCGAAAACGGCGGAATGCGGCAGATCGTACTATCGTCTGGTAAGCGTCATCAAGTTCGTCGTACATTTCGATGTTGTCATCGCCGACATAACCCCTGACCCTTTCAAGTAGTTCCTCGCCCGTCATCGTCTTCAGGTTCCTCTGATTGAAGAATGCCAACCTCAATCAACAGGTCAACCAATTCTTCAGCCCGTCCCTGCACAGTCTTCAACCCGGCACCCTCGCGGGGTAACTCAAAGTTTCGGACATTGCACAGACCAGCCAATGAATGAACACGCTTGTTAAGGCCGTTAATGCCCTGCGGGGGCATATTGGTCGCCTTGATCATACCGCGCATTTCTTTGATTGCCTTGTTGTCCTCGGCGGTAAACCCGCCATCAGGCAAACGAGCGCGAAATACCCCGTGATGCAGAACATCAAAGGAAATTTCCTCAAAATCCTGACCGAACTTGTGGTGATTGCGCAGCGCCTTGGCAACCACTTCGTTGAAGCAATCGTACCGGCCCATCTTATCGAACTGAATCGACTTCAGGCCCATCGGATTGCCCCGACGATCAAATTGCACATAGCGACGTTCTTCAAAGTCCTGACCAAACCCTCGCAGGTCATAGCCTGTATCTTCGGCGGCCAATGCTACTTTGAAACCACGCTGACCCGGTGCAATAAATACCGCACAAGGTTCATTCTCAGCGGTCAATACTTGATCTTCCACCCGTTTGCCTTTCTGCTATGCAGAAGACTACCCGACTGCACGACCAGCGGCACCACCGGCTGTCACTCCGGTGATACGACCGTGGTGCTTCTCGGGGCCAACCTCAAGGCCCATGTCGCAGATAACTGCGGCGGCCATGTTGTCAGCGTCGTTCTCCTGCGTGTTTTCCATGATATGCGGCATCCCGTTCTTGTTGCCATTCGAGAAGTGCCGCAGGCGGACCGCTTGCATGTCCACGATATACGCATGTCCTGGGTATGCCGTGGAAAGGAAGCGATCTTCCATCACAGTGAGGGTTTTGCCGGAAGGACTGACGTACTTCAGGACGTTCACACCCAAGGCGATATCGCTATTACCCAGGTTGACCTTCTGAATTACCGTCTTGTCCCCGGCGATTTCATTCAATGCCGTGATGAACTTGCTGGACCCCAGGCAGAGTTTCTCTGCGGGGCCATAGCGCATCGCGTTTTCAGCCAAGAAATCATTCAAGGCATACTCATGCAGCGTTCCCGACACGGACAGGCTGTTGGTCGAAATGTAGGTGTCCAGGCCGCCAGTGTAGTAATGCTTCTGACCGTTGACCGTGGAAACATTTCTTTCCCCCATGAACAGCTTCCCGTTGATATCCTTGCGGGACTGCTCAAAGCACTTGTCCAACTGGTATTCCCAGTCGTTGCCGGTGATATGCTCGCTGGCTTCCTGCCAGTCGGACATATCGACTTCATACCGCATCTTCTCGGTGTAGTTGAAAACCTCCACCGGAACGGTACTTTGCGCGGTTTGCCGACGCGAAACCTCGCCCGAAGTATTACCCAGGCGGGCCAGGGTGTCTCCGTCCGAAATGGCGGCGGCAGCGGTTCCTGTGCTGTTGGTCGAATCACGACCCACGGCGCGGGACACCACAATCGAAGAAGCCGGTTCATTGACCGTTTCCACGAAGTAGACCTCACCCGTCCGCGTGTTCTTCCACAGCTGATTGGCGAGGAAGGCCAAGGGCGTATCCACGATAATCGTCTGCTGAGTGGTCCCCGTAACGGCACCGTCGACGGTATCCGTGGCCGGAAGCCAATCGTCCTCGTAGAACGAGAACTTGTTATTGAACGTGGGGGCCATCTCCAACTGGTTCAACCACGCGAGAAAACCGGCGTCTTCCAAGTTGCCATCGACCAAAACGATCAACGGCAGAATATTGGGTGCATGTAACCCGGTTTGGTCATCCCGGTTTCTGCGACCCTGTTTATTTGTAGCCATCTGAACTCCCTCAACTTATGAGAAAGAAGCCGGTCCTAGCCTATTGTCCCAACCGTTCCCACTTCCTTGCCATAGCATCAGCAATAGAAGAACCTCCACCAGATCGGGCTATTCGGTGACCGCTGCCCGATTCTATTGGGGGTGGCTGGGCCTTTTTACGGGCCTTTTTACGCTTGGGACCTGACTTCGATTGATTATTGTTTGCCTTCTTTTCCAGTGCTTCGATTTTCTGTTTCAGCAGCAGAGATTCCGCCCGGTAAAAATTCCCCAACGGCGTCATCAAAGCCTGCTCAGGGCTTTTCGCAAGACCCTGATCCTCGTAGAAGTCCAAGACTTCCTCGACGTTTTCCTTCTCGTTGACCATGGCGTTGTTGCGCTTGGTCATCGCCTGCAATTGCCTATTCGCATCCTCGCGACTTTTATGCGCGGCTTCGGCGGCAAGTGCTTCCTTTACCTGCCCACCCGTAACAAGTTCCTCATCATCGAGGTTGTCCATGGGGGACTTGGGTTGGTCAGCACTGTTGCCATTGCCGTTTTGCCCGGATTCCAGCTTCTTGATATTGTTCATCATCTCGTTCATCAGGGCCGTCTGCTGATCGAACTTCCGCTGAAAATTCCGTGATTCTTTTTGCGATACATCTGCCTGTTTCTTCGCAGCCGCCAATTGGCCTTGCAGCCTATCGTCAGCTTCAGCATCTTGGGAATCATCGCCATCGTCGCCCTCGGCGTCCTGGTCTTCGTCGGAATCATCACTATCGGCGTCAGAGGTGTCCGCTGCGATGCTATCGCGCTCACCACTCTCGTCATCCGAAGCGTCTTGATTCTCATCCTCAGACGTTGCGTCGAGTTCTTCATCGGCGGCAGTATCGTCCTGGTCAGCATCCTCGTTTTGACGTAACGACGACGGTGCCACTGGACGTCTGCGCGGCCCAATCATGCTTGAAATATCTGCAAATTCAGACATTCAAACCTCATTGGTTAATGTTATTGCCATGCCCGACTGTAGTATTTGTAATCATCTCCAATCGGGCCTCCTCCAACATCAGCTTAATCTGGTTGACGAACTCCTGTTGCATCTGTTCCATATCGGACTGATGCTTCATTTGAAGTTCTTCCATCTTCGACTGACGTTGGGCGGTTTCCTTGGCTACAATCTCGGCCATGCGTGACTCTAGCGAAGCGGAAACCTCAGACTTGTGCAGTGCCATCTGACCCTGCACTTTCTGCTGTTCGATCATAGCCTTGCCCTGTGCCTTCATTTTCTCCTGGGCCTGGGCCATCTGCATTTGTTCTTGAATAGCCTTCTGCTTCTCTTGTTCCTGTTGCTGCGCCCGCTGTTTCTGCTGCTCGGGTGTGTAGGTGATCGCTTCAACGTCCTGCCCGGAATTCTGCAATACCCTTTGCAGCAGGGCTGGGAAGTTGATTTCCTTCATCGCTTCCTTGGTCAGTTCCGGGTGATGCCGCAAGTGCTCCAGGGTGCCGAAGATTGCGGACAATTCCATGGTTCGACTAGCCTTTGCATCGGCCTGGTTTGTCACGTCGATACTCACGTCCACGTCCATTTCATCGGCGGATACCAAACGGGCAGATACCCCGCTGGCTTGATCGGTGTGGAAGCCAGAAACCGTATCCTTGTACCTGTTCGGGCCGATGATCTGGGCAATGCGGTCTTCCCCGAAAAATTCCTCATCCTCAAAGTAGGCGCAGATAATCTCACCCACTTCCTCAATCATGGTCATTTCCTGCATGAAGATGGGCCGGAAGACCCCCAGCGCCCGGAACAACTGTTCCTGCACCTGCCCCAGAGTTGCCCCGGATTGAGGATTCTGACCACGGAATACATCGGATATGCTGGTGGCTTCCTTGCCCTCGGAATTCAGAAATTGCAGGTCAGACAAAAGATGCTGGGTACTGTCGCCGGTATTCGGCTCAAACATGAAGTCTTTTAGCCCGTGACCCTGTTCCAACATGCGCTGCATGAAGGCGTCATTGAACCTGACGTACTTGGAATCATCATCATGGTCTTTCTTGGTGTTCTCATCGAACAGCGATTCCATCACGAAGATTCGGCGCTTCACATTCTCCAGCACATCGTCAATCCGCAGGTTCAAGAAGGTGTTGTAAATCTCTTGAATCGACCGCAATTGCATGGCCAAGGACTGCCCATCTACCCGGTACGGGTGCCGCAGGTATGCCTTGCCGCGATAGGGAATACCCTTGTAGGGGTATGGATTGCCGCCGTACAGCACCAATTGGCCACCTACCCCACCCAGCATTACCCCATAGGCATGGGGCTGTCCGCGCCGGTCTGCCTGCCAATAGTGCCACCGCTCAATCAGCCGGTCGCCGTCCTCGCCAATGCGCAATGGAAAATTGTTCAATCGCCCTGTCAGCCGGGTAACAATCTCATCTCCGCTAGATCGGCTATTGTACGTCCCGTGGTTGGATCGACCATTGAACGTGCCATGCCCCGTAATCCCCATCGGGACATGATAATGCCCCTCCTCGATCATCTGCATGGCGTAGTATTCGGGAATCCAATCCCGCTCGATAACCCAGCCAGCGTTCTTGATATCGCCGTCCGTAATGGTCGTGTCGATATACAGCGCCCCACGGTCCACCACGTCAATCTTGATATCCGGGCGGTTCTCATCGGTCTGGTACGTCACCCGCAGAAAGGCCGATGGATGCTTCAAGAAATTCCAGCGCCACCGGGAAAGCGGGTCCTGCTTGAACTTCGTTTTGTCCATGTAGAAGTTGGTCAGCAACTCCTTGACCTTGGCCCGCTTGAACTGTTCTTCAAGTGGTAGCTTCCCCGATACACTGGGGGTCATGGTCAGCAGGGGGGTCAGTTGACCCGTCAGATTGTCCATGTGCGAGTAGACAACCTGCACATGCTCTGTAGTCTTACGGGCGAATATCCGCCGGTCATCATCCCCCGGCGTTTCATATATCCGCTGATCGTCGAACAGACCTTCAAACTGGCGTTCCGCCCGTTCAATTTCCTGTGCCACGACCTCGGTAATTGGCTGCGCTTCACGGTAACGGTCAAGTATCCGCTCAAAGGTGTTCTGGTATTCTCCACCCGTCATGTTGGGTACAAGGTTGCCCTTTTTCATACGGGTACGGTCCGCTGGGAAATCAATTATCTCAGCGATATGGCCGCCTTGTTGCTTATACAGGCGGCCCTCAACCTTGTTTGCCCTCGGTGAATGCGCGTTAGGCATTCAACCTCCTAATTTTGGTTCGGGTACTCTGCGTACACCAACCGGAATTCAAATGCGGGATCGGCGGCCATGGAGTTGCCCCAGGCGTGAAGCGACAGATTGTGACCGGGACCAATCGCCATCGGACCAATATAGAAGTTGCTCACTTCCACGGCATCCACGTTATACCCCGCTTCCGGGCCATAATCGAAAATGATGTTGATTTGATCGTTGGCGGCGAAAATGGTATCCGACACAATCTCATGCCCCAGCAACACCGAAGAACTTGCGGCGGCCAATACCAATGCCCCAAAATAAATCGTGGCCTTGCTGGTCGGCAGGGTGGTATCCGAAATATCCGTATTACCGAAACTCGACACCTCGGTAATGGCCGAACCGCCGGAAGACCAGCGATTGATTATGTCGCGGTTGAATTGAATCTGAAAATCCGAAGCGGAAGTATTTACCGCCGTGGCCCGCAACTTCAGATGCAAAGGACGAATCCAGTTCCCCTGCGCGTTTGTCGCCCCGTTGTAAATGTTCATCAGGCCAGCAGTGGCGGAAAACGCTACCGTATCATCGGTGGACGCAATCCCGGTTTCGGGTGTGGGATTGGTCGCGACGAACGTGGATTTGAACAACGAATGAAATTTGGCGTCTTTTACGCCTTGTGCTACTTGATCGAACATTTGAAAACCTCCTGGCTATTTTCCGGGGGTTACGTTGAAAGCCCCAGCGCCGGTTGTTGGATTCCCCTTGGTTACCGGGGGTGTTGCCGAATCCGAACGACCGTAATTCTGGGCGATTGTGCCGCCGGTAAAAACACCAGCGCCTTTGGTGGGATTGGTTTTGTTCATCGGGTTCTTCGCAGCACCTTTCCCGTGGGCCTTATACATTCCGGCACCACCTTGCATTCCCTTGGACCGGGACTTCCCATAGGACGATTTGCCGCTGCCCTTGGAACCCATCGTGTGTTGACCGTATTTCATTTTTTCCTCCGACTGCCCTCACAGGCTGGGCAAGGTTGATAGTGACTGGTTAGCGGGGAATGGCCTGGGCCGCGAAAAGGGTGCCGTCCCTGCTTCCATGTTCCGCCCTTCCCCTCACAGGTAGGGCAATCCGTTACCGGATCGTAAGTCGGCGGCTGTATATCCTTACCACCCAAAACCACCATCCCGCTCATTTGTTAAATCCCAGTTTGCGGTTTATTTCGGATTTGGTTGCCCGTGCGGCTGCGTTTTTT
>Ga0255047_10002740_pt1 | contig 11474 bp, 18 predicted proteins | sample JV7_2_1_MG_FD_183640 | JGI IMG/M metagenome (GOLD analysis project Ga0255047, IMG submission 183640) | Seawater microbial communities from Jervis Inlet, British Columbia, Canada - JV7_2_1 | ecosystem: Environmental > Aquatic > Marine > Inlet | place: Canada: British Columbia | collected 2016-10-06
AGGCTAACCCAGACTCAAACTCTTTCAAAGTCCACTGATGGTATGCTAAAGCATTAAACAACCTACGTCTCTTACCTAAGCATGGATTCTCTACGTCTTTTAGTTCCGTCGAAGAGATCGAACGCACTACCCCGTTACCTAGAACTATGCTGGGTATCCCGAGAAGAGCAGCTTCAAAACAAGTATTAGACCCGTGAGTTATTACGGCATGGCAATCGCTTAGATCATTGAGAAGAGGGATTTTTCCTTTCATAAGAGTTGCCCCAGTAATGGGTAAAGCACCGCGCCAACTCGGTTTAGGCCGATAGGTTATAGGTCTATTCGTTAGTTTTTTTAGTTCATTTACTACACCCTGAGCAAAGGTATTAGGTTCAGGAAGCCCGTAAAAATTATGGTATTTTTCGCTAGACCCAGCCAATAAGATATGGTCACCGCTTTTTCTCCACCTATTTATAGAAAAATCTAATTGGGAAAAGCGCCTACCACCGTATTCAATACGCCCCAGTGTGGCTAGTGTAGGATTATGCGAATTATAAGAAACTCTCCAATACTCCCAGCAACCATCACACTTATGCCTGCTATACCCTTTATCGAACATTATAACTGGGATGCCTGCTTTCTGTAGCATAAACCAGCGTTTTTTTGACTTAACACCTACCACACACGCCAGATCAGAGGCCACTATAGGGGCATTACTCCTCAGCACCTTACACCTATGTCCACGACGTATGGCGCCTACTTTAAAGGCTTTGGCTAATTTCTGCTCTCTAGGTTTGTCTGAAGCGTAGAAGATAATTCTCACGGAATAAGATCCTCGTTCTTAAAATGCAGGAACGGGAGACCGCTCGCCATCTCCGCTGGCGTAAATTGGCACCAAGCAATGTCTGCTGCCCACTGCTCTCGCCCTTCCGGGTATATAGGTGTTTCTATAAATGACAGATCGCTCAAGCCCATAGCTGAAGCAACTCCTAACTGAGTAAAGACTGGGACGCCTTCTAGAACAGCTTCTACGGCGGTGTTAGATTGTCTAGTCACCAGGGCATGGCAATCTTTAAATGCTACTGATAGTGCCCTGCTTTTGTCAAAGTTGCTATCCCGCAAAGGTCTGGACTGTCTGCAACTGGGTTTAGGCCTATACGTTATGGTTTTTCTCGTGAACTGCCTAAGCTCGGTTATTGCACCTTTCTCCCACGACCCGGCCGCTATACCTTCAGCGTTAGCTGCCTTAGCCGACATCCCAGCAATAATAATCTCACTCCTTGTACATTTCTTCCAAGGGTGGATAGGGATGCCTAATTTGTTAAAGCGCTCTGAATCATGCTTGTAGTCCTGGAAATACGCAGTAGGATGGCGAGAGTTAATAACCATTTTGTGGTATCCGTTAAACCTCCCATTTATCCGCCTATGCCAGTAGCCGAGGTCTACATAAATTGCGGTTGCTTCTTTTTTGTAATCTGCGAATATTTTATCCAGGCCACGAGATAGGCCATAGAAAACGGCGTAGTCACTGGTTACACCGTGGTAGTTTTCAGATGACCTAAAAACTACGTTTTCGCCGATATGGCTCAACCCTCTATAGGCCATGTTTGCTACATTACGAGAACGAGAATTATTTAATGCATAAAAAACAGTTACAGTAGCCATCTAAACGCCTCGCCGGACTCGATCTCATCCCATGTCCACTGTGCCCATGCCATCCTATGCAACATACTTTCCCTGCAACCTAAGGTAGGTGTCTCAATCTCTGATAGGTTAAGTGATGCCGCCGCAGCCCCCACCCACTTAGGGTAATCGCAGAAAACAGGAATGCCCGCGCATAGGGCCTTAATACCCGCTCCGCTCGCCCACGTAACTGCACACCAAGCGTCAACTAAGTCTTCCTCTACCTGGATTCTGGGATTTTTCCCGGGATGCTTCCTTATCCTGATAGGCCTACTGGTGACCTTTCGTAGACGTGGGAGAATACCGTTTGCCCAGTTTCTAGGCATGGCAACCCCTGGCTCGCCTATACTTCTTTGAGGGAGGACAAGGATATGATCCCCCTTTTCCCTCCAGGGTTTTACATCTATACCGAGAGCTGAGAACCTATCAGCTTCTCCAACGTGCCACTCTCCCGCACCGCTGTGATGCCATTTTGCTAGCGCTTTTGTTTTACCTAGGTAACCATTTTCCGTAACCAGGACTATGCCCTTTGCTGCTTCATAAATTTTTGCTATCTTATCGTGAGAATGATTCCTATTCCAGATTAGCAGAACATCGCCTTCCGTCGGTACGTAGTTTCTCGCATTGATTACTGAATAGCCTAATGACTTTAGGCCCTTAGAATAAAGGTCTATTCTGTAGTACGCTGTGTGATGGAGCAGGATATTAGCGGTTTTCATAAACAGTCAATTAGTTGTGTCTTTTTTAAGCAAGATAAGGTAGACATAGTGGAACAGTTAATCAATTCTACGTCAGATACGAGTGTTCTAATAGCAAAGGTTAGCTCCTTTTTAAAAAGGTTATAAGGACTATTCTTATTAAGCCTTCCTGGGTGATCACCAAACCAGTGCCTCTCGCCGTTTATTAAACCATAGTCAAAACCTAACAGTAATATCCTACTAGCACCTTTAAGCAAACTTATGTTAATTGCTTGGAAGCCGGAGTGTTTGCCTGTATGAATTTTTTTAGGGTCGGTAGAGAAACCTGGCCTTCCAGCGCTGGCCACGACAAACAAGCCTGCTGCTTTAGCATCCCTAGGCCAATCTTTGTGCCCTTGAGCCTGTGTCCATTTAGCGCCTGCAAAACTGGGGACATACTCATGATGGGTCCACCAGTTCCAGTCTGCTGCATAAAGCATATCCGCCCAAGGACAAAGCTTCCAGGCGTCATTAATAACTATGACCCGTGCTCGCCCCTTGAGCCTATCTACGTCGTTCTGCTTAACGCTAGGGCCCCCCGCCACCACAGCGACTGTCTCGCCTAACCAATCTTTATCTATCAAGATTAATCCTTTCTCCTATCGCCTCTATCGCGATCCTTGCTAGGCACACTCTCGTCTTTACCAGGCTCATCGTCAAACCCGGTCAGATCCTGTAAGGGTAACCCTAGGAGGACCCGTAGATCATCAATTGCCGGATCATTCGGAGCCAGGATAGCGCCGGCGCCTGCTAGGTCACGTAGGACTAGGGCCATTTGCTCCGCGTCTTTAAAGGATACGTCCTCATGCTTAAACTTAGGTTTTAGTTTATCGTCGAATCCGTTAAGCGCCCACAACCCCCCTATAATGTCTTTAGAGAATTGCTCAGTCATTTCGTCCAATGTAGAGTTTATGTTGAGATACAGATTAGATGATTTATCTTTAGATAGTGCTAGTGATCCTGAACTGTTGGCACCTGTAAAGATATTCTCAGTACCAATAATCCGAGCCATCTCTATGTTAATGCGCTCTATCGCCGTACCTAGTTGCTGTATACTACCAGCCTCGCCCGTTAGTAGGTCTACCCCCCATTGGGCTACACCTGAGTGCTTTGTCCCATCGGCCGTCTGGTCTTCAAAAGTCTGCGAGTCAAGGACCATGCCCGTAGTGCTCTTCTTCAGCTCAAGTTTAACAAAGTTTTTAATGCCCGTTAACATTGCGTCTGCTTCTATTTTTGAAAGCGCTCCTTGCTTCACTGCTTTATTAATCGCAGTGATAGGCGCTTTCCCTACGGGGACCCCTGCTAGGTCCCTCTCAAAGCCGACTTTTTCTAGAGAAAGATATTCTTTCAGGCGAGTAGATGGCTCTACCAGATGCCGAAACCAACCCATCCCGGTAGGGCTATCGGTCAAGGTATCATCTAGGAGATAAACAAACTTCCAGCGGCTAATACTAACTTCGAGCCCGGTCTGCGGAAGCCTTTGCCAAACACCTAATACACTCCCATTATCATTCACATCCCACCGGTGTATAGTATGCTGAGGTCGCGCTTCTATGCTCTCTAGGCCTATTAACCCATCATCTCTTTTTTTAGCGGTCCATTCTTGGATACTGAACCCATGGAATTTGTAAAGGCCTGACCTCCTTACTACACTGGTCCAGCTTGTGCTTAAATCGTCCATGACCGTCTTTACAAACTCAGCTGCCTCCTCAGCAGCCGGTGAATCATCAGCCGGTTCTACCATCCACGCTGGGTTAGCCACTAGGTTCAAAAAATAACGGACGCTAGCCGCTACCACAGAGATATTAGCTAGAATATCGGCAGCTGTATTATATCTATTTCCATCGGATAATATTGGGTTGGTTTCGTTAGTTTGAACGTACCCCCCGAATACCGCGGTGCCTGAGCCGCCTACCTCTTTTGATGCTGCTCCCAACTTAGGTATAGGCACCTTCTTTGTACCAGGAATATGTCTTCCGAATATTGTCGCCACTTTTTAACCTCCTGAAATTATGATAGGTGCGCCAAACACGTCATTAGTAACGGGTCTGACTATTCTAGCGAACGCTCTACTAGTCGCGTCTATCTGATCTTTAAACTTCCCGTTGGGGAAAAGCTCTGCCTCTGCTAGATAAGCCTCATTCCAAGGACCTTTTAGAAGTTTAACATTACCTGCCTCCGCTTGTGAAGCGAATGCTTCAGCTCTCAATTCCTTGCTTCCTGACTCTACGCCAAACTTAACGATATAGCCGGCTAGTTGTTTCACCAAGTACCTTACCTGAGATTTACCCGCCTGCCCAGGATCTTGTGGTAAATCTATTGTAACAGTTTTTCCATCCTGACTAGCAGTATTCTTTATTAAGCGTTCAGTTTTTTGTGCTGATAGCTGACCCCTAACTGAGCTCCCAACATAATAAATGCCGTCTAGGTCTACACCGACCTTAACACCGGCAGTAAAGGCGGGATCTATCCCCTGCTTAGCTTCGGTCGCAGCCAAATCCCATCCTCTAGCCCAAGTAATATAGGCTGGGAGGGTGTCCACAATCTCAAACCAGTCCCTATGCAGCATGCCTCCTTCTCGCGGCATTGGTCGTTGCTGTAATTGGCTCGCACTCGCAAAAGAACCGAGTGTCTTTTTTAGCTGTTCAACTACAGGTCTGGAAAAACGAGTGGGGAAAAGCAGCTCGTTTTCTTTCTTCCTAGGATCTTTAAATCCAATTTTAGTCACGCATCTAGTATCAACCTCAAACTCCATAGGAAGGACAAGGCCTTCATACCCCAACTCCTTAGCAATGGTGATACCAATAGTGTCTTCTGGGTGGAGCCGTTGCTGTATGTTAACGATGGCTGACCTATCCGGATTATTCAATCGAGTTGGGACAGCCTCTAGGAATGTTGTTACAATGGATAGCCTGGTTGTGTCTGATTTAGCATCGTCCACGCTCATAACGTCATCCATGAGAACTCTATCACCGCGCTCCCCGGTCAATCCACTAAAAGCCATTGCCTGCCTAAAACCTGTAGCCCTATTCTCAAATTTTTCCTTAGCATTTTGATCGCCCGTGAGCTCTACCTTATCGCCCCAAAGCTTTCTATACCACTCTGATTGGATCAAACGCTTAGCTCTGAGATTATCGCGGACTGCTAGCGTCTTTGCATGAGAGGTCCCCAGATAACGATAGGAAGACAAACCTTTGGGCCCCCATTCCCAAGCAGGCCAGAAAACGCCTACCATTAGGCTTTTCATGCAACCAGGTGGGATAGCGATGAACAAACGAAGAATTTCGTCCGCAGTGACAGCCTCAAGATGCTCGGCTAGAGCATCTATGTGCCACCCGTGGATGTATGGTTGATTTGGTTCTAGGACCTTCCAAGCGCGCTGAATAAAATAGCTTAATGATCTAGAACAAGCCTCTTTTTCAGCTTCTCTGATATCATCAGGAGTCAGAATCGGCTGATTCATAAGCCTCTACTATCTCACGTAAGGCCGAGTCAGATAATTTGCTCGTATCTAAAGGCGACACAGCAGCTGGAGTCATAGAGCCATCAGTGCTTAATAGGTCTACCTTAGTTGGAGTGTTCCAATTACACATTGCTGCTAGTTGCTGAATTGCAACCACTGGATTGTGGAGTTTCATCTTTAGCCCTTGAGCTGTTGCTGAGAGCTCAGAGATTGTAGCTAACTTCTCAGGATCTTGAAGTGTCGAATCTTTTATCCTCCATACTGACTGGAGGACTTTTTCTCCATCGTCGTCTCTTCCTACAGAAGCGGTTTTGAATTCAACCATATCAGAAAAATTCCCTCTAGCGAGTGTAGACAAACGCTCAAGAGATTCTTCCCTACTCATGATAGAATCCGAGACCATATCTTCCTTCATGGCGTCTAGGTATGCTACCACCTTAGGCTTTTTAAGTGTTACGCAGACCGTCACTTTTGCGCTAGCATCTGTGCCTGTAGCTTCAGGTTGAGCGCTACGGTAGGCTTGAAGTTGCGACTTTCCCGCTAAGTGCTCAACAACTAGCCGCTGTTGAAATGCAGTTAGCTTCTTAAATAGCGCCCTTTGGTACGGCGTCATTATCCGCGGTTTTCTCATCTTATGACCCCTCCCGGGTATTGGCTAGCCTATATAATGCACAAAAAGGAACAAAGTTGCAAAGGTGCCGCTTAGCCTGGGTGAAGTAAAAGGAAGCTGCTACCTACTGGATATTGGGAATTCTTATCTCAAGACCCCTTAACCTAGTCCTAAGATCTTTAAACTCTTGTTTGCTCTCTGCCCAGTCTACAAGCGCGCTATCAGTGGTGTAGATCTTAGACGCCACAGCCTTCATGTTCTCGACTTCACCTTTAATGTAGTTTATATCTACTGCCGTCGTAGCAGCATTTTTCTGCAGATCATTAAGGGAAGCCCCCATCCAGGTTAAGATACAGACGCCAATAGCAGAAATAAAAGTTTGAAAGTGTCCTTCTAGCATTGTCGTATCTATCCTAGCCATGGTTAAGCCCCTTAATTAACATAGGTTTTTAAAATTATCAATATAATATGTCACCTAGGTGATACTAAGCCAGGAATTGCCTAAACCAATTTACCACATTGTAGTTTGCCTCCGCGTATGACACCCCAAAAATATGATGGACGTGAGGCACTGCACTAAGCATATCTACAGTGCCACTCTTTTTTAGCCTGTCTAAGTAGCTAAGTATAGCAGCGTTACACACTGCTATACGTGCTCTGAACAGTAAGCTTTACCGTCAAGCGTACTTAATGCGATCTTACCGCAGCCTTCTTCACAACACACAGGTAAGCTAGTCTTTTTCCTAAATTTCTCAGGTATCACCGTATGTTTAGGGCAGTATAGAAGGTCTAGCTCTGGGCCTCCAGCGCGTTCTATACAACCAGAGAAAGCGCATATAGTGCGCGCTACGTCAGGTACAACGGTATGTTTAGCGCATACACTACGCTCATAGACGACAGGACCGGGCGAAGGGGGTGACTTGATCGTTGCTGGCTCTGGTATGCCAATGCCTGCTGGCATTTGTGGTGAAGGTGGGTCAACCCAAGAAAACGCCTCGTCTATATCCTCGCAAAGCTTAAGCTCGACCAGAGCGTTATCTATTACAAGTGCTCCAAGCGAGTGATTAGATAAAACTAGTTCAGTACCATAAAAAGCATTCCAAACTTTTCTAACCGCAAAGATTATAACTCTAACGTGGTCCTCGTCATAAGCAACTAGCACATCACCAAGTTTTATTTGATCCAGATAAACGTCGCTATGCCGTTTTTCCATTCTTACGCTTCTCATAGTATTTGTCCTCAATTAATGGTGGTGTTGCCCAGAATTCACACTTGCATAGGGGCAAATGACAATCTGGGCAGGGTTTATGCTCAAGCTCAGAATCGCCAACAGTCAGCGCTATACGCCAACGTTCTAATAAGCGCCTTATGTATCTCATTTAGCTATGATACTCCTTAGATGCACTCTATCACGAAGCATTTAGCATCTTCTCTTTGCATTCTAGACGGTACCCTATCTGCACTAGAAAGGTAACAGACATGGGCCACTTACCTTCTAGCATTTGATTAAGGCGTAAAGGGGTCACCCCCAATGAGTTAGCCAGATCCCTGACCGATAACTTGTGCTCCTGCATGGTGTCTTTAATCTCGTTCCTGATGATCTGCAGATTCTTCTCCACGTAGGCTGCCTCTTCAGCCTTAGTCCCTGTTTTTAACACGCGACCTCCTACTAGTTGTTTAATACGCCAATTAATGCGCAGCTCTGCAAAATCTCATTATGGTAGTACTCACGCTCGCTAGCTTCCACTAGCTTAGTAGCCGGATTCTCCACTTCGATATAACGGTTCTCACAAATCTTTATTGCAGAGCGCATATTTTCCGCTCTAATAAAGAACGCCTCACTGTCTTCTATAATCCGGTACAGATTCATTTAGCCGCCTTTGCATTTTCTGCTACGATTGCAGCCAGGAAACTTTGCTTAGCTACAGCCTGCTTTTCATTAAAATCCTCAGCAGCTACAGCCTGCTTTTCATAAAAATCCGCAACAGCTACAGCCTGCTTTTCAGTTAGCTCTACGGCAACATGACGCCACTCCGAGCTCTCATCGTAATAGTGTAAATAGTATTTCTCGGTAAAGAAAACTACTTCGTAAAATGGTCCCATACGTTTCTCCTAGTGTTTAAGTACGTTGCCAAAAAAAAAAAACCCTCACCAGCATTTAGCGTTGGTGAGGGTTTATTATACTACACTTAAACCACATTTAGATAATTTACTAGATGCCTCGCCAGCCTACTTCAGGAAGCTTATAAGCGTCCAAATCAAGCACACGTATCTCGGCCTCTGTTAGCTCAAGGGGCACGTAAACCACGGATCTATAACGTGCTGCATAAAGCAGCGTCACCTCGCTAGCATCATTCGCGGTAAGGTCCGTATCATCAATATGGAGTTGCTCGGGAACCTCGATATCCAAACCGATATCGATAACAGCGCCTGGTGGATCATAAGCCCAGGCGAACAAAGGCAGCATCAATACAAGCGCCAACAAAGGCAGCTTCCATAGCGTTTTCTTAAGCATCGTTTTTCCTTCGTTAATGGTAAGGGTTAGCAGTCAAGGTCATTATGTCACTCAAGGGTAAGGGTTAGCAACCCCCTATGCTAGATAGTCCTCCATAGAAGCCAGCCCGTCTAACAATACGGTATGCAGGTGAGATAGTGCTTGGATCTGTGCCTGTCTTACCTCCTTGCTCGCTAGCTCACGCCGGCTAAACAAACCTGAGCAAGAAGCAAACCATTTGTCTTCTGGGTAGTGGATGTGCCGGTGCACGTGAAGGTAGAAAGAACCTACCTTAATCATATGCTCGTTATTCCTTTTTTCTTTCCAGACAGGTTTCATAAGTCAACCCCTATGCCTAAAGGCTGCTTCAAGAACCTCTGATAGAAGAACTGCTAAGGCCAAACAAATTCTGATATCGCTTACCACTTTAGCACTTTTTCCACGTAGCCTTTCTTTGTGGGCAACCAGAACAGATCCGATATACCACATAAAACCTATTCCGCAGTACAATAAAACTATCTCCATTGCGGTAATGTTCATGGTCCATCCTCCTCTTCAGAGCATTTAAATGTTATCGAGTCAGGTTTGCAGACTAATTTACTGGTTCGTATATTAGCAGGAGGGTTGGGTTTATATAGTGGAATATAGATGAAGTTTAACACACTACTAGGCTGGCTCTCTACAATTTCACCAGCATCTGTCGTATAACTAGCCGTAACATAATAATCCCCTGTTTCTTCAATCTCAAATTCACAAGCAAGAGCTTCGCGTAAGTAACCGGTGCTTGTGTAGAGATGATACTTAAGTGTAAGGGCAGCTGGTAGTGATATTCCATTTTCAAGGTGGGTTGGTGGATCACATATTAGCGTATCAGCAAAAATTTTATCAGCACTTAGAAACGAGACAAAAAGTGCTAGCCATAGAATACGTTTAAGCATGTTATTTCTCCTTAGTTACTTCAAATTAATTTTATGTCCAAGCTTTGATTCTATCTCAGCCATGGTCATTTCGATAGGTGTTTTCTCAGAAAGGTACTTATTAATCCGCTTAAGGCGCACCTTATAGCCTCATCGGCATAACTAACCCGGTGAATTCATCACTCTCAAAAAAGATTGCTGGAGGAGTTTTGCAAGGCTTCCCACGTTGACACCTAACAGTGAACGTGCCTTCCGGAAAATCCAATAGATAGTCTAAATTGATCGCTGTATTGAACTCCTCCATGTTCGCGTTAAGAGTAAAACACCCGTATTCTACAGTGAATCCAGATGGGAAAAAGATTTTCGTCCCCAGTCTAACTCTTCGACCTTCTTTATACTCGTCGTTATGCAACTTTTTCTCTTCAATATCCCGTAGTCTCAGCTGTACCTTAGTTTTAGAGGTAAGAGAGAACATGCTAACATCTACCAAATTACGGCCGTAAAGCATATCTATATTAGGCATTTGTGCCTCAATAAGACTACTCAATAGTACTCCATCGTAGAGAAGAACCTGTAACGCTTGCGGGTTCTTAGCTACATGAACTACCGTTCCATTGTCCCAAACCGGGAGGCGCAATAACTGTCTAATGAACGCGATAGGGATAATAAAACTACCTATACTCGGTGTTAAGTCAGTAAAATTATAGGTCTGAAGCAAGCGGTGGCCATCAAGCGCGGTTATAGTATTTCTGTCGAAACAAATACCGTTAAGAAATTCCCGTAGATCACCCGTAGCGGTAAACTTAACCAGCCTCTTTAGAACATGCTTGAGCCTAGCAGTTAGGGTCAAGGTGTCACCCACTAACCCTTCCCTTACCACGAATAGTGCAGTATCCCCGGTAGGGATAAATAGCCCGCTGCTGGTGGTATAGACATGCCCTTTTCTACTCAATCTTGTCAATCTCGGTAATGAACTCATTTAGCTTTCTCCTTCTTCAGTTCTTATTAAGCTTGATTACAACAGTCTCTGATACCCCTTACACCGCCGATATGTACATGGCGTCCAACTAGCTCACTAGATGAGGGCTGCTCTGCCTTTAGGGCCTGCTCTTCACATCTACGACACACTATCCCATCCTCTGGAGGATCAGACGTAAAAGTGAATATAGTACGCCCTGACTGGGTATTACCACACAAGTACTGGACCGAGGTATGGGCAGGCCACTTCGCTAACTTACGAGTGTGGACCCGCCTAGGCCTGTGAATGAGGACCGCTCGCTCATTGATGACAAAAGGGGCACACTCCCGGTATACGGCTATGCACCCACTTGTATCACCCTTTGTGCAGAGTTTTACCCTCTTAGCCATCGATGGGGCCCCTCTTGTCAGTGATATCTATATCGTCAAGAAGAACAACGCTACCGGCATTCCCTCTTAGGATAGAGCTAATGGTTTCACCTTCCGGAATGTTGTACCATTCTTCAGGTACAACAAAGCCCGCTACAGGACGACACTCGTTCCACATATAGCCTTCCTCGTCCATGAAGCGCTTATTGGCGTATCCATGAAGCCTTTTTTTAATCCACTCTGA